>Ga0208482_1000355_pt1 | contig 15026 bp, 17 predicted proteins | sample LakMenEpi26Sep10_FD_150737 | JGI IMG/M metagenome (GOLD analysis project Ga0208482, IMG submission 150737) | Freshwater microbial communities from Lake Mendota, WI - 26SEP2010 deep hole epilimnion (SPAdes) | ecosystem: Environmental > Aquatic > Freshwater > Lake > Epilimnion/Euphotic zone ... | reverse complement strand
CGACGAAAACCCCTAGAAAACAAGCACCAAACGCACGTTGAGCGCAAAAATGCCTATAAAACAAGGCCAAAACGACTGTTGCAAAATGCTACACCCCCCTGGGGGGGTGGGGATAGGTTCTCCCCCCCTCTGCAAGGGGGGGGTCAAGCCGCGAGCAGCCGACTGTTGATACAGGGTTATTCCCCGGGAAAAACGCGGGTTTTATGACCACCAGCAAGGCGGCCACCGCAGCCTACGAGCGGCACAAGAAACGCGCCGCCAGCGCGAAACGTGTGCAGTCTGCGGAGGGGCGCGAGATCGGCGAGATGCCGCCGGTCACCGATCCCAAGCGGCGGGAGTCGTGCCGGCTGGCGTTCCGCGCGTTCTGCGAGACCTACCTGCCGGACCTGTTCCCGCTGGCGTGGTCGCCGGATCACCTGACGGCCATCGGCAAGATCGAGGGCGCGGTCTTGCGGGGCGAGCTGTTTGCCTTTGCCATGCCGCGCGGCTCCGGCAAGACGACGCTGTCGGAGGCGGCCTGCCTGTGGGCGATGCTCTACGGCCACCGGCAGTTCATCGTCCTGGTGGGTGCGGACCAGAACATCGCCTCGGCCATGGCCGACTCGCTCAAGGCACAGATCGAGAACAACGACGCGCTGCTCGAGGACTTCCCGGAGGCCTGCTATCCGGTGCGGTGCCTCGACCGGATCGCCCAGCGGGCCAAGGGCCAGACCTACCAGGGCGTGCCCACCGAGATGCAGTGGGCCGCCGACCAGATCACGCTGCCGTGGGTGAAGGGCAGCGTGTCGGCCGGGGCCTGCGTCCGGGTCGCCGGCATCACCGGCCGCATCCGCGGCCTGAAGCACACCCGGCCCGACGGGTCGAGCATCCGGCCGAGCCTGGTCCTGATCGACGACCCGCAGACCGACGAATCGGCGGCCAGCCCGTCGCAGTGTGCCACCCGGGAGAAGATCCTGTCGGGGGCGATCCTGGGCCTGGCCGGCCCGGGGTCGAAGATCGCCGGCCTCTGCACGATCACCGTGATCCGCACCGACGACCTGGCCGACCGGCTCCTGGACCGCACCCGGCATCCGGCGTGGCAGGGCGAGCGGTCGCAGCTGGTGTACGAGTGGCCGACGGCCGAGGATCTGTGGCTGGAGTACGGCGAGCTGCGCCGCAGCGGCCAGCGAAACGGCACGGGCACGGCCGAGGCCGACGCCTTCTATGCCGAGCGGCGGGAGGCCATGGACGCCGGCAGCCGGGTGGCGTGGCCCGAGCGGCACAACACCGACGAGCTGTCGGCGATCCAGCACGCCTGGAACCTGCGGATCGACCGCGGTGATGCCGCGTTCTTCGCGGAGTATCAGAACCAGCCGCTGGCCGACCACGTCGAGAGCGACAAGCTCGACAAGCGGGCCCTGGCGGCCCGGGTGACCAACGTGCCGCGCGGCACGGTGCCGGCCAACCACCACCGGCTGACGGCGTTCGTCGACGTCCAGGACCGCGTGCTGTTCTGGCTCGTGGCCTCGTGGTCGGACACGTTCGGCGGGCACGTCGTGAGCTACGGCGTCTACCCGGACCAGGGCGTGACGTTTTTCGAGGCGGGCAGCGCCAAGCGGACGCTGGCCGCGGCGGCCGGCGGGGCCGGCTTCGAGGCGGCGCTGTCAGCCGGCCTCGAGCACGTCACGCAGACGCTGATCGGCCGGGACTGGCCGCGCGAGGACGGCACGGCCATGCGGATCAGCCAGATGATGATCGACGCCAACTGGGGCAAGAGCACCGCCACGGTGCGGACGTTTGCCAAGCGGTCAGCGTTCGCGGGCGTGATCCTGCCGAGCCACGGCCGCGGGATCGGGGCCTCGTCGCCTGCGCTCAACGACAAGGGCAAGGCCCGGGGCGATCGGCTGGGGCTCAACTGGCGCATCGGCCAGGTCCAAGGCCAGCGGAGCTGCACCTACGACACGAACTACTGGAAGACGTTCGTGGCCTCGCGGCTGCGGCTGGCCACGGGCGACCCCGAGGCGATCGTGTTCTGTGCCGGGGAGCATGACATGCTGTGGGACCACCTGACCAACGAATACCCGGTGCGGACGGAGAGTGCCCGCGGCCGCGTGGTGGACGAGTGGAAGCTGTCGGGCACCCGGTTCGAGAATCACTGGTGGGACTGCCTGGTCGGCTCGGCGGTGTCTGCCAGCATCGCGGGCGTGAGCCCGGCGGCCACGGACACGGGCGGCCGGCAACGCCGCAAGGTGGCCCTGCCCACACCGGGTGCCGGCAAGCGGATCGAAATCCGCAAGATGGGCGAATGATCACGCTGACCACCGTCGACGGCCTGACGCCTGCGGACTGCACGGCGATCAAGTTTCGGCTGACGTGGCCCGGCAGCGAGTTCCAGGCCGAAGTCTCCAGCCGGCTGGCCGGCAAGACCTCGAGCTCCACGCCGATCGCGCTGTGGCACGACCGCGGGGCATTGTTGGCGTGGGCCTGCTCCCACGAGTGGCGTGACATGCAGACGCTGGAGATGTGGACCGACGAGCGGCACCGGGGCGGGGGTTTAGCCTTGGCGCTATCGGCCACGCTCGCCGCGGCCGGAGTGCTCGACCGCGACCTGGTTCTGGCCGTGTTCTCGCCGGCTACCGAGGCGATCGCCAGGCGGCTGGGGTTCGTGGACGTGCAGCGGTACACCCACGACTGGCACCGCGTCCAGTAGCCAGACCCCCTGCGGGTTTGGCCGGCAGATCGCCTACCGTCGCAGCATGAGCGACGAAGTGACCGACGCGATTGAGGCGGCGGCCAAGAACCCGCAGCGCGTCCGCACCGACGCCGGCGAGGTCGAGGCCCACCCGCTGCCCGACCAGATCGAGGCGGACAAGTACCTGAAGGCCAAGGCGGCGGCCTCGACCAAGGCCCGCGGCCTGCGGTTCAACCAGATCGTTCCCGGCGGATTCCAGTGATGGCGTTCCTTGACCTGTTTCGCGGCAAGACAGAGCCCCGCCAGCCGGCGGCTCCGGTGACCCGCGCCCGGTTCGAGGCTGCCGAGCAAGGCGACGACTACAAGCACTGGGTCGCGGCCGACGCATTCAGTGCCGATGCGGCCCTGTCGCCGGCCAAGCGGCGCATCATGCGGAACCGGGCCCGCCACGAGCGGGTCAACAACTCCTACCTGGCCGGGATCTCGGCCACGCTGGCCGGCGACCTGATCGGCACCGGCCCCCGGCTGCAGCTCGACATCGGCGACGTCGATGCCGCCCGGAGCGTGGAGCGGGCGTTTTACGACTGGGGCACGCTCGTCGACCTGCCGGCCAAGCTGCGGACGATGCGGGAGGCCCTGGTCACCGACGGCGAGGCGTTCGCCCTGATGATCAACAACGCCCGGCTGCCGGGCGTGCAGCTCGACCTCCGCCTGGTCGAGGCCGAGATGGTGGCCACGCCCACGGAGCTGATGTCGCAGACGATCACGCCCGAGGGCAACACGGTCGACGGGATCGAGTTCGACGCCACGGGCAACGTGGTGTCCTACCAGGTGCTCAACTTCCACCCGGGCAGCAACTACCGGATCAACAACCTGATGTTCAATCGGGTGCCGGCCGCGGCCATGATCCACTGGTTCCGCCGGGTGCGGCCGGGCCAAAACCGCGGCTACCCCGAGGTGGCCCCGGCCCTGCGGCTGTTCGGCCAGCTGCGGCGGTACACCGAGGCCGTGATCGCCGCCGCCGAAACCGCCGCCGACTTCGCGGCGTTCATCCACAGCAACTCCCCGGCCGCGGAGGTGGACGAAGTCGATTCGTTCGCGGAGCTCGAGATCCGCAAGCGTTCGCTGGTGACGCTGCCCGAGGGCTGGGACATCAGCCAGCTGAAGGCGGAGCAGCCCACCTCGACCTACAAGGACTTCAAGCGGGAGATCCTCAACGAGATCGCCCGCTGCTTGCAGCTCCCTTACAACGTCGCCGCCCTCGACTCGTCCTCGTACAACTACGCCAGCGGCCGCATGGACCACCAGGTCTATGCCATGAACCAGCGGGTGGACCGCGACCACCTCGAGCGGATCTGCCTCGACCGGGTGCTGGCGGCCTGGGTCAACGAGGCCAGCTTGGCCGGCGTGATCCCCGACGGCCTGCCGCCGTTCAGCGAGTGGAACTGGGCGTGGGTGTGGGACGGCAAGGATCACGTCGACCCGGCCAAGGAAGCCAACGCCTGCCAGACCCGGCTGGCCACGCTCACCACCACGCTCGCGAGCGAGTACGCCCGCCAGGGCAAGCGGTGGGACGTCGAGCTGCGGCAGATCGCGGCCGAGCGGCAGCTGATGGCCGAGCTGGGCCTGTCGATGGCTCCGGCCGGCCAGCCGGCTCCGGGCGAGATGCCGGAGGAGGTGCCGCAGTGATCGACGAATGGCTTGACTGGGACGACGACTCCGACGGCCTCGTGCAGGAGATCTGGGTATGAGCGACAAACTCGCATTCTCGGGCGGCGTGGAGTTTCTGCAGGCTGCCGACGGCGAGGCCGCGGCCGGCCCGAAGCGGTTCCGTATCGTCGCCTACACCGGTGCCCCGATCCGGCAGGGCTGGAGCCGGGAGCCCGTGATCATCGACATGGCCGGCATGACGCTGCCGCAGACCGTGCCGATCGTGGTCGGCCACGACTACGCCATCGGGTCGATCCTCGGCCAGGGCACGCCGAGCGTGCAGGGCGGGCAGCTGATCGTGGAGGGCGAGATCCTCGCCGACAACGACAACGCCCGCCAGGTGCTCGCCCTCGCGGCCGCCGGCTACCAGTGGCAGGCCAGCGTCGGGGCCGACGTCGGCCGCCACCTGCGATTCGGCGAAGACCAGGCTACCTCCGTCAACGGGCAGACCGTCACCGGTCCTGTCCGCATCGTTCGGGCCTCCACGCTGCGGGAGACCTCTTTCGTCACCTTGGGGGCCGACCGCAGCACGGCCGTCTCGATCGCCGCAGACGCGGCAGAGGAGAACACCATGGCGGCTGACGCCACCACCAAGCCCACGGACGAGGTCATCGAGACCTTGGTCGTGGCGGCCACGGCGGAGGTCGCCGTGGAGCCCGTCCCCACCCCCGCCGTTTCGGCCGACACCAGCGAGCTGCTGGCCAAGCTGACGGCAGTTTCCGAAAGGCTCGACAAGATGGAGAAGCTGCAGTCGACCCGTGACGAGCGGCCCGTGGCTCCGGCCGGGCACGTCGTGACGCCGGTGGCCCCGACCGCCGAGGTGATCGAGGCCTCGTTCGCCCTGCAGGGCAACCTGCCCGGCGTCGAGAAGAAGTACCGGCCCGAGGTGCTCGAGGCGGCCGACAAGGCCCGCCGCGACATCAGCCTCGAGACGGTGCTGGTGCAGGCCGCCGTGGCCAACGGGTACGACGGCAGCCCGCGGATCAACTCGTCGACGCTGCGGCCGATCCTCGCCGCCGCGTGGGCGACCCACTCGATCGCCGGGATCCTGTCGGCGACGGTGAACAAGTTCCTCCTGGCCGGCTTCGACTCGGTCGAGCAGGCCTGGCGGAGCATCTCGGCGACCCGGTCGGTCAACGACTTCAAGACGCTGACGAGCTACCGGCTCAACGGCGGCTTCAAGTTCAAGAAGGTGCCCAACGGTGGCGAGCTGAAGAACGCCGCGGCCTCCGACGAGAGCCGCACGATCTCGGCCGAGACCTACGGCATCATGACCAGCGTGACCCGGACGGACCTGATCAACGACGACCTCGGTGCCCTGACCGCGGTCCCGCAGCGGATCGGCCGGGGCGGTGCTCTCAGCCTCAACGACGTCTTCTGGACGGAGTTCCAGGCGAACCACAACACCTGGTACACCTCGGCCCGTGGGAACATCAAGACAACGGCCGGGGCGCTCAGCCTGGCGAACCTGAAGAACCTGACGACGCTGTTCAGGAAGCTGAAGGATCCCGACGGCAACCCGGTGGCGGTCGAGCCCAGGATCCTCCTGGTGCCGGCCGACATCGAGCTGGCGGCGGCCGAGATCATGGGCACCAACCTCCTGGTCGGAGGCAACACCACGGTGCCCAACGTGAACGTCCTCGCCGGCCGGTATCAGGTGGTCCCCACGACCTACCTGACCAGCGCGGAGGACTACTACCTCGTCGCCAGCCCGGCCGACCTGCCGGCGATGGAGGTGGCGTTCTTGAACGGCGTGCAGAGCCCGATCGTGGAGACGGCCGAGGCCGACTTCAACACGCTGGGCGTTCAGATGCGTGGCTACTTCGACTTTGGCGTGGCCAAGGCCGAGTACCTCGCCAGCGTGAAGGGCGACGTGTCGTGATCCATGTGGCCCGGCGGGCCGGGGCTTCCCAGCCCGCCGGGCATCTGACCTCCAACCTCTCCAACGACAGAAAGCAGGTGATCCAATGGCTTATGAGCAGAAGGGCGGGCTGATCGAGCACACCGCGTCGGGGGCCATCGCGGCCGGCGACGTGGTCGTGATCGGCTCGCTGGTGGGCGTGGCCCCGCGGCCGATCGCGAACGGTGCGGTCGGCACGGTGGCGATTCAAGGCGTGTGGAGCGTGCCCAAGCTGGCGACCGGCACCGAGGGTGCCGTGACGGCCGGGCAGCGCGTCTACTGGTACGCCGCGTCGGGCGTGGTGGCCGTGAGCCACGCGACCGGCACGGCGATGGGCTACGCGGTTTCGGCTGCGGCCGCCCAGACCACCTCGGTCGACGTCTACCTCGAGCGGTAGTCCGACAGCCTGTGAACCTACCCGCAACCCCCGGACGGCGCGCCATCGCTACCGCGCGCCGCCGGGGGCTTGCCGGGTGTGGAGGATCCGATGCCCGACATGCTCGCCGCCGGTTCCGCGTGGCTCACGACCCAGCTCAACGCTGCGGCCGCCACGACCGTCACCTACCGGCGAGGCGACGACGCGGCCACGCTCACCGCCACCATCGGGAGAAGCGACTTCGAGGCCCAGGGCCAGGGGGGCGTGATCGAGAACTGGGAGTCGAGAGACTTCCTGATCCCGGCCGCGAGCCTCCCGCTCGGCGAGCCGAAGCGGGGTGACCTGATCGTGGAGGCCGCCGGCGGCCTCGAGCTGCTGTACGAGGTCTCGGCCCCGCGGGGTGTGCCGGTGTTTCGCTACGCCGACGCCTTCCGCTCGATGGTCCGGGTCCACACAAAACAGACCGCCGTGAGGTAGTCGTGCCGCTCCCCCCCTCAATCCAACTGCCATGCTGCCCGCCACATATAACTTTCCGACGCAATACGCTGGCGACACCGTGGCCAAGCGGCGGTTTACCGTCACTCGCACCGTCAACGGCGTGACCAGCCCCGAAAACCTGACGGGCGTGGCGATCCGGTGCTGGTTTGCCCGCCGCGGCGAGCAGCCGGCCGTATATCAGTTTGCGGTCGGCTCCGGGATCACGATCGTCAACGCCGCGGGCGGCGTTTTTGACTTGAACGCATTCCCGGCACCTAGCCCCGGCACTTATTCCTACGACATCGAGTTCACCTATCCCGACAGCCGGGTCCGCACCTACGTGGCAGGCTCGATGCTCGTCCGAGAGGACGTGAGCCAGTGAGTGAGGCCGTCGGGATCACCGTCGCGACCACCGTCGAGACCGTCGGCCTGGCGGTGGCCGGCGGCGACACCGTCGCCTTGGCCGTGTCGGCCCCGGTGGAAGCGATCGCCATCACGGTCGCGCCTGAGACGGATGCCGTGGCCCTGGCCGTGGCCGAGACGGTGGAGCAGCTGTCGCTGACCGTGGCCCCGGCCGGCGAGAGCGTGGCCGTGGCAATCGCCAACCATGGCGACACCGTGACACTCGTGGTCGGCGAGGCCGAGGCCGAACTGGCCTGGACGGATCTGGTGACGCGGTGGGACTCGCCCCCGACGCAGGCCGCGACCATCGGCTCTGGCAGCGTGTTCGCCTACGTCCTCGACGGCACGACTCGCTACCGGCTGGTGCCCTCGCCCTACTCGGCTGCGGGCGATGCGTTCTACGCGACGTTCGGCGGCGGCGTGTTGTCGGGCCTCCTGGCGGCGAGGGGGTGACGCATGGCCTACGTCCTTGACACCACCAAGCAAGCCGGATCGGAAGGCGAAGCCGTTGCCAGTCTCACGTTCGAGGAATGGTTCACCAACGATGGCTTGCAGTCTGGCGACTACATCATGGTCTGCGCGTCCAACCAGACGGGTCTAAACGCTCTGACGCTGACCAGTTCTACCGGATCATGGACTCGGCTCAACAACGCCGACTCGGCCCGCGTCGCCACTTTTATGCGTTCGCAGGTTTGGTGGCACAGGTACGACGGCAGTACGCTTCCCAGCGCGCCGACGGCCGGGGGTGGGTCTAGTGCGGTATGGGCGGCGTTCGCATGGGTCGTGCGCGATGCACCAGACGTGAGCGACCAAACATGGATGGATGTCAGCGCTCGGACGGACACCAGCGCGCTAACCCGCGTCCACACCATCGGCAGCGTGACCACGACTACCGCCGACTGCCTGCTCCTGACGGTCTTCACCTCAAACGGCACATCCGCATTTGAAACGCCTAACGGTTTCTGGGGCGTGGATTTGTCCGTTGGTCGTGCGGGTGATAGCACGACGGTGTCCAGCCCCACGCAGCGGATTATCGTGGCATCACGGGCGCAATATACCGCAGGCGCAACCCCGACCTATGAATATGTGGGCGGCACGGGCAATGGCGTCCGCGCACAGCATTGGACGATCGCGATCAAAAACAAAACGGGCGGTGCTAGGCCCATTGGGATTCGCAACCCGCCGACACGGGTCACCGATTTCCTTGAAGATGGCACCTTTACAAACGTAAGCCTCACAAGCCTTTCGACTATCCATGCCACCATCGACGGGCAAAGCACGTTCGCACCGGCAACGATTAACGGCGTCGCGAATATTCAAGGCCTGATAACAAACAACCCGCCGATTCTGACTTGGTTTCGGCAGATCAGCATTACGCCGCCGTCTGCAACAACGGGCGTGTCTGGCGTGCGCTGGGACTTGTCTGCCGCGACTGACTATACCGCTGGTCTGTGGTGTCTCTTTACTCAGCGAGCATCAAACACACAAGAGAGCCCAAACGGCATCTATCACTATTTCGAGGATAGCGACGGCAACTGGTCGGTATATCGTTTCCTGAACCGACTGGAGGGGTCGCGGTACAACAGTCTCATTCGCCACCTGCCCGATGAAACGCGCGTGGACGGGAGCAGCACTCCACCTAATCTGGCCGCAATCACCAAGCGTGGCATCTGCTATCGGCAAATCAGCGCAGGCACTGGGCTAAGGTTTTTCCCCCTGCGAGCCGAGTGCATCCAGCCTTTTGCCTCGCCGCTGACACTGGTTGGCGGTGGGCCAACGAATCCGATTACGGCGCGCACAGTGGCAAGGATGCTGGACAGCGGTGCCGCCTGGCGACTGGCATTTTCACAAGGCCAGGGCCAGCAGGTTATCACCATGCCCTATCAACTGGGCGATGGCACGATTGCAACCTATGTGGACGACGAGGCCCAGGCTCTCGAATACCCAAGCGTCGGTGGCGTACTCGGCTATTCCGTCGCCGCCGGAAGACAGGAAATCAGGATTAAGGCTAGCGCGGCGGATACAGTCGCGCTTGACGCGGGTATCAAAGGCACGGATCGCACCCATAAGATCGTCCTCGACTCTGCCAGCAGCACCAGCGCGACCTACGGGTTTGCAGGCACCTTCCTCGGCTGGGAAATCACCGCGATCAACGGCGTAGCCTTGCGCAGCGGAACCTACATCGGCTGCGCAAAAATCAACGCGAAGGGCGCGGACTTCTCTGGCAGTGTGTTGAAGGCTTCTGTCGCCGCCGATGCGGCGATGCGACTCGAAGACGGCGGCAGCGCGGCGGGCGCGTCGTTCACGAAGGGCGCGGAAACCTATGCCGTCGAGGTCAATGGCACCGGCGAGGTGGACCTGTCAAACGCGGTGTTCAGTGGCTACACCAAGCCGCTGAACATCCTCGCCGCCAGCGGCACCGTAACGATCATCCTGGCGGCCGGGCAGTCGCAGCCAGCCTTTGACACCGCAGGGGCGACGGTCGTGTTCGACCAGCCGCAGGTCACTGCGACCGTAACGTGCATCGACGCCGCGACCTCGCTGCCGATCTCGGGCGTGCGCGTGCTTGTGCGAACCGATGCCAACGTCACCGTGATCAGCGGCACCACCAACGCCAGCGGCCAGATTTCCGCCGTCTGGACGGGCGGCACGCCGGTCAGTGTGTCGGGCTGGGCTCGCAAGGCCAGCGGCACACCAAACTACATTGAGGGACGAATCGCAGGAACGATCTCGTCCGCAGGGTTTTCGTCCACAGTACTCTTGCAATCCGAGGGATAGCCATGAGCATCGTCAATGACTTCTCGATCTCCGCAAGCGGAGACATTCGTCACGTCAGCGGCAGCACGGTCTACTCGGTGCTCGACCTCCACGCATGGCTGCAAGACCTCGCAGACGACGCGGCGGCAACGTCGAACGACCTCGTGGACATCCTCGCGCCCAACCCGTCGCGGCTCGACGGGCCGCGAGATGCAGCCGTGGCGTCTCGGCTCAATCTGCTCACGAGCGGGGCGGTTGCGTTCAACCTTGACGACACCGCCGCTCGGTACATCAACTTCGGCAGCATCAAGCAAGACGGCGGCAACGTCCAGTATTCGGGCTTGAAGACCATCGGCGGCATCGTCGCAGCCTCGCCGATCTACGTTGTGCAAAACGGCAGCAAGCTCACGAAGTTCTGGAGCGACGGCCATATCCAGATTCTTGTCAAGGTGCGTTCGGCCGGCTCGCTCATCGACTCTGGCAACGTGACGGCCTTCTCTCGCAAGTGGCAGCAGACATACTCGCTTTTTGACGTGAACTTGTCCGCTGGTGGCGAAAGCAACGCGGCTCTTTCGACGGCCGTCGATCCCAACGTCGTGCTCACCGAGGAGCAGGCGGCGGCTCTGTCGAGCAAGGTCAGCATCGCCTTCGGCGACGCCACGCAGGATTTGGGCAACGGCAACGGCGCCAAGCTCTACAAGGGCACGATCACGCTCTCGAACGGCTGCACGCTCCAAGAGGCGTATCAGTACCTTCAGTACGTCACTCGTGAAGGCAGCACGACCACGCTCAACGGCGTGCCCGGCTGGCGGTATCGAGTTTTGAACTCGGCCTACACGGAGATTCCGTCGGCCCCGTTCGGCACGTTTGCCGGTGGTACGTTCTTCGCCGCTCGCGGCTGGTTCGTGACGGGCGTGCTGCCGGGCGAGTCCACCCGCTACCAGCTCGTGGCCGACGACGGCACGACGCAGGCGCCGCCGACGCTGATTGGCATCACGGTGGGAAACCTCGTGAACGGCGACCGAGTGCTGGTCGCTCGCGAAAACGGCAGCGGCGGCATCCTCCGCGACGAGTACACGCCCGTGGCGGCGAACTCGGGGGCCACGGCCCTCACGGTGGTCGAGTCGATCAAGACCGACACCCCCTCGTCGGGCGTCATCCGCATTAAGGGGCTGCGGTATACCTACTCGTCGTACAACGCCGGGACCAAGACCTTCTCGGGGCTGTCGCCCGCCCTGGCGAGCAACATCGTCACGGCGGATGACGTGTTCGTGCCCTACGTTGACAAGGTCGCGGCCTCTGCGAGCGAGAGCGTCACGTTTATTTTCGCCAGCACGTTCTCGGCCCGCGTGGACGTGAGAAACGGCTCGGGCGGCTCGCCGATTGTTCCGTTTTCCACCCTGCTGTCGGTCACGAGCGGCGGCGGCTCGGTCAACGCCAGCCGCAATAGCGATGTGTAGCCATGCCGTTTTTCTCGGCTCCGTTCACGTTCGATTTCGTCGCGGCCCGCATCAATGTCGATGCCGGGACTACGGACGTGGACTGCGCCGCCCTGTATCTGGCGATCAAGATCGCACAGGCCACCGAGGAGGGAATCCAATATGAGCGGATCGGACGCGGCAGCGGACTCGTCAGCCTCGGCGGCAGCGTCCAAGTCGGTCTCACCGTCGAACTACTGGGGGCGTGGCAGATTCGTTTCGCGGACGGAAACTACGTCGCCCGAGTCGCCGGCGGAAACCTCGTCGGAGGCCCAGGCGGCGATCCCATTGCCTACTCCCCAGGAGTTCAGACCCTCTTGATCCAGTCGGCGGCCAGCACGGTTGTCGCGGTTGGCGGCTCGGCCCTGACGCCGCAGGAGTCGGCAAAACTGATGAGCCTCAACACGAGCGGGCTGGCGACGATCAATCGCGGAGTGCAGCGGGCAAGCCTGCTGATACCCCATACCGAAGAGATGCCGTGAAGCGTAAACTAGCCGTGAGGTAAACATGCCCTTCTACGTTTTGCCGACAGGCGGCGCGTCTCCGGTGCTCGTGGGCAACGAGGCCCCGACGGGCGGCATCGGCAGCCTGAACGACCTGTTCCTGCAAAAGCCCGAGGGGATCCTGTACGGCCCCAAGACGGTGGGCGGATGGTCCACGGGCATCGATCTCAGGATCACCGGGCCCACGGGGGCGGGCGTGACGGGGCCTACCGGCCCCAGCGTTACCGGGCCCGCGGGCCCCACAGGCCCGGTCGGTCAAAACACGGTCGCCACGCCCACAGCGTTTGAGGCCGGCAGCACCGTGACCGGCCTCGACCTCTCGGCCGCCGACATTCACCGCCTGGCGGTGACCGGCACGACGGGCGTGAACGTGCAGGGTCTCGGGGCCACGGCCCCCGACGGCACCGCCGTGGTCGTGGTCAACGTCGGGGCCACGGCCCCGATCCTGCTCCAGCACGCCACCGGCCCTCTGGGAAACGCCCAGTTCGCCGTACCGTGGCAGGGCGACTACGAGCTGTCGGTGAACGGCGGGTCGGCCCTGCTGTTTTATGACAGCACGTCGGGAGTCTGGCGAGTCGTATGAAATCCGCCCCGCGATACTTCCGCTCGACTCCCGCCGTCTATGCGTCGATCGGCGAGCAGCTCGACCAGGCCTACGGCTACCCGCGGCCGGAGACGCTCACCGACCGCACGCTGCCGCCGGTGGATCGGCTGCCCACCGACGAGCAGGGGCGGGTGTATCTGGCGGTGTCGGCCGCCTACTGCGACTACGTCCTGCCGGGCCAGCTGCTGCCCGATCTGCTCGCCGCCGGCCACGTCGAGGAGCTGTCGGCCGCCGAGTTTTACGCCATCTTCCCCGACTCCGGTGACGCATGACGCTCGCGATCAGAACCATGCGTCCGGTGTCGCGGTCTTCGCTGCCGCGCCGCATCCGCGGCCTCGGGTTGTGGCTCGACGCGTCGGTGCGGTCGTCGCTGACGTTTAACGGCGACGGCGTGAGCGAGTGGCGCGACCTCTCCGGCCGCGGCCGGCATTTCTCGCAGGCGACCGCTGCCAGCCAGCCCAGCGGCGCGAGCCGCACTTACAACGGGCTAAGGGTGCTGGACTTCGACGGCACGCAGTATTTGGAGGGCAACGCGGCCACGCTGAATCTCGCACGCAACGTGCCGGGGCTCACGATCCTGCTCGTCGGCAAGTTCGATGCGGTTGTGGGAGGGGGGGCGGCCCAGCGGTTCTTCTCGGCCAGCGTGGGCGGGGATGTCCTAAGCCGGGCGTCGATTTTCCAAAACGTAAATGGCATCGTCTTGCGCGGCCGCCGGTTGGATTCTGATGCTTTTGCCTACGCCATCTACGATCCGGGCAGTAGCGTGCGGGACGCCAACGTCTATTCCGGCGTGATCGACTACGAAAACGCCGAGGCACGCGTGTTCTCGGGCGGGACGCTGCAAGACACGAATGCCGCGTTTCAGACGCCGGGGGCTACCCAGGACACGGACAGCAATGTGTTTCTGCTCGGCGCGTTCGAGCCGTCGCTGCTTCAAGGGCTGAACGGCTTCGTCGCCGAGCTGCTCGTCTACCCGCGCGTGCTCTCCGACCTCGAGCGGTGGCGGCTGGAGCAGTACCTGATCCGCAAGTGGAACCCGCAGCCCGAGCCGCCGGTGGCGGCCCGGTCGCTGTGGCTCGAAGAGATTTCCGACCCCGTCTATCACTGGAGCGTGTGACATGGCTGGTCCCGATCTGAATGGCCCCACGAAGGTGGAGGCCAAGTTCCACAGCCTGGTGGCGGGGACCAACTCCACCGGCATCGTCACCTGCCCGACCGGGGCGGTGCTGCGGATCGTGGCGCTCTCGGCCGACAACATCGACGGCACCAACGCCTGCGACATCTCGCTGACGGTGGGCACGGCTCCGTTTCGCAGCACGATCGCGGTGCCAGCCGACTCCAGCCTGCTGCTCGTCGACCGCAACTACCCGCTCTACGTCACCGAAAACGTGGAGCTCAAGTGCCAGGCCTCGGCCGCCGGCGACATCCAGATCAACGTGTCGTACGAAGAGATCACCTGATGCCCGCCCTCAACGATCCCTGCTGGCGCGATGCCAGCGGCGTGGCTCACTTGAGCCTCCCGCACCGCGTGCACCTGCCCGACGGCAGCACCCGCACCGACGCGGCCCAGTGGTCGCTCGACCAAGCCGTGCTCGCCGCCACCGGCTGGACGCGATCAATGCTGACGCAGGCCGACCTTGATCGGCTCTTCCCGCCGCCCCCCGAGCCGACCTGGGAGGAGGCGGGCTGGGAGACGCCGGGAGGCTGGCGGCTCGGGTGGACGGCCGACCGCGTGGCCCTGCTCACGGGGCTGTATGTGCTCGCGAGCCGCGCGGCCCAGCTCGGGATCGACCAGCCCATCGTCGTGAGCGACATGTCGGGCGAGCGGCATACGCTGACGTTCCAAGAGTTCGAGCAGTTGATGCTCGCGTATGGTGCGGCCCGGGCTGCGGCGAGTGCAGGAGGTGAGGCATGAGCACGGGAAGAGGCGGTTACATCGGCTTCAATCGCGTGCCGGCGGCGGCAGGGGTCAACTCTGCGGCGAGCGGGGTGTGGAGTCTCAGGGAGGCCGAGGCTCTCAAGCGGGCGGGGACGTGGCCGAGGGCGGGCGAAGTCCCAGAGCAGATCACCGGCCTGCAACTGTGGCTCGACGCATCCGACGCCAGCACGCTGTTCGACGCCACCAGCGGCGGCTCGCTCGTTGCGGCG
>Ga0208482_1000348_pt1 | contig 15201 bp, 10 predicted proteins | sample LakMenEpi26Sep10_FD_150737 | JGI IMG/M metagenome (GOLD analysis project Ga0208482, IMG submission 150737) | Freshwater microbial communities from Lake Mendota, WI - 26SEP2010 deep hole epilimnion (SPAdes) | ecosystem: Environmental > Aquatic > Freshwater > Lake > Epilimnion/Euphotic zone ... | reverse complement strand
GCATCATGCCCGGAAGATTGTTGATAAGTGGCACTAAGCATGATGTATTTATGGAACGGTTTCCATTGACCACCGTTTGCGATCAACCAAGCTGCGAGGTGATCGAGCAATTCCGGGTGGGCATTTTCAGCTCCGCTACGACCAAAATTACCCGAGGTCTCGACAATCCCACGACCAAAGTGATGCTGCCACAATCGATTAGCCAAGACACGGTAGGTGAGAGGATTTTCGGTCGAGGCGATCCACTCGGCAAGAGCGAGCCGCCTTCCGGACGACTTTGCGTTATTCGCAGCTTCCTGAATCGGCCAATCTTTCCAGGTAAGAACTTCAGGAAATGCGGGTGGGACAACGGGCCCGGGATTGTTTATATCTCCACGCCAAAGAAGGTGGGTAGGCTTCGGGTTCGGGGTGGAGTCAATGAGTGCCATGATCCCTTTTTCTGGATCTTTCAGTTTACCTTTTTCAACAGTGTTGCCTGACAAAGGCAGATCTTTTTTGGAAGTTCCGTTAAAGATCGCCAGAACTTGGTAGTAATCTTTCTGCGAGATGGGGTCGTACTTGTGATCGTGGCAACGGGCACAGCCAAGCGTCATACCCATGAAGGTGGTAAAGGTCGTGTTTATGACACCATCAAGTTCATCAAGGCGATATTTTTCAATGTCCTTCGGAGTTTTGCCCATATTGTCGTCATTGGATGGTCCATTACGCCCAAATCCAGTCGCTATTAGTTGTTCCTCTTGTGCATCCACCAGTTCGTCGCCAGCGAGTTGTTCGCGGATGAATTGCGCAAATGGCTTGTCATTATTAATACTTTTAATCACATAATCACGATAACGCCAAGCGTTAGGGCGAGGGATGTCATTATGAAAACCGCCACTATCAGCGTAACGGGTAAGGTCAAGCCAATGCCGGCCCCAGCGTTCACCGTATGCAGAGGAAGCGAGCAGTTCATCAACCACTTTTTCAAACGCATTGGTGGAAGTATCATTCAAAAATTTCTGGATTGCCATCGGACTAGGGGGTAAGCCTATGAGGTCAAAATAGGCCCGACGCACCAAGGTAGTTTTATCGGCTTGGGGCGAGGGTTTGAGCTCTTTGGATTCGAGACGGGCAAGCACTAAAGCATCTAGCGGTTGACGAACCCAATCCTTCTGCGCAATTTTTGGGATTGGTGGGCTCGCAAGCTTCTGCAAGGCCCAGTGATTGCGGCTGGCAAGTTTAGTCTTGGCAACTGTAGGGCTAATTCCATCCACCCATCGAGTCAAGGTCTCAATCTCATCCTGCAGCAATTGCCCTTTTGGCGGCATGTGTGGCATTCGACCCGGTTGTACCATCTGGATCATCAGGCTCTCGGTTGCTCGGCCCGGTACCATAGCCGGCCCAGAAGATCCGCCCGCAAGCACTTTTTCAGCCGTTGTCAGATCCAACCCACCCCGGATTTTAGCTGCTTCGGAATGGCACGAAACACAATTCTTGACGAATACCTGCCTTACTTTGGCAAATGAGTCTGTCTCCACATCAGCAGCACAGGTATCGGTAGAAAAACAAAACGCAGTCAGCAGCAATACAACCCTGAAAAAGTAATGAACAAGTCTCATGTCGGAATCCTGATTTGACTGCACAAAAGAATACTCTATCGTAAAGGATCACCTGACCGTGGTCAATCACATTACCCTTTCTGCAAAACCTAAGTTGGCAGTAAGAGAACTTGCATCCCATCGGAAAACTTTGGCTAAAAATTAAATGCCACCGCCTACCTACTGGGCAACAGTAACTCTGCGATTAAAAACCTAATCCAAGTGAAGGTCGATAGATATCAATGAGTAGAAGACTCTACAATTCAGATGACACTATTCTTCCTTGTATCGAAATATGAATATAGGAAGATAGCTCTAAGTTTTAAGATTGTTTGAATTTAAACTGATTATCTGTGTGTCATCAAATAACCAAGAGAACAGCCTCGGCTTCCTATAAGCCGCTGCAAAGAAATTACTATCCCTTTTGAAAAGGGAAGCCCTGCTAAAATCAAAACAATAAAAGGACATTAACAATGTATTCCTACCAAATAAATCGGGTCATTCTAGGGTTTGTTGTGTGCTGAGGTGGGGCCACCAATTTGCGAGGCGGTTCGCTTTCACACGACAAAGTGATCGATTTGCTCAATGCCTTTTTTGATCCAGTTTACATCTCCCACGAAAAGGGAGACGCACCCGAAGCAGATAAAAAACAATGGCATCGCATCTACCGCGAAGCAAAGGAGATCCGTGATCGCCCTGCAGTCTGGATCATCTACAACCCGGCGAAATAATTTTTCATTGAGTGGCGGATGTATTTATAAGGGCACTTTCTTAGCAAGAAGCGTTAGCGACGGTAGGAAACACTATTTAGCTTTATTAGCCGCAGGCATGACTGTTTCCTGATAAAAAATCTCCATCCACTTGCCATCACGAAGAACATAAAGAGAAGAACTTTGTAAATCGTTAAACATAATCTTTTTACCCTTGTGATTTCCGCTGTAATCTAGCTTGTAAAATATGAAACAAACACCAGGTTGAATCTGCAATAACGATGTTTTACCCATAGAATACGATTCCAAATCCCAATCCTTTAAATTCTTGATAAAATCAGTCTTTAACACTTCAGAACCATCAGCCATAAAGCACCGCGCATCATCAGCCATGTAAGTCTTAAAGAATTCTTGGTTTTTATCTTTCATCGCAACCCATGAATCTTTTTCCATTTTCGTCAACAGTGAAAGTAATTCTTTTTCAGAACCGCCTTGTTGAGCAAAAAGATCAAAAGGCATTGAAATACAAATAACCAAAACAGCAAAAAGAAACCTCATAATAAACCTCATAATAAACCTCATAAATGATAACGAGTAAAATACAACTGTCTAAAATACAACATCTTAATTGAACAATGACAAGACAATTATCTACTCACATGCATATGCAACCCTACCCCCTCCCCTAATTCAAAAAACCATTAAGCTAGCTTTCACCAACCAGTAAACTAACTGAATTTAGACGAGGATTGCTACCAATCAAAATAACTGCTAGTATTTAAGTGATTAAAAAGAGCAAAGACGCAGAAAATTTACTAAGAAAAACAAAGCGAATGACAACAATTGCAACGGTGGTTTTATTCGCTGCGATCCTATTGGTTCTTATTCATTCAATTCTAGTAATATACATCGCCCCAACTTTTTGGAATTGGGAATCGACTCCTCTCCAAGATTCTGATTGCCCAAAAACAGTTGTTTGCTTAAATCTTAGGGGATTAGATCCTTTTTTAAAAACAGCACTCCCCGCATTACTTAATCAAGATTACCCAAATTACGATGTAATCATCGTAGTGGACCATCCGGATGATCCTGTATACGCACTTGCAGAAGAAGTAATTAAGGCCAGCGATAAAAACAATGTGAAAATAGGCGTGTTAAAAAACAGAAAGGAAACTTGTAGCCTAGTAAACAGCTCATTGATTCAAACCATTCAGAAGAATCTGAATGATTATGAAGTGGTTGCAATGATCGATGCAGATGCGATGCCACATAAAACTTGGCTACGCGAATTAATTGCACCCCTATTAAACAAAAAAATTGGAGCAGTAACCGGCCAACGTTGGTACTTCCCTCCACGAGCTAATATGGGAGATCTAATCCGCTATATCTGGAACATTCCTGCGGTTCTTCAAATGATATTCTTCAGAATTCCCTGGGGCGGATCTTTAGCTATCCGGATCGATGTTTTACAAAAATGCAAGGTTCTTGATTACTATGAAAAAACACTGGTTCAAGATGTGCCCCTATTTAATATTCTAAAAAGTCATGGATATACAATCGAATTTGTGCCATCAGTTCTCATGATTAATCGAGAATCTGTAACCTTATCTTCATTAGTTCCATGGATACAAAGGCAATTACTTTGGGCGATTCTCTATCATTCATCGTGGTGGAAAATTGTCATGCATGGCATTCTAGTAACTATCGTTCCGCTTTTATTATTAACTCTGATTGCAACCAGCACCCTGCTTAATGAAACTTTTATTGCAGTTCTGGCATCTTTAACCTTAATTGGGTACGTTGGAATTACATTATGCCAATTATTGTTATTAGAATACCTTGTAAGGAGAATAATAAAAAAAAGAAATGAATTCACCAAATGGCTGACCCCATTAAAACTTATCGCCTTCATTCCAGCAATGATTCTAACACAACTGTTTTACCCCAAAGCCCTTTTATTTGCGTTGTTTTCCCGAAACATCGAATGGCGTGGAATTAATTACCGAATTAATGCACCGTTAAAAGTTAAAATGCTAAATTACGAACCCTACCAAATCAAAAAGCGAAAGAATAAAAATAGTTCGCTTTAGAAGATCATTTATCCGGCTTCACCAATTAGCATTTTTTGAATAAACCACGAACGATTTCTTTCTTAACGTTAACAACTACAATAAGATATATTGCTGTTGTTTAATAAAAATCAAGGAATGTGGTCATGATTAATAATAAAAACGAAACAAATACGCACATCCAAATATCACCCTTATCAAGGCCACGCAGATTAAGGGTTTCTCCTTGGATTCGCAATATGGTTTCTGAGCATCGTGTAACCGTTAACGACCTAATATGGCCTGTATTCATTCAAGAAGGAAATAACTTAAGAACCCCGATTGCATCGATGCCGGGCGTTGATAGGTTATCCATCGATTTATTAACCTTAGCAGTAAAAGAAGCGCGCGATCTTGGTATTCCAGCAATCGCTTTATTTCCTGCAACACCTGCAAATTTAAAAACACAAGATGGTGAAGAAGCCTTCAATCCTGAAAACCTAGTATGCAGAACAATTCGTGCGATTAAATCTGCGGTCCCCGACATCGGAATAATATGCGATGTTGCCCTAGACCCCTATACCTCTCATGGTCAGGATGGACTAGTTCGTAACGGCGTTGTGGTGAATGATGAAACCGTAGAAGTATTGTGCAAACAATCAGTTGTGCAAGCTCGGGCAGGATGCGATGTAATAGCTCCATCAGACATGATGGATGGCAGAGTGGGTGCTATTAGAAAAGCACTAGATAATGCTGGGTTTTCTCATGTTGCAATTCTTAGTTATGCTGCAAAATATGCATCTGCTTTTTATGGTCCTTTTCGCGATGCAGTAGGTTCTGCAAACAACCTAGGAAAAAGCGATAAGAAAACATACCAAATGGACCCTTCAAATTCTAGCGAAGCACTCCGTGAGGTTGCTCTCGATATTGCTGAAGGTGCAGATATGGTGATGGTTAAACCGGGCATGCCATACCTCGATGTAGTGGCACGAGTTAAAGATGCTTTCAAAGTCCCAACCTTTGCTTACCAAGTCAGTGGCGAATACGCCATGCTGTGTGCAGCAGCAGCCAATGGATGGCTAGACCGCGAAAAAGTAATTCTTGAAAGCTTACTTTCGTTTAAACGAGCTGGCGCTGATGGAGTGCTAACTTATTTCGCAGTAGAAGCCGCAAAGCTTTTAAAAACGCAATAACACAATTAATTTGGAAATGCCCACCCACCAGATTGATCACCAACGGTAAAAACACCCAATCTTTTAGCAGCACGTTCAACATATTTAATTTCTCTACTAGGAATATTTACTTCCAAAGATTTTTTAACAATTGGTTCAGATTCCAGTGTCTGCCGATATGAAACATCAAAGCGAATTTTCTGCTGGTTCTTTTCCTCAAAAAAATTGTAAACAATGTTAATATGGCCAGGGCCATCAAGAGAATTAGATACAATAAAATATTCATTTCCAAAGGCACTAATGATCGATTGAATGTAAGCATCAGTTATTGCGCCATTAAATTTGCTTACATCAACAGTTGCAGGATCACTAGGGATAACACTCAATTTCAAAAAAGGTTCCTGAAGATCAAGCATTTTAGAAAAAACTATAGATTGCAATCCTTCAATCAACTTGGGATCTGGTACTGAAACCAGCTTTACCTTTGGAAAAAGCATTTGAAAATTAGGATCTCTTGGGTCGATGGCGGGAATTTTTTTTGATATAAAATCAATATTTCCCTTATCATCTCTATCAATGATATTTTGTGATTTTCCAATTTTATTAAAAATATTTTCATATTTTAAACCTAGTTGTTTAAGAGCTACATCGCGATGGCGGGTATTACGAGGGTCTCTTAAATAAATTCTAAGCCAATAAACTTTTTCATCTGAATTAATGGTCTGAATCGATTCCCAAATTTGATCATCTCTAACAATAATATCAATTTGAAAAAACAAAAAGAATACAAACCCTAAAACCAAAACGAAAAACCAATAGTTTACGATTCCTACTTTTTCATTTGTTGCTTTAAACGGATCAGGAACACCGTCAGGCGAAAGATTTTTAAAAGTCTCATCTAGCAAAAAACCATCATCACTATCATCAAAATTTTTCTCTTGCTTTGATTTGTAAAAAAACAGGCTATAAAGCTTAGTTGCAAGTAATTCGTTTAAAACTGAGATACGAATTACCCGATATGCGCAATCCACTTTAAAATTAAAGGTTTTAAATTGTTCATTAAATGAGTAATTGAAAGATTTAATTTTTTCAATGTTTACCACATCCACTGAATAATTGTTCCAATTCCAATAATATTTCCCATCAACAAAAATAAAAGAACAAAGATTTGATGAAGAAGAAAAAAAACCTTTTCTACGAAATGATAGCACCACGAACCACCCACCCACAAGTAATAAAGCTGTTTGCAACATTGCTTGTGCTTTTGGCTCTGCAAAGGTATCTGCGAAATTGACAACTGGAATAGCCCCCAGAAAAACAAATCCGGCTACTAAAAAACACCACCAAGAGTTTGATTTGCCAACATAAACCCCAGGAAAACCATTCCCTTTATTCTTACCAATAGCCAACAGATAATCTTTTGATGGTTGATCAAGTTCTTCAAAAATAAAAGTGTTTGAACCTTGCATGGATAACCGCCTATAAATTCAACTAATTACTTAACTGGTGGGGTACAAATCTACTGGTATTTTTGGTGATAATAGAATTTTCTTCCCTTATCCCAATGCCTGCGGATTCGCCATCAATAACCCAACTGCCTATCACAGGATAAAATCCATCAAATTGCTTCAGGGGCGCAAGTTGCTGGTAGACAAAAGGCCCTTGGCCATAAGGCCCCGGAGTTTCAGAAACAACCTTACCATCGATGATAACTTGAATATTTGCTCCTTCCCTACCATAAATCGGCTTACGAACCTGATTAGCAACATCAAGAGGCTCATAACTTGCAGGAAGAATAAAAGGGCTATCAGGATAGCGCTCATAAAGTAAAGGCAAAATCGATTTAGAGCTAAGAAGCACCTTCCATGCAGGTTCAATCCACTGAGATTTCCCTTTGGGGATATTACGGGCAAATTCCTCCCGCATCATCCACTCCCAGGGATAAAGTTTAAAACAATTTTGGATCGGGTTCCCTGGTACATCAACGAAAGTATTTTTAGCCCTATCCCAACCCACCTGTTGAATATCAAGATAATTGGTTTTGATTCCCGCCTGGATTGCGGTATCCCGCAAGTATTCCACGGTGACATAATCCTCGACAACAGATTCCGTTGCACAAAAATGAACTTCATTTGAAGCTTTAAGTGCTATTTTCTTCCAGCCTTCTATCAACCGTTCATGAATGCTATTAAACTGATCGCCTCGATCATCCAGATCTTTAAGCCAGTACCACTGGATAACTGCGGCCTCTAAAAGAGATGTTGGAGTATCTGCATTATATTCTAAAAGCTTAGGGGGATTAAACCCATCGTAAGCCAAATCAAACCTACCATAAAGGGAGAACTGATCTTCTTCCCAAGACTTGACAACATACTCTTCGAAGTGATCGGGAATAAGAAACAATCGAAAAAGGCGATCATCAATAATCTGCTGCACGGTATCTATGCACATTTTATTAAGCGTATTTGTAGCAAACTCAAGGGTATCAATTTCAAAAGCTGAGAAGTGGTAAGAGACAGATTCGTCCCAATAAAGTTGACCATCGACCGTATGAAAGTGCAACCCATATTTTTCTACTGAAGTTTGCCAGTTGTTTCTTGGTGTATGAATCAACCGCTGCATTATCAGCTTCCTGCAGAATGAGCCGAAACGGTAGAACCAAAACCACCGCGGGTAACACTTCCGGAAGTTCGGGATGCAACGCCACCTGAAGACCCATTTGACAAACCAGCATACCTACCAGAACTTCGCATCATTAAAGGGATAAACAAAGGATGAGCACTGGAATGATAATGATTGGTGTCGTTGGTGTAAGAATCTGACGCCTTATCATCTTCACGAAAATAAAAATAGCCGGCAGTAAGCATCGTTGCCCCTACTAATACCAAACTCAATTCTTTTCCCATTCGTGTCATAAAAACTCCCAATAATAATAAATTTCATTATAAAGGCGGGAAGAAAAACAAACAAGAACAATGGCAACCATTTCAAGAATGCATGACAAAACCGCCATCTACATTAATGGTTTGGCCTGTAACATGACCTGCCCTATACGAAGAAAGAAAAACGATCATGTCAGCAATAGTATCAACGGTCTGCCATTTACCCAGCGGAACAAGAGCATTTATTTTTTTTTGGGACCATTCTTCATAACCAAGCCTATCACCAGGGGAAGCCTGATCATGCCAAGACTTCCAAACAGCTTGGTTTAAAGGCGTTTGCACCATGCCGGGGCAAACAGTATTTACCCTAATTTGATGTGGGGCAAGATCTTTTGCAAGGCATTGGGAAAAATTGATATTTGCGGCCTTCGATGCACTGTAAGGCGGATCTGTCTGGGAACCCATCTGTCCTGCAACTGAAGCAATAAAAACTAGGGTTCCCTCTTTTTGATTTATCATCACCGGAGCAATTGCATGGGCAATGTTTACCATGCCCATGATGTTAACATTCAAAACTTTGTTCCAGTCAGATGGTTCCAGATTAGTGAAAGGAAAACCGAATTTTCCAGAACCAGTGGCTGCGCAGTGCACCAAATGATCAATCCGGTTAAAAACAACCAAGGTGTTTTTCAAAGCATCCTGTACAGATGCCGAATCTGTTACATCAACTTTGATCCCGGCAACCTTGACACCAAACTCTTTGCTTAAATCCTGCGCTACAGAAACAACGCTATCAGCACGATCCCAAAGGAACAGATTAGCGCCTTCAGTAGCAAAAAGCCTAGCAGTGGCTAATCCAATGCCACTTGCACCGCCAGTAACAACTGCTACTTTATTTTTAAGGTTAAGGTCCATTACCAACTTTCTAATACTTGTAAATTATGTTTAAGCCAAAGGTGGATAGGTAGGAAAAACAGCTTTAGCAACCCGCATCACATTACCACCAATAATTTTTTTAACATCTTCATCACGATAACCCCGCTGAACAAGCCCAACAGTAAATAATGGCCAGTTAGTCCATGCAATACTTTCTCTTGCAGATTCTGTCGCAGTTAATGTTTCTTTAGGCCATAGGGAAGCAAAACGAGCTCTGGATTTCCTTCGGGGAGGCAGCTTTATTGAATTATTAACACTAGGCCTAGAGGAATAAGCAACATCCGTACCAATTGCGACATGATCGATTCCAATTTTTTTAACCACATAATCAATATGATCAAGAAACGCATTTATATCGCACTTACCACCAAGAAACTGGGATATGCAACATATGCCAGCATAACCTCCCGAGTCTGCAAGCGCCTTCAACACCGCATCGGGCTTACTGCGAATATGATGATGCAAACCTGCCGCCGTTGTATGGCTTGCTACGACAGGCTTGGCACAAACCTTTGCAGCTTCAAGGCTAGTCTGCCAACCAGAGTGTGCAATATCAACCAATACCCCCTGCCTGTTCATTTCCGCAATCGCCTGCCTACCAAAATCACTCAATCCACCATTTGCAATTTCGGCGCAACCATCGCCCAACATGTTACGACGCTGATATGTCAAATGCATCATGCGGATGCCAAGTTGAAAAAAAACACGAATGGTGCGCAACTCTTCTTCGACAGAAATCCAATCTTGAGGCAAAGGCACGCCATTGCCAGTTAGGTAAAGACAATGCCCCCCAGCCTTTTTCACTAGATCAATGTCATTAGGCGCTGTGGCCTTAGTAAGAAAAGGTTTAAGCATATCGGTAAGAAAAGTAAAACGAGCAAGCCTTTTTATCAAGCGCTGAGGATGCTGGCACTCTTCTCCTGCATTTTGATAAATACAAGTAACTCCTGAGGCACGGAACGCCATCATGAACTCTTCACGCTCTCGTAAATCAGTTACAGCACGGGTCATCCCCATATCTTCAATGGCATCTTGAAGTTCAACTTCTGAAGCGCCATCCTCGATCATTTTAGCAACGATTACAGGATCAGTAGATGTTCTAGGCGAAAATGCATAACCATCAAACACCAAAGATTCAGCGTGAAGCTTTAAGCCATGTTCCATTTGTTTCTGGGAAGGCTTAAGAATGTCTAACGCTATTTGTCTAGCTCTGGCAATTGATTGATTACCTTGAATAAGCTCATCCAATCTTTCACGATTACCCGTTTTTGTTTGAAGCGCAGAAGAAGTATTTGTTAAAGAAAGTGCAGCAGCAGATAATGCAGTTACCTTAAGCAAGGCCCTTCTGGAATTCGCACGCCCTTCCCCACCATCTTGATTTTGCGGCATCATCAATGCTCCACTGTAAAATATAATAATGATCTTACTTTAACCGAATAACAAATCATTCTCCATCAAATCCCATCATTGATTAACTAAGATTGGTTTTTAATGTTACATTCTGCTATGTTTAAATTGATTGCATTATCAAACAGTCCTTCGGATCATATAAATCATGAAATTTCAAACATCAGCACTAGTTCTTTTGTTAATGGGAAGCATTTCAATCATGGCGGAAGAAAAAAATCTAAATCTATTTAACTTTACTAACCCCGAAAACGGAAAAACATGGGTTAATGTCAATGATAATGTTATGGGCGGGATATCTGATGGTAAATTTAAAATCACCCAAGACAAAACACTGCTTTTTTATGGCAATTTATCACTTGCTAACAATGGTGGTTTTTCTTCCATTCGGTGTAGGCCAACGCAACTTAAATTACAAAAAAATGATTCAATCTGTTTTCTAGTGAAAGGCGATGGCAGAGAATACACCATTAACCTATACACCAACAAAAACCTAACCGCATTTTCTTATAGGCAATCCTTCCAAACTATTAAAGACAAATGGGTGGAGTTATCCTTTCCACTTGAAAAATTTATCGCAACCTCGTTTGGCAAAGTGATACCAAAAGCTGAACCAATTAATCCTTCAGAAATCGAATCCCTAGGATTTATGATTGGAGACAAGAAACCGGGTGCTTTCCAAATCGAATTTAAAAATATCACAGCTAAATCAAAATAAATCTTACTTTATAACGATCAAGGAAGTGAACGCACCAACCTCAACCCTCGACTATTACTTCGATCGTCAGGCTTGGCACCATTACGATCCGCACTTCGCAAACTACTTATTTGATTGTAAAAACAACCACCACGCATAACACGCGATATGCTTGTCATGATCTTTTTGTTTTGAGAACTCAAAAATGCATCTTCATCAGAACCATTCAACTCGGGATATGGATCATAACTTTCCAAAGACCATTCAAATACATTCCCACCAGTATCAAATAACCCAAATTCATTCGGCCTAAGAGAACCAACGGGCCAGACCTGATCTTTGGAATTCACAACATAAAAACTAAATCGATCAGTCAAACGAACATCAGAACCATGGTTGAACATCGCTAAAGAACCAGCTCGATGAAAAAACTCAAATTCCGCCTCAGTAGGCATCCGATAACCTTTTTTCTTAAGTGGTTCATCAACAATTCGCATTCCCTCTTCGTAAAAGCCTTGATCATTGGGGAGGTAAACACACTCTGAAGCGCCAAATTCTTTTTCGGTAAGAAGATTGCAATAACGGGCAGAATCGTACCAAGAGATGCAAATCATCGGGCTATCAGGGGTTTTTGAATATTTCTCTATATAGCGATGCTGAGGTATTAATGACAAAAAATCGTTTAAGGTAACTTCTTTTTGCGCCACAACAATCGATCTTGCAATTGCTCTTTCATGAATGCGCTCAGCTTCGTACCTTAACGGCTCATCAAGCGGAGAACCGATTTGAAACTTTATCGGCCCATCAAGAATGACAAAAGTTTGCCCCATAGAATTAACCAACCATTTATTCCCTGGAACTGTTTTAGATTTTAAAGATTCACAAACCAAATCACATTCCTTCCCCATGTTCCATCGTTTTCTTAACAACCAATCCAATGCACCATGCAATCCAGCATCTGGACTCTTTTGATACAAGCCAAGAAATTCGCTCTGCCATTTACTTTTGGTTTCTAAATCAATGGAACCAAGATCCAAATCACCAAGCGCTACAAACATTGCGCTTTTTGCAGAAATATCAGCGGTAAAGTTTATTTTTTCAACGAGCATTGCAGGTGAAACATTAAGTTGCCCAAGCATCAATTGACATTTGCTTTTCGAAGTTGGATCTGATGAAAAGGAAAAAACTGAAAACCCAGCATCCTCACCAAGGCTAATTTGAAGTGCAGCAGCAATTCCCTGCCTGTCTTGAAATTTAAGATTCTGAGCAAAACCAGCCATTTCAAGTTTTGATGCTCTGATACTTTTGGCAAACTGCAATACTTCCTCTTTCAAGGGAATCATTTTTGCAAGGATCACCTGGGCATTTCTTGGATCGGATACTTCCATCAAATCAAATAGCTGAGTAGAATCGCTACGCAAAAATTCGCAGCAAAGCCCGGTGGCAAAATTTCGCTGAGAAGATTCAATCTCAATGTTCTTAATCCTAGAAATCAACAAAGGGTGCAAATTATCTTTTACAGACCAAAACACATCTGCCCATTCAACCAAAAACAATTTGTTTTGAGCCAGCAATTTATCAGCAATTTGGGGTAAATAAGAGTCAAGTATCGGATGGCCTGGGGCCCAAAACGCTACAGTTCCTCCTAACTTTAAAAGCTCATCCGAGTCCGCTTTTTTAAATCTCTGTACCACACCTTCAATTAATAAATGTTTAGATGCTTCGAGCCTTTTCCTGATCACCAAAAAATCAGGTACACTTGCTTTAAGCATTAAGTCACAGAGTTCCTGATCCAACTCAAGATTGCCACAGCCTAATCCCAATAACGCCTTTACTCGCCTAGGATCAGTTTTATCCATCCCTGCAAGTTCATGTCGATAAATCAATGAAGTGCGGGAAATAAATTCATCAGATTTTGCAAGCGCTATTTCAAGTGATTTGCCCTCTGCAAGAAAGACACCAGCAACCATTGCTTTTGCCTTGCTATTCAAATCGGCTTCATATCCACGATGAATCAACCAAGCAGTCAAACATAAAAATATGGCGCACGAGCACAAAAGGGTAGCAACTAACTTGTAATTAACATTCAATTTTGGGGGGGGTAAGGATTGATTACAAGAATCAAGATAAGATTTGAGATCAGCAGAAAACTCATTCGCAGAAGCGTAACGATCTTCTTTGATTTTACAAAGAGCCTTCAAGCATATTTGTTCAACAGCCTGGGGAATATTTGGGTTTAATTTTGAAGGAGATACAAATTTTGCTTTAATCACAGAATCAATAATTTCTGCAATATTAGAACCCTGAAAGGGTCTTTCACCACAAAGCAATTCGTAAAAAACCACACCCAAGCTGAAAATATCAGACCGTTGGTCAACCAGATTACCTACTCCACCAGCCTGCTCGGGACTCATGTAAGCAGGGGTTCCGGTAAATTCAGTCTGCTTATTTGAAAAATCAACCTTTAATGCTAAACCGAAATCTGCAACATGAGCGTTACCCAACTGGTCAAGCAAAATATTATCAGGCTTCACATCCCGATGGACAAGCCCTTTCTCATGTGCTTGCCCCAAGGCTTCTGAAACCATTAAAACATTTGCAATTGCATCTTCAAGAGAAAAGCCCCCCTCCTTTATTTTTTGAGCGAGGCTTACGCCATCAATAAATTTTGAAATAAAAAAAACACCCTCAACTTCGGAACTACCCACATCATAAACGGGAACAATATGAGGATGATCTAGTGAAGCAAGAATTCTTGCCTCTTCAAAAAATGATTTTAATCGTTCTGTATCTTTGAATGCTTTTTTCGCAACTTTAATTGCAACAAACCTATCAAGCTTTTCATCCCTGGCAAGAAAAACTCTTCCAAATGATCCTTCGCCAAGCTGTTTTATAACCCGATAACGATCTAGGATAATATCCACCTGAACCTGATCAGAATTTTCCCAATCCGTGATACCTGTAATGGATTTTAAACCAGTTCTGGGTTGCCCATGAACTGAGTCGAATTGGACAATGGTTTCATTAAAAGCGATAACATTGCCTAAATTATCATTTTGGGCAAACGGGATTTCCTTCTTATCCATCCAAATTGCCCCAAGATTTAAGGAACATTAATAGAAAACGATATCGAGTCACAAAACAATTCCAGCTAGAAAACTCACCCTTTTATTATAACCAATAAAACATTAAATCACTGTAATAAAAAAGCGCAAGGTTAGCAGTTGCAGAAATTGTTTAATTAGTAATTACATTTTAATCCTGCCTAATCTTAATTCTAGAGCTTAAATCCTTAATAATGAGCCTAATTATTTTTACTGTCGGTAACGCATTTTATGATTACTTCAAATAAATTTCTTTATTTTTTGATTGGTTAAATACTATCTACACAGAATGTTAATGGCCAAGATCTGTGCACCTCGTTAATCCCATACTTTAGGTGCAAGGCCAAAAGTGCCAATGAAATAGTTGCCGTAGGGATTCCCTATCACAACTACTCGGTCTTTAAACAAGCTCATATCAATCGATGGGATGTAAATAAAAAAAAGCCCACCCACTTCAAAGAAGTGGATGGGGAAAGGATTGTTTGAAGAGTACTTTTGTTATTAGCCCACGAAGACGCCGCCGGTGTTGGCTGGATCGCCACTATAGAAGGATAACAGCAGATCTAAGGCTCGGAAGTTATAAACATTAACTTGAGGGCCGCCGCCTGGGCCTGCGCCAGTGATAATGTCTGCAATGCCATCGCTATTGCCATCGTTGACAGCAACGC
>Ga0208482_1000346_pt1 | contig 15212 bp, 10 predicted proteins | sample LakMenEpi26Sep10_FD_150737 | JGI IMG/M metagenome (GOLD analysis project Ga0208482, IMG submission 150737) | Freshwater microbial communities from Lake Mendota, WI - 26SEP2010 deep hole epilimnion (SPAdes) | ecosystem: Environmental > Aquatic > Freshwater > Lake > Epilimnion/Euphotic zone ... | reverse complement strand
GCGAGATTTGCATACCCGGAGCATTATTTTGTGTAACTTGGGCAGTACCTTGAATCCCACCAGTACTTTGTTGGAAACCCCCGCCGCCAAACCCGCCACCGCCACTAGAACTGCTTCCTGTATTAAAATTTACATTTTGGTTAGCAATCTGTGCTTGAACTGTATTATTTAATCTGGGTGGGGGTGGTGGAGCAGGAGGCAAAATCACCCTGTATCGTTGTGCAAAGAGAGCATCAGGAGAAATCAGCAATCCAACCGGAATCAGGAATTTTAAACTTAGAGCTAATAAGTTTTTATTTTTGAACATAAGAAAGTTCCTTTGATAAATAGATGCTTCTATTACATAGTACACTGTTATAAGCTAAAAAGACTTTATTAAACAATCAAACTTGGCAATTTATAATAATTGCATCGGAATAATCAGATTTAATTCGAATAGATGGGAAAACTAAGGGTAAAGTAAAGTTTTGACCAAAAACTCATGCTCTTTTAGTACCTCCTACAAAAGAATTACTATTTCTGCAACATTTAATCACAAAAACAATCATACAAAAGATATTTAACATATTTTATAAGATACATTATTAAGCTGTATAAGTTGATAAACCTTACTTTTTGGCTGCAAAAATTCTTCAATTCGCGTCTTACAACACACTTAGCCTTGGGTTATTGTTTTTAGCAATAGCCCCGAAACTAAGGGATCTAGCGTGGTTTCACCAACTTACCTAGAAACCCATTAATGGGACTAAAGCATGCCTTTTGGTTAAATTTGCAAGGATAATGAATGAGGCTATAAAATTCAAACCACGGGTATTTTGGTTTGAGCCAAGAACCACGACATTACACAGAAGGTAAGAGAAGACTAGCCACGGAACTATTACGCAAAAAAAAACAAAATTAGCCACGGATTTACACAGAAGATAAAAGGAAGAAAGAAATTGCCACGGACTTAACTTAGCGTCTACAAAACTTGGCCCAGACCATTTTCTACTTCTCAAGGCAGGCCCATGATGGCGGAGCGTTTGAGTTCTTCCAAAGATTTAAATCGTTCTTCGGGTGGCATGGTTACAAAAATCCAGTCATGGCATTTCACTCGAACAACCCTACCAGGGCGATACCCATCCAGAAGTTCGGTAAACTTTAAGCGTACCTGAATACCACTACTGCCTAGGGGTGGGTTTGCTGTTTCTTTCCAATCGAGAACTTGCCCAATTTTTTTATCAGCCCTATGAAACCAAGTGCGAAGGGTTTTATCCGATGCACCAACCCCAAAGCCTTTTTCCTGAGTAGCCTTGAGTTCATCATAAAGAGATTTGTCCATACCGCCGAAAAGGGTAAGGGTGACTACGCCGCCGCCAAAGTCAAAATTTTCGACATGATCAATCCAGCCGGGTAGCCAGCGCTGCTTTTGATATCGAACATGTTTTTTGCGTTGAAGTTCTGTAGCAAAAGCCCTGCTCTCTACATCAAGCCAAAGTTCAGAAACCGAATATTCGTTATCGCGCCAACCTTGGGCCCATCCCAGATTAAAGTTGACCATAGTGCCCGGAGAGATTTCCTTCAGATCAACCAGCTTGCGCGATTTCCAAATTTTCGAAACCTGATCAATGTCAAAGGTGTAGGGTTTATTGATACCATCCTTGGCAGATTTTCCCTCGGGGGTCAGATTGATTTTGCCTTTGATCTCATCAACAGAAACGACCTTCCAGTTTTGGCCCCGCTTTTGATAAAAACTAAAATCATCCTCCAAGGAAAGGGCATGATTATGTTTCACATGATACTTTTCCATATTTGGAATAGCGGGAATAGTTTTATCCTCACCCTCCGGTGGCAATAAAAAATATCCATGAATATGGGTGCCAATGGGGATATCACGAAGCTCTGCGGGGGCGCCGTTATACCAGATCATGCCAAAGGGTAGCATGGCAAAGTAATGAAGAGGGCCAGAATGGTAACGATCGCCTGGTGGATTTCCATCCAACCTAATTCCACCCCTTCGATTTATTGGATCGATAAAAACAAGTTCGCCTGCGATATAAGTACCTGAATCAGATGGTGGGAACTCACCTGCTTTCAGCACTGGGTCTTTTTTTTCTTGAGCAGAAACTAATGAAGGCAAGGAAAAGATTAAGCTGGAAGATAGTAAAACAAGAACCGATAAAAGACGCAGCATCATGCCTGTACCTCCGAGATGGGGGAAAGGCTGTCTGCAAATTTTTCTGTTTTAACATCCATCTTTTGTGCCATGGTGAGAAGCAGATTTGAAAGTCTCGCTTTTTCGTTGATAGGTTTATGGTAGATGGCAGGGTGTTTATCATAGCCTTGAAATTGCGCAGATGCATTAAAATCAATATGCCTACCATGCTTAAGGCCAAGCTTGGAACCACCTGCAAGAACAAGAGGAAGACTGGCATTACCATGGCTATGACCATAAGCCATACCGCTGCCATAAAGTGCCATAGTGGTATCCAGTAACGGGCCATCAGCATCTTTGACTTCGCTTAGTCGATCAAGAAAATAGCTAAACTGTTTAATGTTGAATGCATCGTTTTCTGCAAGTTGTTTCATCAAATCAGGATTCCCGTTATGGTGGGAAAGAGAATGGCGATCTTGTTTAATACCTATTTCAGGAACAGCGAATCCCTGACCTTCTTCGCCCGTGTTGAAGGTAACAACTCGGGTCATATCGGTTTGAAAAGCAAGAACGATGAGATCATAAATAGTGCGGAGATAATCACCCAGCATCTGCATAGAGATTTCACGATTGATACGAGATTGGGTTGCTGGCTCGATCTTAGGTCGTGCGGTGTCGAGCCATTTATCAGAGCGCTCGGTCCGAATTTCCACTTCGCGAACAGAAGCTAGGTACTGCTGCAAACGGCCCCTGTCTTCATTTCCCAATTGATTATCCAGGCTTTTAGCATCATCAAGAATTGCATCAAGAATACTACCGCGTCTTTTATAACCCCTGCGTTGACTAGCAATACCACCCTTTGGATCTTCAAAGAGTTCTCGGAACACGACTGCGGGACTGGATTGCGAAGGCAACTGAATACCATCAGCATTCATCGAAAGACTTCCGCCCTGATTGCTGAGTTCGAGTGAGGAGAAGCGCGTTTTCGGTCCGATTACCGAAGCCATCAGTTGATCCACTGAAATGGTGTTGCGTTCTGAAGGGCCAATCTTGGCACCTGTCAACCAAATGGATTTGCAATTATGATGATGGCCAAGCCCGTTTGGATGATGAATACCACTGAAGGGAGTGATATTGGAACGATGTTTCTCGAGCGATTGCAAAGGCATCGATAATTTATAATCTGGCCCAGATTCACGTATTTGGTAATCAACAGTGTTGACGCCATTTGGAAGATAAATAAAAACACTGCGCCTTGCCTTCATGGGGGCATCAGCAGCACGAAGCGGAACCATGCAATCTAGGAGTGGCAAAGCAAGGGTGACACCTAAGCCACGAAGCATATGGCGACGACTTATTAGCCAGTTTTGTGAAAGAATGTTCATAAAAGATTTCCTAGGTTTGTTGGTATATCATCTCTTCTGAAAAAGATCTGAATACACAAGATTCTCAATCACTGATTTAAGTTTGTAATCATCCTTCTTTGAGGATAACGCAATTGATTTGATCTGATCCATGTCATCAACGGTCATGGCTCTGCGAAGTGCAAAGGATGCGACTTGTTCGACAAAGGCCAAGGCAAAGCGATCCATATCCTGCAGGAGAATTTGCTTGAATTCGAGGGAGTTATTGTAAGTGCGTCCATCCATCATAGTGCCACTTGCATTCACAGGTGGATTAGTTCCCTGCCCAGACTTCATAACTTCTTCGGTTCGCCAACGGCCTATAGCATCGAAATTATCGAAGGCAAATCCAAGTGGATCAATCCGCTGATGGCAGGAAGCACATATTGCATGAGTGGTATGAGCTTGCAATTGCATGCGCACGGTGGCTTTAGGTTTATTAAGAGGGGTTGGTTCCAGCGGTTCAACATTAGGAGGTGGAGGCGGTGGAGTTTTACCAAAAATAGCTTCTGAAACCCAAACGCCACGATGTACTGGTCGATGCCTGGTGCCATCAGATGTAAGCATGAGAATACCAGCCTGGGTGAGCAATCCACCCCGATGATCTTCTGGTTTTAGAGCAATTCGCTGCATCTCTGGATTTTTTAACGGGGGCATTTGGTAATGAAGTGCAAGCCTGGAATTCATCATGGTCCAATCGGAGTGAATGAATTCACGCAGAGAAAGGTTTTTATCAAACACCTCGTTAAAATACCCAACCGATTCCATCACCAAGCTTTTTTCAAGCCATTTGTCGTAATCGGGGTAAAGCTCTGAATCGGGGGGAAACATACCCACTTTGTGCAATTGCAACCATTGTTGTGGGAAGGCTTCAGTAAAGCGCTTGATTTTTGGATCCAACAACATGCGGGCAACCTGAGTTTTCAAAACTTCGGGCAGATGTAATTTTCCTGACCGGGCAGCATCTAACAAATGGTCATCGGGGATTGAGCCCCACAGGAAATACGAAAGGCGTGAAGCTAGTTCCCAATCGTTAACCTTTGGAAGTTTCTTTAAGGGGGAACCTTCTTCGAGATAGTAAAAGTTTTTGGAAGTAAGTACACCCACCATAGAAGCCATGTATGCGGAGCGAAACTTTTCACCTGCAGCCATTTCATCTACGATAACTTTCATCAGGCGCTTGATTTCATCTTCTTTAGCAGGTCGCCTCCAAGCTTTGGACGCAAAATAATTCAAACACTTTTGCGCTTCCGCCATGTCGCCTTCTTTTGCAGGGATCATTCCTTCGCGTTTCTTACGATCCGCATCCAATAAAATCGGGCCTTCCCATTCAACCCAGTCAACAATCAATAATGGAAATATCGAACGCCCCTGTTCATCAAACAGCTTGTAACTCTGGGGCCGAGTGGATTGCATTTCCTTAGTGCTTACAAAAGGCACATCCGTAAGGCTGAGAGTATGCCCATCAGATAACATTCCCGGAACTTCGTTTGTAAGATCAAAACCACCTTCAGGAAGAAATGCTTCTATCTCAACAATGGTTGGTTTATTCTCTGCTGCGATTACATCCTGACCAACTATGGATTTTTTTAAACCCTGATGCCAAAGCGAAAGATGAGGAAGTCTTCCTTTAAAAGAAGGCAGGGCGCTGACTTGAACACGGATGCGATAAAGGCCGGGGGCACTTGCACGGATATTACCACGATGAATCCCGGGGAAAAGCAACCAGCGATTACCAGCAGTGGGCTCACTACGACCTTTGGTAGAAACTGGTTCTTTAAGCGGGAAACCCCTTTCAAGCACAGTTTCAGCAGCTTTAAAATATCGATCAACATGGGAAGGAGAAAGCGAAAGCATGGAACCGATGCGGTTGAAACCATGCCAGCGGGGATCTTCATTAAAGGCTCCGGGAAGATTCACATCATAATAAACGCCAAGCAAATCATAAATCGAATAGCCATATTCATCACGGCTTAATCGGTAATGAGATACAGGGCCACGCTTAGCCATTCGTGTCGCCTCGCCCTGCTTGATTTTGGCAGATAGCCAATCCACTGCTTTGCCAAGCTCATCGGCCTTAGGCTGTGGTTCCTTTTTAGGAGGCATCTCTCCTGAATTCATGCGGAACAAAACTTCGCCCCAGCGCTGCGCTACCGAAATATCAGAAAAGTCTGTGGAGAGGGAATCGAGCCGGAATTCGCCCTTCTGTTTATTTGCATCATGGCAACGCAAGCAATAAGACTTAAAAAAAAGCGCATGATCCTCTTGCGCATTAACCCCTGAGGTTAGAAAACTCGCAAGGACAGTAATAACCATGGCGTATTTCAAAGATCTTCTCGGGGTATTGGAGTGGCTAGTTATCTTAATCAAGTTTGAAGTACTGTTTACATGCAATAACAAGCAGGAGTTTAATTATAGGCCCGAAAGAAACAGCTTGCAATAAGTATATATAAGAAAGGCACCTACCCAAGATAGCCGCTTTACCCAACTTCCAAACTTTAATCCATTCTTAAGAATCCTTCAAAGATTTTATAAAGATATACCGATAGTAGGGATAAGGGAAAATTGCCCTTCAATGCCCAGTTGTTTTTATCGGGAGATCGCCTTGAGCCAGACACTACAATCCAATTCTTACAACGAAATTCCTTATGAAAGTTTTCCGTTTCAACAAACGCACCCCGATAGGTTGGCAACGATCGCCAAGCTTTTTGGATTACAATCTCCTAATGTTGAAACCTGCAAGGTTTTAGAAATTGGATGTGCTTCGGGCAACAATCTAATACCGATGGCGGAATACCTACCCAAGGCTAATTTTCTGGGCATCGATTTATCTGCAAATCAAATTGACGAAGGCAACAAGCTATTAAAAACTCTTGCGCTGCCCAATATTGAACTTCGTTGCCAAGATATTCTTGATTTTAACGAAGAGACAAAATTTGATTTCATCATTGTGCATGGAATTTATTCGTGGGTGCCCGCACCAGTACAAGAAAAGATCCTTGCGATTTCCAAGAAGAATCTTTCACCCGATGGCGTGGCTTACATCAGTTACAATGTGCTTCCTGGATGGCATATGCGGGGAATGATCCGCGATATGATGCTTTATCACTCCGGGAAATTCCCTGACAATGAATCAAAAATCAAGCAGGCCAAAGCCCTTTTAGAATTCCTATCGAAATCCGTCCAAGGCGATAAAAACCCCTATGGCTTGTTCCTAAAATCCGAACTAGAAATACTGAAGAAACAAAACGATGGCTACTTCTTCCACGAATTTTTAGAGGAGAATAACTTCCCTGTTTATTTCCATGAGTTTAGTTCTGCAGCCAACCGCAATGGATTGAAATACCTTGGCGACTCGGATGTTCGAACGATGTCTACACGCGATCTGACTCCTGAAGCTCAGCAATTACTTACCAAAACGCCGAGCATGATCGAGACGGAGCAATACATGGATTTTTTACGCAATCGCATGTTCCGTACTTCTCTGATCGTACATGATAACAAAAACCCTGTTTACAACTTAAACTCCGCAGCTATTGTAAATTTTAATGTAACTTCAAACCTGACACCTATAGAACAAAATATGGATTTGCTTTCAACCAATCCAAGCCAGTTCACCGCCCACGATGGAACCACCATAGGCACCACTGAACCCCTAATCAAAGCAGCGTTGTTATGTTTGTTTGAATCCAGCCCAAACTCCATGACTACAGCAGAAATCATTGAAGGCGCATGCAAAAAACTTGGATCGAAACCACCCGTGGCTGCAGAGGAAATTGCGAAAGTAACAGCACAAATAGGGCAGACATTGATTACTGCTTATACTTCTCTGCCTGCAGGTTCGCTGGAACTTACGACAAGGCAGATAAATAGATCTTCGCTTATCTCTTCAAAACCCAGAGCTTTCAAGTTGGCACAAATACAAGCAGGAACTATCGGTATGGTAACAAACCCAAGGCATCAAATGATCAGGCTCGGGGATTTCGAAAAGGTTCTTTTACCAATGTTGGATGGCAAAACAACAATAACAGAAATAATTAATAATTTTAAAGACCTTGTAAATACAAATAAAATTACAGTGAAGGATAATGGAATCCAAGCTGATGCAACTAGAGTCGGAGAGATCGTTCAGCAGCAGGTGGAAAATGCGCTGCAGACGCTTGCAAAAAATGGGATGTTAGTTGATTAGATTAAATTATTCTAATTCAACAGTCCAATAGGCGTTATCAAGAAATGTACGCCAAGATTGATACTTGGAGTTGTTAAGTTTCAAACTGAGCGAAGGACTGCGCTTAGGTTTTTCTGGTTTCCGAATCAGGTTCATGCTGGCTTGCTTAGGGGTTCTGCCACCTTTTCGAACATTGCAAGAAACGCAGGCACAGACAATATTCTCCCAGGAATTCTTTCCTCCCTGGCTCCGGGGCAGGATGTGATCAAGGCTGAGTTCAGGCATCGGAAACTTTTTACCACAATACTGGCACGTATTGTTATCGCGGGCAAAAATGTTCTTTCGATTAAACTTAACGGATTGCTTGGGGAATTTATCGTACTCTGTCAAACGAATAACTCTGGGAACTTGGATTTCGCAAGAAACAGTGCGAACCCAATCATCTTCTTCTTTGCGGAAAAATCTCGCCCGATATTCACTTACCTCAAGCCAGCTCGAAAAATCATAGGTCGAATATTGCCCATCCTCGGTACTGACCACCTCTGCTTGTTCTTTTACCAAAAGAATAAACGCCCTTCGAACATTGATGATCTGAACCGCCATAAACATCTTGTTCAACACAAGAACACTGGAATCAAGAGGACAGGCTAACGAAGAACCCATATAAATACCTCTATCAAGGAGATAGAATTAAAAACCTTTTAAATTTTAATACAAACATCCTTTAAAGTTACAACACAAACTTATGATAGCAGTGCAATGCAAGCGTAAGCAAGCCTCCATTAGTAAAGAACTTCGGGAATTCTCTAAATATTCATAGAATAAAAACATGAGCGAAAAAGAAAAACTTAGTAACTCTGATGCGCGACTTGATGAAGAAAAGCTGGCAAACGGCTTGGTCTCCCGCGGGTTGATGACCAACGAAGAGGTAAAAAAACACCCACCCGATGGAACCATGGGCGCAGAAGGGTACCTAAAAAAACTGACTTCAGCAGGGTTACTTACAAAAGCACAAGCAGAACGAGCCCAGTTAGACCTAACGCTCTTGGTCGGCCAGCAAATCCCCGGATATGTGATGCTTGAGAAATTAGGCCAGGGTGCAATGGGCGTGGTTTATAAAGCATTGCAAACACGCTTGAACCGCCATGTAGCAATCAAACTGTTAAAGGGAAAGAAAACCAATGATGCGGGATTCTTCGCCCAGTTGGAACGCGAAGCCAGGCTTGCTGCAAAGTTAAGCCATAACAATATCGTGCAAGCAATCGATATCGGGTCTGCGGGGAAGTTTCATTATTTTGTGATGGAACTCATCGATGGGAAAACCATCCAAGATGAAATGAAAGCTGGGAAGAAGCGCTACGAAGAAAAAGAAGCAGTTGAAATCATTTTACAGATAGCGCAAGCGCTAGACCACGCAAGCAAGCGGGGGTTGGTGCATCGCGATATCAAGCCCGCAAACATTGTGATGACATCTGAGGGAATTGCGAAGCTTGCAGATCTGGGCATGGCGCGTGAAAATACGGATGAGGCTACTAACTCCCGCGAAAAAGGGATGATCATCGGGACTCCGAATTACATCGCACCCGAACAGGTTCAGGGCAAATCTGATATCGATACCCGTGCCGATATTTATTCGTTAGGTGGAACACTTTACCACATGGTTACAGGTCAACCGCCCTTTGTGGGCAACACAGTTATGGAAGTGCTGAAAATGCACGAGAAAGCTGAACTTGTGCCCCCGGATCATTTGAACGATAGTCTAAGCGCAGGCCTGGGCGAAGTTGTAGAAATGATGATGGCCAAAGACCGCAATATGCGTTATGGTTCGCCCGAAGCATTAATCAAAGATCTAGAATGCCTTATTAATGATATGCCCCCGAAGCTTGCAAGGCAGAAAATGAGTTCTTCGCTTGCAGCACTTTCAGAGGGCGAAGAAGAATATGATCATATCCCTGAAGCAGAATTGCCCCAATGGGTGATGATAACTCTTGCGTCTTTAGGTGCTTTGCTATTTATCAGTTTGGTTGTAAATATCGTACTGATAATGCGCAGATAAAATCAAATTACTCGGGTGTCAGAAAAACCGCTCCCAAAGGGGGCAGGGTAAGCTCCATGGAATAAGGGCGGTTATGCCAAGACATTTCCTGAGATTGCTTACGGCCTTGGTTGCCCTTGCCGCCGCCGCCGTAATAAGGCGAATCAGAATTAAGGATTTCGAGCCAAGTTTCACCGAAAGGAACGCCCACCCTGTATCCATCTTTAACCAGAGGGGTGAAATTAAAAACCGCTAGAACAGGCTTAGTCCCATCGAGATCCCATCGAAGAAAAGCAAATACACTACCTTCGTGATCCGAACAATCAATCCACTCGAGGCCGGAGGGTTCGCAATCTTTTTCATAAAGACCGGGCTGATTCTTATACATATGGTTTAGATCTGTGACAAACTTTTCAATACCCCGATGCTGGGGCGAATTAAGCAGATTCCAATCCAAGCTTGAATCATGATTCCACTCTGCCCAAACACCAAGTTCCGCACCCATGAAGATTAACTTCTTGCCAGGCTGGGAAAACTGCCAAGCAAGCAACAAACGAAGGTTGGCAAGCTTCTGCCAATAATCACCGGGCATTTTGTTTAAGAGTGAGCCCTTGCCATGCACCACTTCATCGTGGGAAAGGGGGAGGATAAAGTTTTCTTGATCGCAATAAAGCATACGGAAGCTGAGTTCATTTTGATGCCATTTGCGGTGAATCGGATCGCGTGCAGTGTAGCGAAGCGAATCGTGCATCCAGCCCATATCCCATTTGTATCCAAAACCTAAACCACCAGAATGGGTAGGCCGAGAAACCATGGGCCATGAAGTTGATTCTTCAGCAAAGGTTTGAACATCAGGAAATCTAGAGTAAACCTCTTCGTTAAACTTTCGAAGAAAGCTGGTGGCTTCCATATTTTCATTACCACCATACTGATTAGGAATCCACTCTCCGTCATTTCTGCTGTAATTAAGGTAGATCATGGATGCAACAGCATCAACGCGTATACCATCAATATGGTAGTGTTCAAGCCAGAAGCAGGCACTGGAAAGCAAAAACGATCTAACTTCATGTCTGCCGAAATTGAAGATGCAGGATTTCCAATCCGGATGAAAGCCTTGCTTGGGATCTGCATGTTCGAAAAGATGGCTGCCATCGAAGTAGGCCAGTCCATGTTGATCATTGGGGAAGTGGGAAGGTACCCAATCGAGAATAACGCCTAAGCCATTCTGGTGAAGATAATCAATGAGAAACATAAGATCCTGAGGCGAGCCATATCTACTGGTTGGTGCGAAGTAGTTACTGGTTTGGTAACCCCACGAGCCATAAAAAGGATGCTCAGTGATAGGTAGAATCTCGAGGTGAGTAAACCCAAGTTTCAACATATGCTCGGTAAGTTGCGGGGCTAGTTCACGGTAAGTGAGCCAGCGGTTGCCCTCTTCGGGAACTCTTTTCCAAGAGCCTAAATGAAGTTCATAAATAGAAACCGGAGCATTATGAGCGATTTTGTTTCTACGCTCATCCATCCATGCAGAATCATTCCAAGCGTACGAAAGATTGCATAGCGCAGAAGCAGTGCGGGGTGCAATTTCCATCGCAAAAGCAAAGGGATCAGACTTTGCAACCTGATAGCCCCCATGATTAGAAATAATATGAAACTTATAGAGATCGCCATTTTTCAAACCAGGAATAAAGCCCGCCCATATTCCAGAACTACCTACAAGATGCATGGGATGAACGCCAGGCTCCCAATCATTAAAATCACCAACAACACTAACTGATTGCGCAGAGGGAGCCCAAACAGAAAAATGAAACCCGGTCTGGTTATCAAGAGTAAAAGGATGAGCGCCAAGCTTTTCATAAAGCCTGCTGTGGTTTCCTTCATTGAAAAGATGAAGATCCAAAGGGCCAAGCAGATTTTTTTCAGGCGGTATCCAAGTATTATTATTTTCCACAAGCGGTCCTATCATGTGCAAGAGATCAAGCATGACTCCCATAAAAGGAGCACCATAAAATCCCTTATTGTTATTGTACCCACAGACTTCCCATCTTGCCGGATTTCCTTGGATGTTTCTCAAGGGAACCTCTGTTACAATCGATTTATTAGACTCGATCCGTTTGTTCGTACCAGAGAAAATATGGGGCCAGGCTTGCAATTAATCCTAATAATCCTGATCATTGCGGTGATAATCATCCTAATCAATCGGAATCTTCCAGAATTCACAAATGTTGAAACTTGGGAAGATTCATCGCCAGAACCGGGTAAAATCCAAACAGACCAAAAGAATATCCAAGCAGCTTGGCTAAACGCCTTGGCAAAGCGAAAAGTCGAGATCCCTGCACTTTTTCTTATTGGATTAGGCGGAATTAACCTGATTATGGGGTCCGTCATCATGTTGCGCAGCATACAAATCTCGCAAATTCCAATCGAAGATTTTGAACGCGACTACGAAGAATCCAAAAATATCGCCCGAAAAATCATGCCCGAAGCTGCGATCAACCTCGATAAACAAGAACTCTCCATCAAAGAAATTCAAAAGCAAACCATCTGGATCAATGCAGGATACTCTTGCTTCCTCCTAGGCGGATCATATCTGATGATTATGGGTGGTTGGTATATGCGCCAATTTAATTCCCTGGGCATGGTCATGCTTGGGGTCCTTTATTGCGCAATGCCTTGCGTCAGCTGCGCTGGTTCTTGTGGCTTAGGCCAAGTGATCGCAGCATGGTGCTTGCTGGTACTGTTCAACCCATTAGTAAGGCAGGAGTTTGCAAAAGTCGCAAACCGAAGCACCCAGAATCGTGATTCTGATTGTTAAAACATTTGCCAGGCTTTAATAATGCTATTACAAATACCTTTAATGTTACTATTAGCTTTGGCTCAACCGCCGACACCCTTGATATGGGCCGCGGATGAAGAAGGTGGCGCACCGTATGTTTACCGCGATAACAAGCTAGGCCGGGTTGGATTCGAACTGGATATCATCAATGCCCTTGCAGAAGAATTAAAAAGGCCGATCGAATTTAAACAGTATGCGTTTGATAGTTTAATCCCAGGATTGCTGAAAGGCGATTTCGACTTCGCAATGAATGGGCTGGAAATCAATGAAGAGCGCCAGGAAAAGATACGCTTCTCAAAACCCTATTACATTTACCGCCAGCAATTAGTGACCCGCGCCGATGAAAAAAGATTCAGCACCCTGCTCGGATGCAAAAACACACTAGGCGCCATAGTAGGCACTATGGATGGCACACAAGCAGAACGCCTGCTAAACCAAGCTAAAATCCCGATCCGAACCTATTCTTCATCAACAGAAGCCTACTCCGATCTGGTTTCTGCTGGCCGTATTGATGCGGTATTTCTTGATCTACCCATGGCAATATCTTACGCACTACCCAACAAACGATTGCAGTTTGCAGGCAAACCAACTGCCCGGGGTTTCTACGCCATCGGATTTCATCCAAAAAATGAAACACTTGCAAAGGAAGTAGATGCTGCGATCGATGCTCTAAAAACCAATGGCAAACTACGATCGATTCTAGTGAAATGGAATTTATGGGATGAATGCCAAGAAGAACTGAGCCAGGGATTTTTATTTGAAGAAGAAGGCAGGTCCAATGCTATCACACATTCTATCCTCGAAGAAAATCAAGCTTGGACAATTAATCGCTACCTACCGTTATTGCTCGAAGGCACCTGGGTAACCATCCAACTCACGCTTTGTAGTTTTACATTGGCATTGGTGCTGGGTTTGCCATTATCTCTGGCAAGGCTTTATGGCAATCCTTGGTTGAAAAGCTTAGCACTGTTGTATGTGGAATTTTTCCGGGGCATACCAGTACTGCTGCTGTTATTTTTTCTTTATTTTGGATTGCCTGCAATTGCAGAGTCTTCAGGATTGAATATATCTCTGGCATTAAGCCCATTTGTTGCAGCAACATTAGGTTTGGGATTGAACTATGCTGCTTACGAAGCGGAAACATTCAGGGCTGCAATTCAATCCGTGCCCCAAGGGCAATGGGAGGCTGCTGCATCACTGGGTATGGGCAAAACCCTTACGTTTAGGCGCATCATATTCCCTCAGGCAATGCGCCTCGCCTTGCCCACTACCACCAATGATCTCGTCGCATTGTTCAAAGATACTAGCATCGCAAGCGTTGTGGCTTTGGTAGAACTAAATAAACAGTATCAAATACTGGCAAAGTCGAGTTTGAAGTTTGTGGAACTTGGATTGATAACTGCGCTGTTGTACCTTGCCCTTTCCGTACCATTGGGAAGATTAGCAAGGGTACTAGAAAAAAAACTTGCACCAGAGAGGCGCTAGCAATGAATATCAAAGCGCACGAAATATGCAAAACCTTTGGCAAACGCCCAATACTTGATGGGTTAACCTTGGAAGTACCATCTGGCGAAACCGTGGTAATAATTGGACCAAGTGGGTCTGGGAAATCTACCTTTTTACGCTGCCTGAACGGCTTACAAAGTATTGATTCAGGTACCATTCAGGTTGGGGATCACAAACTTGAAGCTTCGAATGAAAAACGGTTCAGCCCTTTTTCTTCGGAAATTCGAAAAGTACAGGGCATGATATTTCAGGATTTCAATCTATTCCCTCACATGAGCGTTTTGGGAAATGTAACCGAGGCACCAGCAAGAGTGCTAAAGCACAACCAAGCTGATGCGAGAAATCTTGGGTTGGAACTGTTAAAAAAAGTCGGGCTGGAAAGCCATGCAAATCATTATCCCTCGCAGCTTTCAGGAGGGCAAAAACAAAGAGTTGCGATTGCCCGTGCGCTAGCAATGAAGCCAAAAGTTTTACTTTGCGATGAAGTAACCAGTTCTCTCGACCCGGAACTAAAGCACGAAGTCCTCGATGTATTAGAAAAGCTGAAAAACGAAGGAATGACTTTGCTGATGGTGACACATGAAATAGGGTTTGCAAAAAAAGCTGCAGACAAAGTTGTATTCCTTGCAGAAGGTAAAGTGTTGGAAGAGGGCCCACCCCAGCAGATTCTCGAAAGCCCTGAAAACTCTCGCATTCGCACTTTTATCTCAAAGTTAATGAGCTAATAAAAAAGGCCCCGTGAATAATTCACAGAGCCTTTCAAAACACAAAAGTTTTGGTGTAGTGTTACTTGCTTGAAAGCAAAAGGCTGTTAAGGCCAAGAATCAAAATTACCTGATCCAACTGCTTTTCAAGTATGGACAACACCTTCTCAGGATCAACAATCAAGATGTTATTCTCGCGAATCTGAAGCTGTTGCTTTTGCACCAACTCTTGAAGGCTCGTGAGAATACCTTTTTTGTTTCTAGTTCCATCGAGCAAAGGCAAAACAAACTTTTCGAAATCTCCCACTCGGATCGTTTGATGACGAATGTTGGTAAGCACGCCATCGATACCTGCTTGCTTGCGCACAAGGGCAGGAACCTTTGGTTTATCAAGGAATTCACGGGTGACACCCAGAGGGCGAAGCG
>Ga0208482_1000343_pt1 | contig 15278 bp, 13 predicted proteins | sample LakMenEpi26Sep10_FD_150737 | JGI IMG/M metagenome (GOLD analysis project Ga0208482, IMG submission 150737) | Freshwater microbial communities from Lake Mendota, WI - 26SEP2010 deep hole epilimnion (SPAdes) | ecosystem: Environmental > Aquatic > Freshwater > Lake > Epilimnion/Euphotic zone ... | reverse complement strand
TTGGTTTCGTAACTTTTGCACGAAATGAAAAGCATCGGGTTGGTCGCCATGAATGCAAAGTGTTTGAATGCCCGTAGTCTGAACAAGCTTTTGGGCTTGTAAAGCTGCTGTGATAGGGTCATGAATAAAAGCGTTGGGAAGGTTGCGTGGTACAAGCGTGCCATTAGCTTGATATTGTCGGTCTGCAAATCCTTCAGAAATAAAAGGTACTTTGCCCTTGGATGAATGCTGGAGTTCGGAACCAGGCGGCCCAAGGATTGCGAGTTGAAAACGCTCTGCGATAGATATGATTTTATCTGCAAGGGTTTTACTTTTAGATGACTGGTGATAAAGGGCGCCATGAGGCTTAAGGTGCGAAAGCTTGATATGGGCGAAATCAGCAAGTGCGATTAATGCCCCGACTTGGAAAAGGCATTCTGCAAATATTTGATGTTCAGAAAGATTAGATTCTAAGCGCCCGAAATTTTCCGGGTCGTTGAACCCCGGATGAACCCCCACATTAAGTTTGTGGTTCTTGGCATGTTGTAGCAATTCTAAAACCTGACCAGGTGAGCCCGCATGTCTGCAACAGGCTATGTTGATTGAAGAAACCAATGGTAATAACTCGAGGTCGTTACCAATGCCTTCGCCGAGATCGCAATTCAGATCGAGGTGCATTGGAGGGCCTATTTTTTTTTGGGTCGGAAAGCCACCACGATGCTTTCGTGGGTGGTAAGAAAAGGCCCATCAATCAAATCAATGCAGTAGGGGATTGCAGGAAAAACCGCTAGCAAGCAATCTCGGATCGCAGAGGGTTTTCCGGGTAGATTGATGATCAGACTGCTACCCCGGATGCCTGCGATTTGCCTAGAAAGAATTGCGGTGGGAACAATTTTAAGCGAGATAGCTCGCATTTGTTCGCCAAACCCATCGAGGATCTTGTCGCAAACTGCTTCTGTCGCTTCGGGGGTTACATCTCTTTTTGCGGGCCCAGTCCCACCTGTTGTAACTACCAGACAGCATTTTTCGACATCACATAATTCTTTGAGGGTCGATTCGATTAATGGTTGTTCGTCTGGGATTATTTTTGCGACGGTTTCAAAGTTGCATGATAGTATTTCATGCAAAAGGTTATTGATAGCGGGGCCGCCTAGGTCTTGATAAACTCCTAGACTTGCCCGATCAGACACTGTGACGATGCCTATGCGAATTGGATTGTTCATGATAATTTGTCCGATCTTTATGATTTTCTTCTTGGGTTGAAGATAATATAGCAACACAATGACATTTTTACCCCTGCCTTTAAAGGAGAAAATATGAGAACTGTATGGAGATTTCATGGAGCGGGAGAATTGGTGTTTGGCTGGGGTGCAGTAAATGAGGCAGGCGAGCTATCATCACGAATGGGTTTAAAGCGTGTTTTTCTTCTAACAGATAAAACCTTGCTTAACTTTGGAATTGCTCAGAAGGTGATCGACCCGCTGAAAAATGCAGGCATCACTGTAGAGGTGTTCGATGGCGGTGAACCCGAACCCACGCTTCCAGCAGTTTTAAAAGCCATCGAAGCTGCCAGAACTTTTGGCCCTGATGGTATTTTTGGTGTTGGCGGTGGCAGCAATATGGATATGGCAAAGATTGTTGCCAAAGTTCTGGCACACGGGGGTAGCCCCTTGGATTATGTTGGTGATGATCGTTTGCCTGGGCCAATACTTCCTTTAATCTGCGTTCCCACTACAGCGGGCACAGGATCTGAAGTCTCTGGTGCAGATGTTTTTACCGACCCTTCCACCCAGCTAAAACTAGGATCGCTTAGCAATTACCTTCGCCCTCGCATTGCAATTGTTGATCCGCAAATGTCTGTTTCATGCCCGAAAAAAGTTACCGCAGATAGCGGAATCGATGCTCTTACTCATGCCATTGAAGCCTTTACTGCAGTGGATAACGAGGTGTTCCCACTTCCCAAGGGCCAGCGTTCGGTCTATCAGGGCAGGCATTTCTTTGGCGATATGGTTGCTGAAAAAGCCATCAAGCTTTGTGGTCAATTTCTTAAGCGTGCTGTCCTTGATGGTAATGATCTCGAAGCTAGAGAAGGCATGGCTTTGGCTGCAACTCTGGGTGGTTTGGCGTTCTCGAATGTGGGCGTTGCTGCGGTTCATGCATTGGAATATCCCATTGGCGGTGCGGTGCATTGTTCGCATGGCGAAGGCAATGGTTTGCTGCTTCCTTATGTGATGAAGTTTAATCTGCCTGAAAGAAAAAAAGAATTTGCATTGATTGCTAACTGGCTTGGTGCAAGCACACAGGGCCTGGATGAAGATGCTGCAGCAAATAAAGCTGTAGAAGCGGTGGAAAAGTTGCGAAGTGAAATAGGCATCCCAGGGAAACTCAGGCAGATAGGCGTAAAAGAGAATCAGTTGCACGAATTCGCTGTCAAATCGCATTCGATACAAAGGATTTTAAGAGTGAACCCGAGAACAACTTCGGTAGAAGATCTTGAGAAAATATTAAGAGATGCTTTTTGATGCAGACTCTGGTTTTCCGAAAAGGAATAAGAGGATTCGATCGAAGCGATCACGCCAATCGTTTTCGTGATGCTGCCCACCAACGATTTCCTGGTAATAGTAGTTCCATCCAGGAAGCAATCCGATTTGTTCAAGCCTGCTTGCAAGTAATCGGGTAAGAGTGAAGGGGGGGTTAACGCAGCCCGGATATTTGCCCTCGTCGGTGCCCATGTCGAACCAGATTCTGGAGTTCGATAATCGGGAAGCCTGAGCTAAAACATCATAAAGGGATTTTTGGTTTGCCCACCAGAGCGAAGCGGAGATTGCGCCACACAATCCAAAAACTTCGGGATAATCTAGTGCCAAGGTGAGCGAAACAAGTCCGCCAAGGGATGAACCTGCGATGCCACAATTTTCGGGGCCCGGTTTGGTTTGATAGTGCGAATCAATGAAAGGCTTGAGTTCTTCGGTCAGGAACTTTCCATAATTTCTGGCATTCCCCCCACGCTTCTCTCTCGCATCCCGTTGCAAGGTGTATTCTTCTTCGCGTTGAAGATTGTTATCAACACCCACTAGGATGAGTGGCCTAAGAAAGCCCTGCCTTATCAGTCGCTCTGCTGTTTTATCGGCTTCCCAAATTGCACCATAAGCTGCATAACGCTTGTCAAACATGTTTTGACCATCGTGCAGATAAAGCACTGGATAAGTTGAATCGGGGTTGTAACCCGGAGGCAACCAAACAGCGATAGTGCGATTATTGTCCAAATTTTCGGAGTGGAAATCGAAGTGGTAGCGAAGTTGGGAAGTATCTGAAAGCATCAGAATAACTCCGATGCTTTAGGTTTTGGTAGTTGGATAAATGTTGCCCCGAATGCCTCGGGTAGCAAATTGCACAACCGATGAAATTTTGTTTCGCCTGAAAGATTCGCAACCCAGAGTTCAAGGTTTGGTGCGAACTCGAAAAGGAATTGCCTGCAAGCACCACATGGTGGGCAGGGGGTGTCAGAATCTGCAACAATCACCATTTGCGTTAAAGTTTGAACCCCAGCAGCAACTGCAGTACAAACCGTATTTCGCTCTGCGCAAAGGGTAAGCCCGTAGCTAGCATTCTCAACATTGCATCCGGAAAATATTTCACCAGCAGAACCTCGCAAAGCTGCACCAACCTTGAACCCGGAATAAGGAACATATGCATTTTGTCTGGCATATATCGCTGCTGATAGTAAGTCTTCGGGTGGTTTCATGGGTTTCTCTAAATCATGTAAGTTCATTAATAACATGCACTAAAGGATTTCTTCAAGTATCAACCCATTTTCTTTTTGTGGTAGCTCATCAATCACCAAGGAATGGAGGCATAGGTCTGATGCTTTTTCCAATCCTTTGTCATTCCTATGCCTGATTTCCATGATGATATCACCTTTATGCACTTTACAGGAAGGCTTGCGATGCAAAATAATTCCAACACCTGCGTCTACCGAAGCATCCGCTTTGTCGCGCCCAGCACCAAGATGGCATGCAGCCCATCCCAGTTTGCAGGCATCGATGGCATTAAGCCAACCAGATTCGGAAGCTTTTACCTCGAATGTTTGAGAAGAGATTTCAAGAAGATTGGGATTGTCGATGACTCTAGGATCGCCTCCTTGAGCTTGAATCAGGGCTTCAAATTTTGCAAGCCCCTCGCCTGAAGCAAGTTTATTTCGCACTAATTCAGTTGCCTGATGAATGTCAGGCCGGATACCCCCCATTTGCACCATCCTCGCAGCAAGATAAACTGAAAGCTCAATGGTGTCTGCTGGGCCCTTTCCTTTTAGAATTTCAATGCACTCCTGTATTTCTAGTGCATTTCCAATTTTGTAACCCAGAGGAGAATCCATATTAGTGATAATCGCCTGGCATTGGATGCCAGACTTGCGAGCAGTGTTAACAATTGACTTTGCTAATTTTCTTGCCTTATCGAGTTCAGGCATGAAGGCTCCCATGCCTGTTTTAACATCCATGATAAGCCCTTGAATGCCTTCTGCAATTTTTTTGCTAAGGATGGATGCGGTAATCAGGGGGATGGATTCAACCGTTGCAGTAACATCACGAAGAGAATAAAGAATGCGATCTGCGGGTGCGATTTCGCTGGTCTGACCAATCATTGCAATCCCAAGAGTGCGCAATATTTTATCGAAGGAGTTAAGATCCAGATGAACATTAAACCCCGGGATCGATTCGAGTTTGTCAAGCGTACCCCCGGTATGGCCAAGTCCGCGCCCCGAAATCATGGGAACATAAACGCCACACGCTGCAGCCAGTGGCCCAAGAATGATGGAGGTTTTGTCGCCGACGCCCCCGGTGCTGTGTTTGTCGATCACGGGGCCAGGGAGATCACCCCAGGAAAGAATTTTTCCGGATGAAGCCATGAGTTGGGTAAGATTCGAGGTTTCGCGGGTTGTCATGCCTTCGAAAAAAATGGCCATTAACATTGCAGATAACTGATATTCGGGCCATGCACCCGTAGCTGCCCCGGAGACAAAGCTTTGAAGTTCAGATTCCGAAAGAGCAAATCCTTCCCTCTTTTTCCTTATAAGTTCCGGGATAAGCATTCCTTGAACTCCCCCCATTAAAATAGCAAGCCCGTGTTTATTAATATGTGATAAAGAGGTATCATCTTAACTTGAAGAGGAAATTAAAGCGATCTCCAAACGGATGTAAATCATGGAACCTGGCATAGTAGTCAAAAAAAACAAAGTACTGGAAGTAATTTATTTTCTTGCCGAATCAATTCCCACCTTGTTGGTAAGTGCTGGGTTGTTGGGTATTGGATATTGGGGAGCCAGCACCGAATGGACATTTAAATTTCCGGGCAGCGGGGAGTCAGAAGGCAAAAGTCAGGAAGAATCAAAAGAAGCTGATACTTCTCTTTGGAAGGTGGAGGGTGGGGTAGATAAGACAAACCCTTATGAAAAAGCAACTCTTACCGCGCCAAGCAAAGAAGTATTGGATCTTTCCGAGTTGGACTTTCTTACGATTGAATCTCAAGCGCTTATTCAAACCATTTCTGGAACAGGATATATTGAATTTGATTCGCTCAGAAAGGGTAGCATCAGTTCTAAGGCTCCCGGTGTGGTTTCTCGGATTTTAAAAAAGCAGGGCGATAAAGTTTTGAAAGGCGAAATAATAGCGCTGATTGATTCTCCCGATGTAGGCAAAGCCAAAACAGATTTTATGCAATCGCTGGTGTTGAAGGATAATCGGAAAAAATCGATGGAACGGGGCCAGTTAGCAGCGGCAGTCATTCCGGAAAGGCAGATTCGAGAATTGGAAATGGTGTTCAGGGAAATCGAAATCAAGCTGCTTGCTGATTTACAGGCACTCATCAATTTTGGATTTGCTATTGAAACAGCGGATTATAAAAACCTTTCTGATGCAGATATCTTTAAAAAGATTTGCGAAATCGGTATCCCAGAATCCGTTATCAAGGAGTACAAAGGTTCGCTCTCTGCAAATCTGCTTCCACTAAAAGCCCCTTTCGATGGCCAAATTATCTCCGTGATTAAAGGCATTGGTGAAAATGTTGGCCTAACAGATGCCCAGTGCATCCTGGCAGATGCTTCCAAACTTGTCCTGATTTTTAATCTTCCCTTGGAAGCGGTTCAGTTAGTGAAGGTTGGTCAAGACTTTCGATTCAAGGCGGAACTTGTTGAAGACCAGATCATCACGGGAAAAATTGACTGGGTCTCACCCGAGCTTGATGATAAAACCCACACGGTTAAGGTGCGTGCTTCTTTTGCCAACCCTGATGGCAAGGTACGCCCAAATACTTTTGGGAAAGGTGAAATTCAAGTAGGGAAGCAAGCGAAAGCTATAATTGTTCCGGATTCCTGTATTCAATACATGAGTAATAAACCTTTTGTTTTTGTCCGATTGGATGATCTTTCGTTTCAGGCAAAAGCGGTGGAACTTGGAATCCGCAATGGTGATAAAATGCAAATCACCAAAGGACTTTTAGCGGGCGAAAAGGTTGTCTTTACTGGTTCGAACATGTTGCGCGCAGAGCTTCTCTCGAAACTAGAAGTGCAGTAATTTAATAATTTAGGCGCAAAAAAATGATTGATGCAATTCTTAAACTTTCGCTTAAATACCGATTTTTCGTTGTCTTGGGGATGCTGGTGTTTGCAGCTTTTTCGCTTTGGATGCTACCCTCGCTGACTATCGATGCTTTTCCTGATACCACCCCCGTACAAGTGCAAATCAACACCTATGCAATAGGCCTTGCTGCTGAAGAAGTTGAAAGGCAGGTGACCTTTCCCATTGAACAGGAAATCAATGGAATGCCCAAACTTAATCAATTGAGATCATTATCGAAATTTGGATTATCCCAGGTGACCGTAACCTTTGAAGATGGAACAAACATCTATTTTGCCCGTCAGCAAGTTACCGAACGTATTAATAATGCAGTCTTACCCGTAGGGGTGGTAAAACCAACCCTTGGCCCAGTCGCTACTGGTTTGGGCGAAGTTCTTCATTTTATGGTGCAGCCTGCTTCCCCTGAAACAAGCTTGACAGATGTGCGAACTTTTTTTGATTGGGTAGTAAAGCCCAGCCTCCGGAAAGTCCCTGGAGTTGCAGAAATCAACGCGTGGGGTGGCGAAAAAAAACAATACCAGATACGCATTGATCCTGATAGGCTGATAACTTACGACATTTCTTTTGAGCAAGTGGTTGACGCCATCAAGGCCACCAACATGAATGCTGGGGGAAGCAACATTAACCGGGGTACGGAAACTCTGATCATTCAGGGAATTGCTCGAACTACAACCTTGGATGAAATACGCAATATCGTGGTGGGTATCAAGAAAGACATCCCGATACATGTTTCTGACGTTGCTGTAGTAATGGTTGGAAATGAGAGTAGGTTGGGTGCGATTAGTTACATGGGAAAAGGTGAAAGCGTAATGGGATTGGGTTTCATGCTGATCGGGGAAAGCAGCAATGCTGTTACCCACCGTCTTAAAGATAAATATGAAACAATTAAGGCCAGCCTTCCCAAAGATATCAAAATGGATATTGCTTATGACCGCACCGAGTTGGTGGACAAAGTGATCGGTACGGTAAGAGGGAATTTGTTTGAAGGTGGCCTTCTGGTAATTGCCATTCTTTTCATTTTTTTGGGGAACCTGAGGGCGGGAATTGTTGTTGCAACTGCAATCCCGTTCTCTATGTTTTTTGCATTCAATGGAATGATGGCGTTTGGGATCGCAGGCAGTTTATTAAGCTTGGGTGCAATCGATTTTGGGATGGTCGTAGATAGTTCTGTGGTTTTGGTAGAGCACCTTATGAGCAGGATGGGCGAGGAGGGCGCAGAAAAACGCAACCGACTCGAACTTATTTACGAAGCTGCGATGGAAGTGCGAATGCCCACCCTTTTTGGTGAGCTAATTATTATCATTGTTTATCTTCCAATTTTGACACTCGAGGGCGTTGAAGGAAAGTTGTTCAGGCCAATGGCCCTCACAGTTGTTTTTGCGCTTGTTGGCTCCTTGATTTTGTCGCTCACTCTTATCCCCGCACTTGCCTCGCTACTTTTGCCCAAGAAAATGAGCCATTCGGACCCTATTGTTGTGCGGATTGCGGTTTGGATCTATAGGCCATTATTGAAGTTGGTTTTGAGATTCCGCATTGCTGCAATTCTAATTGTGGTGTGTGTAAGTTTGGTGGCAGTAATGATGGCCAGATCGCTTGGATCGGAGTTTATTCCGAAACTTTCGGAGGGTGCGATTGTAATTAATATTTTTAGGCCCGTTGGCACAAGTATCCAAGAAGCAGTGCGTTACAACACCAAGTTGGAAAAAATGGTTCTTGCAGCCTTCCCTGATGAAGTGAAAAGGGTTTGGAGCAGACTGGGTTCGCCCGAAGTTGCAACCGACCCGATGGGCCCGGAAGAAACCGATTTTTTTATTACACTCAATCCCCGAGAGAAATGGACCAAAGCCAAGACACAGGAAGAACTAGTAGGGTTAGTTGATGAATTAATGAAGCCCTTGATTGGCCAAGAATATTCGTTTACCCAGCCCATTGAACAGCGGGTGAATGAAATGATTTCCGGAGTTCGTGCGGATGTTGCTGTCAAAATATTTGGTGATGATTTCGAGGTATTGAAGAAGAAGGCAGAACAGGTTGAACAAATATTAAAAAACATCCAAGGTGCTGAAGATATACTTGTAGAGCCCGTAAGCGGGCAGCCTGTGTTGCAGATTAAGTTGAAGCAGGAGCAACTTGCGACTCATGGTCTTGCTGCAAAAAATGTGCTGCAACATATCGAAACTTTGGGCAGTCAGCCTTTGGGCGAAATTCTCGAAGGGGAACAACGGTTTCCTTTGGTTGCAAAGTTCCCTGATAATCTTAGATCTAGACCAGAAGCTGTGGGGGCACTAATCATAACGAGTGCGAGTGGTGAAAAAATTCCTCTTTCAGGAATTGCAGATATCCAAGAAATTCGCGGACCTTCAAGAATATCTAGAGAGTGGGGGCAGCGCAGAATAACTATTCAGTGCAATGTCCGAAACCGCGATGTAGGAAGTTTCGTTAATGAAGCCCAGAAGCAAATCAAAACCAAGGTGAGTTTTCCCACAAGTAGATATCGGGTCGAATGGGGCGGGCAATTCGAACAACTTGCTGCTGCTAAGTCCAGACTTGCAGTAATCGTTCCCATTTCACTCTTAATGATTATCTTTCTTCTTTATCTCACCTATAGAAATATGACTGATACCCTGATTGTTTTTACATCAGTGCCCCTGGCTTGCATAGGAGGCGTTGCAGCACTTTGGTTTAGGCAGATGCCTTTTTCTATATCCGCTGCAGTTGGATTTATCGCTCTTTTTGGGCTTGGGGTCCTTAATGGTATGCTGCTGGTTACTTTTATCAGGCAGCTAAGGGCGGAAGGGATGGCCCTTTTGCTGGCTATTGAAAACGCTGGTGTTACCCGCCTTCGAGCAGTGCTTATGACTGCATTAGTTGCAGGATTTGGCTTTATTCCAATGGCTTTTAGCGATGGGGTAGGTGCAGAGGTTCAAAAGCCCCTAGCAAGTGTTGTGATTGGTGGCGTAATAAGTAGCAGCGCACTAACCCTTTTTATTCTTCCTGTGATCTATTCTTTCTTTGCACCTAAAAAAGTTCCAGCTTTGGAGACGAAATAGATTTAATTCTAATGCTTAATTAGGCATTAGTAGAACAGCGAATATGCTCGCAGTTTTTTTACTGCTAATTCTTTTTTAAAAAACAATGATCCAAATTGTTAATCATCATCCCCATCGGAATCGAAGGAGGAGGACTGGCTTTCCTGGGAAAGGTAGAATATCCGAATCTTAGCGCTGTCGCGCATCAAATCGATCCTGCCTATTTCAATTCGGTGGATTGGAAGTCCTGTCCTTAGTTTTAAATCTTCAATCAATTGGTTCCGGTTCTCAGGCTTGATCAATTCAATTTTTTCATAAATGACCATCTGGCTGTTTTCGTGAGGCAGTGTTACCTTGAGATCTAACACAAAAGTTAAAAGCAGCAATACACCATTCGAAATAAGCAGTTCAGGTAATCCTGTGTCTAAACTGGAAAGAGCATTTAATATTCCGATAGTGACGCTTGTGAGAAGGTAAGCCATTTCCCTGATGGGAACAGAAACTGAACGATAGCGGATGATGGAGAAAATCGCAAATAAGCCGAATGCAAAGCCTATCTTGATGGTTGCGCTACTCAGAAGGTAGCAGATTATGAAGTTGATGATGTTGAAAAGGAAGAAAGAAAAAAGAAAATCTTTGTTCCTATGTCTAGGGTAATAAATGATTCTGACGAGCAGAAAAATTACAAGTGCGTTCAGTGCGAAACGGAATCCGAATTCTGCTAAACGGGATCCCCCGAAATAGACGTTGGCACTAAGTATGGGTTCTTCAAAATCCATTTGTTTCCTTGCTTATTTTTTTAATTAATAGGAGTTCAGGCTTAAAGGCGTTGTGTTTGACCAATTCAAGGATTGCGGTGCCTGTTGCATACTTGCTAAATGAGCCTTGCCTGATTCCAAGTTTTTTGATGGCTTCAATAAATAGGCATTTTGGAGTAACGCGCCTGCTTTTAACTTCTGCAACAACAAGGTTTGGAAGATCTTTAGCCTCAACCATATTTTCAAATCTAATATTCATGTCCATTGTTACTTTGATATTTTCAGACTTGGATACCATGGTGATGCGATCATAGGAAATGGTGATTTTTGGTTTTAGGCAATAATCTTGGTAACCAAGAGATGCAATGAGTTCAATCTGTGCTTGAGTTAATTCAGATAGAACAGCGGGTTCTTCGGTACGAATCTTTTCCGTTTTCTTTCTGGAGGTTTTGCACTTTACTTCAAAGAAAACTTTTTGGATGTCGGTGTACTTGCGCCAGCGAACTTTGATTCTTTCGGGTTTGCCATTATGGTGCATCAAGTAAAGCTTGAAATCATCCGTGTCGAGATACGTACTTTCGTAATGAAAAACAGTCTGGTTTTTGATTTTCAGGACATGGTAGTCGGAAGCCATTTGGCTAATAATTGATTCAAGTTTGGAACGGTGGAAAACAAACTTTGAGTCAAACCGGCCAAGCAATTTCATTTTGTCAAGGTCGTCAAGGGCAATGGTCTTAAATGAATCAAAAAGCAAAGGCGGTAATGAATTTCCTTTGATCGTTGGTGAATCCTGATTATTTTGGGTCGGTTCTTGGAGCATCATGCTTTCAGGTTGATTAAGAAACTCTGTGATAGGTCTACACTATTCGCCATCATGCTTTCGTTTATCCTCTTCATATGCATTCAGGATTTTCTGAACAAGAGGGTTTCGAACTATATCCGCTTCGCCTAAATGTATAATTTTAATTCTATCAATATTTTTCAAACGGTTCAAGGCATCTGTTAATCCGCTTTTAGTATGAGGGGGTAAATCGACCTGGGTTATATCTCCGGTGACGATAACTTTTGAGCCGTAACCCATTCGCGTAAGAAACATTTTCATTTGAGAAACGGTGGTATTTTGGGCTTCATCCATGATGATGACAGCTTGGTTGAGGGTTCGCCCGCGCATGTAAGCAAGAGGTGCGATTTCGATGATATCGTTTTCGAGATATCGTTTAACTTGATCGGGGTCCATCATGTCATTAAGTGCATCGAAAAGGGGGCGCAGATACGGATTGACTTTAGCTGCAATATCGCCTGGTAGAAATCCAAGTCGTTCACCCGCTTCGACAGCAGGCCTGACAAGAACAATTTTTTTGATCAAACCTTGTCGTAAATTGCTGACTGCCATTGCAACTGCGAGCCAAGTTTTGCCTGTGCCAGCAGGTCCAACGCAAACCGTTAGATCATTGTCAAGCATGGCTTTGACATAAATGGCTTGCCCATCGGTTCTGGGGCGGAGGAATTTGCCTACAGAATCGGGGAGTTTTTCGGAGTTATGCGCAGGGCTGATTCTGTCGCCCCCGGAATGAACCACTTCGATGATGGTCCGGACTTCTTCCAAAGAAAGATTTCCCTCATGCCTGAGGCTTTCGCGCATGCGAGAAATAATTCTTGAAGCCTGATCGATTTGTTCCTGAGTGCCTTTGAAAAGAAGTTGATCGCCCCGACCTAAGACTTGCATATCCAAGGCCTGTCTGATTTCTTTCAGGAATTGATCCCTATTGCCGGAAAGGAGAACGGATTCTTCTCTGCTATCAAGAGGGATGGCTAAGTCTATCATTCAGAGTTCCTAATTTAATAAAGGAAAAAAAGCCAGGCAATCGGCCCGATTAATAAAAGAGAATCGAGTAGGTCAAGAATGCCGCCAAAGCCTGGAATTACTTGGGAAGCGTCTTTGGTGCTGAGATCGCGTTTAATAAGGCTCTCGACAAGGTCAGCAAAAACCCCACCTAAACCAATGATAACGCCAAAAGCAATAGATGCAAGGGTACAGCAAAGAGGGGTATTTGGGAAAATTTTAGTCCATAATAAAGAGATGCCAGCAGAGAATAAAATGCCACCAACAAAACCTTCCCATGTCTTCTTGGGGCTTAGTAAGGGGGTCATTAGATGCCTGCCGAAAAGCTTTCCAGTGAAGTAAGCTCCAATATCGCAACTCTTGGTTACAGTGATGGTAATGCCTAGGCAATAAAGACCTATGTACGGGCTAATCTCAGATCCTATCCATCGGAGTTGGATTAAGAAGCTAGGTAAAAGGCCTAGATAAACAATAATAAAAGCAGAGAGAGAAAGATTATTGGTACTAACGCCAGGGGAGCGGAATTTAAACATTTCTATCAAGATAAGAAGAAAGTAAAACGCAATTGCAATGCCCCCGGTTATCTGCCAAGAATGATACGCAGAAGAAAGCAAATTAGAGTGCGGGATCCAGTTTGAAATAAGAATTGCAGAAACTGCCAGCATGAGAAGATTTTTACTGGGGGTGAGATCATGGCTTTTGAAGAGTTCAAGTAATTCTTTGGTAGCTAAAAATCCACTGCTAACACAAATGAGCATTAAAAAAGGATACCAAGGCGCAAGAAAAAGGTCAGCCACCAAAGCGCTAGACATCGCCCCAACAAGCAAAATACCAACGATAATTCTTTTCTTCATGGTATCTTGATACCAGAAAAATGAGATTCAAGTTTAATAGAAAATGCTAGGAATCGCATTAACTTTTGAGGCCTCCGAAGCGCCTTTCCCGTTTGGAATAATCACTCAAGGAGGCGTGCAAGGTTGCAATATCGAAGTCGGGCCAGGGCTTTTCAGTGACCCATATCTCTGCATAAGATATCTGCCAGAGTAAAAAATTACTGACTCGCATTTCGCCCGCAGTGCGAATGAGGAGATCTGGATCGGGCATACCGCTAGTGTTTAGCGAAGAAGAAATTACTGATTCATCAATGCTATTGACGGAAATGGAACCATCTTTGATAAGTGATGCGATCTTTTGGACAGCATCAACGATTTCTTGTCTGCCCCCGTAATTGATCGCCAAGCATAACCCCATCCCAGTGTTATCCCTGCAAACTCTAATCGTTTCATCAATTTCATGCTGAACAGAACTAGGCAGCATTTCTTTTCTGCCGATGGTGCTGAATCGGATATTCTTTTCAAGAAGAAGGGGCCTTTCTTGGACCAAATAGCATTCAAGAAGTTGCATGAGGAAATCAAGTTCAGGCTGAGGCCTTTTCCAGTTCTCACTGCTGAAACAAAAAAGGGTGAGTTGGTGTATGCCAATGCGGGAGCATTCTTCAACAATGCTTCTGACCGTTTGCATGCCTTGGGCATGGCCTTCAACCCGTGGTAATCCCTTAAGCTTGGCCCATCGGCCATTACCGTCCATGATGATTGCTATATGTGCGGGTAGCCTAGACGGATCGAACTCTCCCAAAGGGGAATCCATGTTAGAAGTTTTCTGAATAGTCTGAGACCTAGTCAAATAAGGCACTCCCGCAACTTTGGTCGTTTTATACCCGACCGGTGAAAATCGTCTGAGATCTTTCTGGGCCCACAGATATTAGCTTAACAGGAAGCTCAAGAATATCACCAATTCTATCAGCATATTTTCTTGCAGCGGAAGGTAAATCCGAAAGCTTTGAGGCAGTAGTCAATGGTTCATTCCAACCTTGTAGAGTCTCATAAATAGGTTTGCAACGCTCAAGTTCTCTAGCATCCGTTGGGAAATAGGTGATGCGTTCGCCATCAAGTTCGTATGCAGTTGCGATTTTCAATTCTGAAAACCCAGCAAGTACATCCAAAAGCATGACGCAAATTTCATCCACCCCATTGATCATGGAGGAATGCCTCGCAGCAACAGCATCGAACCAACCACAGCGTCTGGGCCTTCCTGTTACGGTGCCAAATTCCTTGCCGATTTTTCGGATTCGTTCGCCTAAACCATCAGGGCCGTCATCAAGTTCGGTGGGGAAGGGGCCTTTACCAACGCGAGTGGTGTAGGCTTTAAGGATACCAATAACTTTGGTTACGTATCTGGAAGGCAAGCCAGAACCCGAACCAATACCAGCAGTGATACTGTTAGAACTGGTCACAAAGGGGAAACTTCCATGATCAACATCGAGGAGGCTGCCTTGGGCCCCTTCAAACAAAATGTTTTTGCCAGCTTTGAATTCTTGATGAAGCAATGTGACAGTGTTGGTGAGATGTGGTTTCAAAAACTGACCATGCTCATGAAATTCATCAGCAAGCTTTGCAGCATCAAACTGAACCGCATCATGATTGAATCCACGTAGTAGCTTGTTTTTGAAATCAACAACAGAATCAAGGCGTTCTTTTAAATGGGCATGCTGAGTGAGTTCGCCTGTTCGAATTGCGTGTACTCTCCCAACTTTATCTTGGTAACAAGGCCCAATGCCTCTTCCAGTGGTTCCGATGCCTTGGCCCTGCTTTGATTCAGTAATTTTTTCCTGTTCAACGTGGTAGGGGAAAATCACATGAGCCCGATCGCTGATCACCAACCTCTTGCCAATATCAATGTCGTTTTTAAGAAGTTGTGAAATTTCTTCACGGAGCCTTGTGGGATTGATGACCACGCCATTGCCTATGATCGATATCACCTCGGGGCGAATGACTCCGGTGGGTAGAATCGAAAGCTTGAATGTTTTATTCCCGGTCATAACGGTATGGCCAGCGTTGGGGCCGCCATTATAACGGACCACGATATCGTGATGATCGGTAAGGACATCAACGACTTTACCCTTGGCCTCATCACCCCATTGAAGTCCAACAACACAGGTGCAAGGCATACTAATTCACCATATCTTAAAAAGTAAGGG
>Ga0208482_1000338_pt1 | contig 15401 bp, 15 predicted proteins | sample LakMenEpi26Sep10_FD_150737 | JGI IMG/M metagenome (GOLD analysis project Ga0208482, IMG submission 150737) | Freshwater microbial communities from Lake Mendota, WI - 26SEP2010 deep hole epilimnion (SPAdes) | ecosystem: Environmental > Aquatic > Freshwater > Lake > Epilimnion/Euphotic zone ... | reverse complement strand
GTCGGTGGTGGCCGTCCGCCACGCTTGTGCGGTGCGTTGCGGGTCCCGCCAGTACGTGAAACGGGCCCAGCGCGGCACCTCACACCACAAGGTCCCGTCAGCGTCGGATGTGAGGCGGCGACCGACCCGGGCCCGTCCCACGGTGCCGGGACGTTCCAACCAGTCCTGCGGGCTGCAGGCGGTGAACTGACCTTCGGTGCTGCCGTAGAACTCCCACACCACATCCGAGCCGAACGCGTCCATGGCGGCCTGCTTGAGGGGCACCGGACAGGGCGCTCCGGCGTGCGCCACAAGACGGAAGCCGCCGAGGTCGGGCAGATCAGGTCGTCCCAACAGGCGGTGCAGGTGGGCCGGCACCATGAACGTGGTGGTCGGCGCCTCGGCAGCGATCACCTCTGCCACCCGGGCGGCGTCGAACGGACCGGGGAGGAGCACGGTGCCACCGCTGAGCAGGGTTCCCGCAGCGAACCGGATGGCGACCGAATGATGGAACGGCGAGCAGACCAGGTGCCGGTCAGCGGCGTCGAAACCCCACTGGGACACCTCCTCGGCCAGCAACGCCTCAGCCTCGGTCTCGTCGAGCACGCCGGTCCACACCCCCTTGGGGGTGCCGGTGGTGCCCGACGTGAAATGCATGGGACGCGCCAGCGGCCACGGCGCCAGCTCGATGCCGTCGGCCCCGGCGAGGCGGGCCAACGCGGCATCGTCGACCACGAGGGCCGGCTGGGCGTCGTCAAGGAGTCGCTCCCGTTCGGCGGAGAGCAGACCAGCGTGGGTAAGTACGGGCACGATGCCGACCCGCAACGCCCCGAGAATGGCGCAGATCATGGCGGACCCCGAGGTGGTCACCAGCGCCACCCGGTCACCGACCGTCAACCCGGCGGACACGAGACCCCCGGCGATCCGGCGCTGTCGGTCCTCGGCGTCCGCAGCAGTCAGGATTTCCACGGCCAGAGTCTGGCCGATCCCCTACCCGGCGAAGAACACCCGGGCCACGTCGTAGAGGTCCGGGTCGACGGTCTTGAGGGTGCCGACGGCCTCCGCCAGCGACACTGAGACGATTTCGCCGGCCTGCAGCGCCACCATGGTTCCCCAACGCTGGTCGTGCACGGCGTCGATGGCGGCCACCCCGAAACGTGTCGCCAGCACCCGGTCGAAGGCCGTGGGTGTCCCACCTCGCTGGACGTGACCGAGGATGGTGACCCGGGTCTCGTACCCGGTGCGGGCCTCGATCTCGTTGGCCAGGGTGTTGCCGATGCCGCCGAGACGGACGTGGCCGAAGGCGTCGACCTCGTCGCGGGCCACGTGGAACGACCCTTCCACCGGTTGGGCGCCCTCGGCGACCACCACGATGGACGCGTACCGGCCCATCTCGTGTCGCTGCACCAAGGCGGCGCACACGGCGTCCACGTCGAAGCGTTCCTCGGGAATGAGGGTGTACGTGGCCCCTCCGGCGATGCCCGCCCACACGGCAATGTGCCCGGCGTGGCGACCCATGACCTCGACCACCATGACCCGATGGTGCGACTCGGCGGTGGTGTGGAGCCGGTCGATGGCCTCGGTGGCGATCTGCACGGCGGTGTCGAACCCGAAGGTCAGCTCGGTGGCCGACAGGTCGTTGTCGATGGTCTTTGGTACCCCCACCACCGGTGCGCCCGCCGCTGCGAGCTCGTTGGCAACCCCGAGGGTGTCCTCACCACCTATGGCGACGAGGGCGTCCACGCCGAGACGCTCAAGGGTGTCGGCACACGTGGCGATGCCGTCGTCGGTTTTGGCCGGATTGGTGCGCGACGACCCGAGCACGGTCCCGCCCCGGGGCAGGGTCCCCCGGAACGTCCCCACGTCGAGCGGCACCGTCTCGCCGTCGAGAACACCGCGCCAGCCGTCGACGAACCCGATGAACTCGTCGCCCCAGCGGCGTTCACCCTTGCGCACGATCGCCCGCATGACGGCGTTGAGCCCCGGACAGTCTCCCCCACCGGTCAGCATCGCCACCCGCATGTGTCGCCTCCTCGTCCTCGGCAATGACCTCGTTGGCCACGGTAACCGGGGCAGGTTGCCAACCAGCGGGTGGCGGGTGAATGCCCCACTACATTCATGTTTCCGTGACCTATGTGATTGCTATCGACGCCGGCACCACCAGTGTGCGCTCCATTGCCTTTGACGCCCATGGTCGGCCCGTGGCGTCTTCGGCACGCGAGTTCACCCAGCACTTCCCAACACCCGGCTGGGTGGAACATGACCCCGACGAGATCTGGGATCGCACCGTGGAGACCCTCGCAGAGGTGGTCGCCGCCCTCGACGGCCCGGTGGCCGCCATCGGCATCACCGACCAGCGCGAAACCACCGTGGTGTGGGACCGCCGCAGCGGCGAACCACTCGCCCGGGCGCTCGTGTGGCAGGACCGTCGAACCGCAGCGCGTTGCGACGCGCTGGTTGAGGCCGGACATCTCCCGACGGTTCGCGCCACCACGGGACTGGTGTTGGACCCGTACTTCTCAGCGAGCAAGCTCGAGTGGTTGTTCGGCCCCGGTGGGGTGACCCCGGGTCCCGAGGTGGCGTTCGGCACCATCGATTCCTGGCTGGTGTGGAAGCTCACCGGCGGTGTCGAGCACCGCACCGACGTGACCAACGCGGCGCGGACCTTGCTGTTCGACATCAGGTCCCTTCAGTGGTCCACCGAGTTGTGCGACCTGTTCGGTGTGCCCTCCCACGTCCTGCCGGAGGTGAGTTCGTCCTCGGGACGGTTCGGGGTGACCACGGCCGACGTCCCAACGGGGGCGGGGGTCCCCATCAGTGGGGTGGCCGGCGACCAGCAGGCCGCCCTGTTCGGCCAGGCGTGTTTTTCCCCCGGGGACACGAAGAACACCTACGGCACGGGCTCGTTCGTGTTGATGAACGTGGGACAGACCTGTCCCGAGCCTGTGGAGGGACTGCTGACCACGGTGGCGTGGAGCCTCCCCGGACCCAACGGTCCGGTCACCACGTATGCCTACGAGGGGGCCATCTTCGTCACCGGCGCTGCGGTGCAATGGTTGCGTGACGGCCTGGGGGTCATCGACGACGCCACCCAGGCCGGTCCGCTCGCCGCCTCGGTCCCCGACAGTGGCGGGGTGGTGGTGGTGCCCGCCTTCACGGGTCTGGGAAGTCCGTGGTGGGACCCTTACGCCCGTGGAGCGATATTCGGGATCACCCGGGGAACCTCCGCGGCGCACATCACCCGGGCGGTGGTGGAATCCATGGCGTTCGCCACACGTGACGTCGTCGATGCCATGACGGCGGCGTCAGGATTCGACGTGCGGTCCCTGCGTGCTGACGGGGGTGCGTCCGCCATGGATCTGCTGTTGCAGATGCAGGCCGACCAGTTGGGTGTGAACGTCTCGCGCCCCACGGTGCGAGAGACGACCGCCTTGGGTGCCGCCTACCTTGCCGGCCTCGCCGAGGGCGTCTGGGATTCGCTCGAAGACATCACCCGCAACTGGGAACTCGACGTGACCGTCACGCCGCGCACCGACGAATTGAGCGCGGCCATGGCCGAAGCGAACTACCAGATGTGGCGTCGGGCGGTGGGCCGCAGTGGCACCTGGGCGGACGCCGACTGAGTTCACCCCTGCCGACTGGCGGGGTGTGACGTGCGGGACCTCAGGAGGTGGAGTTCACGAAACCGGGTGTCCACGATGCGTGCCAACGCAGCCGCCTGTCGGCGCTCCCGGGTCCGAAAGGGCAGGTGTTCCCGGCCAAGAACCAACGCCGCTCGCGCCGCGGGAAGCGGCGCCCACAACACGTCGTGGGCCTCACCGGCACCTTCCCCGGCGCGTGCCGCACTCTGACTGCCGGCGACGAACGCCGACAGCCACAGGGCGGAAGGCGCGTCACCGCGGGCGCTGACGACCTCCCCGGCGTCGAGTCGCACCACTGCACCCCACAGCGCACCAATGGTCCGAACGGCGTGCTCACACAGCGCGTCGATGGCGTCATCGGGCGTCGACGCCCCGACCAACATCGCTGCGGTCTCGAGGGCGTCGAGGCGCGGGTCGTGGAGTGCCTCAGCGAGCGGACGGACCTCCTCCACGGCGACACCGTCAACTTGTTCGATCTCACTGAGGAGCAGGTCCACCACGCCGGCATCGGCGAGGTCCACCACGAGTTCGTCGACCGCCCGATCCGCCCCACGTTCGAGGATCTCGATGCCCACGACGTCGCCGCCGACGGCACCGACACGGCTCGCCACCGCACCGAGTGCCCCAGGACGGTCCGGCAACCACAGACGAAGAACGAAAGCAGCCATGGCCAAACCGTACGTGGCGGGTGTGAACGGGACGTTTCACCGGTGCAACAACTCCGACAACGCTGGGCAACTCCGGCACTGAGCGCCACGTGACGCCCGGTGACGCATCGTGGCCGGGGACGCAGAGGTCGGCGCTGGTAGGTTCCCGACCATGGAACGGCGTCTGACACCCCGCGGCCAGCAACGCCGGGACGAGATCGTGGCGTTCGCCACCGTGCGGTTTGCCGAGAACGGCTTCCACCCCACCTCGGTGGCCGAAATCGTCGGCGGACTCGGGGTCGGCAAGGGTGTCTTCTACTGGTATTTCGCGTCCAAGGACGAGCTGCTCGCTGAGATCCTCCGGACCGCTCTGCGCAGTCTCCGCACCGCCCAGGCCGAAGCGGTCGCCGGGGAACTCGATCCGCTCCGGCGAATCGAACTGGCGATCCGGGCAGCCCTGCGGTGGTCCGAACAACACCGGCACCTTGTGACCCTCATCCAGTTCGCCAGCACCGACGACCGGTTCGCCCCGCTGGTGTCGCTCGGCGAAGCGGTGGCGGTGCGGGACGCGACGGCCCAGGTTGCAGCTGCCGTCTCCTCCGGTCGGGTGCGCGACGCCGACCCGGAATTCGTCGCTCACGCAGTGCTGGGGGTCACCACCCACATCGCCCGCGAGTTCATCCACAAACGGGGACGTCCCGCCGACGACGTGGCGGACGCCACCGTGGCGTTCGTCCTCGACGGCCTGCTGGCGGGGGCGATCAGTCCAGTCGGGTGAGGGTGCGCCGCAGGTTGCGGATTGCTTGGCCGATGCGCTGGTCGTTCTCAATCAGTGCGAACCGCACGTGCCCCTCACCACCGGGTCCGAACCCGACCCCGGGTGACACCGCAACGTGTGCTTCGCGCACCAAAAACGAGGCGAACTCGATGGAGTCCATGTCGGCGTACTGCTCGGGGATCTTGGCCCAGGTGAACATCGTGCCCATGGGTGGCTCGATGGGCCAGCCAATCCGGTTCAGCCCCTCACACAAGGTGTCGCGCCGCGACTGGTATATCGCCTGGGCTTCTTTGGGGTAGTCAGGTGCCTCGTTCAGCGTGACCGTGGCAGCCACCTGGATCGGTTGAAAGGTGCCGTAGTCGAGGTAACTCTTCAACTTGGCCAACGCCCCGATGACCTCGGGGTTCCCCACCATGAACGCCACACGCCACCCCGCCATCGAGAACGACTTGGTCATCGAGTACAACTCGACGGCGACGTCCTTTGCTCCCTCCGCCTGGAGGATCGACGGCGGCACGTACCCGTCGAACCCGAGATCGGCATAGGCGTTGTCATGCACGACAACCACCTCTTTTTCCCGGGCGAAGTCGACGACCTGCTGCATGAACGCCAGATCCACACAGGTGGTCGTCGGGTTGTGTGGGAACGAGATGACGATGACCCGGGGCTTGGGCCACGAGTATTCCCACGCCTCGCGGAGGTTTTCGATGAAGACGTCACCGGTGGCGAGCTGCACCTCTCGTACGTCTGCCCCGGCGAACAGCGGGGCGTACCGATGGATCGGGTAGGTGGGTGACGGCACCAACACGGCGTCCCCAGGGGCCAACAACACCCACATCAAGTGTGAGTACCCTTCCTTGGCCCCAATGGTGTTGATCACCTCGGTGTCGGGATCGAGCTCCACCCCGAAGCGGCGCAGGTACATGTCCGCCGCCGCCTGACGAAGCTTGGGGATCCCCCGACTCGAGGAGTAGCGGTGGTTGCGGGGGTTGAGGACCGCTTCAGCCGCCTTCTCCACCGCGAGGTCCGGTGAGGGAAGGTCGGGGTTGCCGAATCCCAGGTCGATCACGTCCTCACCGGATCGACGCGCCTCAACCTTGAGCGAGTCGATGATGGTGAAGACGTAAGGGGGAAGCGCAGTGATGCGACGGAACTCCATCGCCCAACGGTACCCCGCTCGGGTCAGGCTCCCCCAACCATTCCGGCTGCGGCCGTCGCCGCGCCGATCGCCCCCGCCGAGGGTCCGAGCTCGGCCAGCACGATCTGCACCTCGGGTCGGTGCCCCGCACCGAGGACCAGTGTGGCGAAGTGCCGTCGCACCGGTTCGACCAGGGCCGACCCGAGCGTGGCGAGGCCTCCCCCGATGATCAACCGGTCGCTGTCGAGGGTGGCAACCAGGTTGGCGAGCCCGAGGGCCACCCACCAGGCGAACTCGTCCACGAGAGCGACCGCACCCGGATCGGCTTCGGTGAGTGCGGCGGCGACGTGCTCCCCCCGGACCGCCTCGGGGTCACCGCCGGCCAGCGCCAAGACCCGCTCTGCCCGACCTGACTCCGCTGCGTCACGGGCCAGCCGGCCCATGCCACTCCCTGACGCATAACGCTCCCAACAGCCGCGCCGACCGCACGGACAGGGGGGCCCGTTGGGGTCGATCACGACGTGGCCGAGTTCCCCGGCGAACCCGTTTGCACCACGCTGGATCCGACCGCCGACGACAAGGCCCGCCCCGATGCCTGTCCCAAGGGTGACCATCACGAGGTTGTCCGAGCCGCGACCTGCGCCACGTTGCCACTCGGCGAGCGTGGCGAAAGTGGCATCGTTGTCGACGGCTACCGGCCGGCCGGTGAGCGCACCCATCTGCTCGGCGACCGCAAGTTCCGCATCTCCGGCAATGTTGGGGGCGAATCGCAGGACCCCCGACGATGTCACGAGTCCCGGTGCCCCCACGCCGATGGCCACCGCAGCACCGTGACCACCCGCCACGAGCATCCGGTCGAGGTCATCGACCACTGCGGCCATGGACTCGAGCACATCGCCACCTCCCGAGCGCGGCGTGTCGGCACGTTGCTCGGCGAGGGGTGTGACGGGGTCGACAGGGTCGACAGCCCGGGCGAGGATCTTCGTGCCGCCAAGGTCGATGCCGATCACCGGGCCCGAGGCGTTCATGAGGTTTCTCCGGTTTGTTGGGGTGGCGGTGGCCGCCGGGGCGTGGCGGGATCGACGCGGGGTGGGAACGACCCGTGCCGGGCGCTCCACAGGCCGGCGATACCGATGCCGAACATGGGGGCGAGCAAGGCGAACGCCGCACCGGTGAACACCCCGAGCGATGCCACGACGAACGCCACCACGATCTGGATCGCCCACGCCGCCATCATCATCACCTGGGTGCGACGGGGGGCGCACCCAGCGAGGAAGAACAGTCCGCCCATTCCGATCGCCTCGGTGCGACTCCGCCCAATGGCGATCACGTACGCAGCCATGAACGCCACGGTGCCCACCGCGAACCAGACCAGCGACACCACCACCAGCACGAGAGTGAACCCCGAAGGCGCAACGACCTCACCGACGCAGGCCGCCACGAACACTGCGGTGCCGATCAGATTCGCCCGAACCAGGCCCCGGCCGGCATCGGGGGTCGGCAACGGCGGTCGACGGCGTTCGTCCCCGACCTGGGGGCCGAGTTCCGGTTCGGGTCGGGGCGCCCCTGAACGGCGCCTGCCGCTCACTGCCCGGACCCCTCGTGGGCACCGTTGTCCACGGCCGATGCAATGGCCGTGGCGAGTCGGTGGGCGAGGGTGTCGTAGTTGAACGACACCTCGGCACGTCGGCGGGCCGCCTCCCCCATCTGGACGCGGCGCTGCGCGTCGCCCAGCAACGTGTCGAGGGCGTCCACCGCAGCGGCGACCTTGCGTGGTTCGTCGACGACGAGGCCCGAGTGGTCGTGGACGACGGCATCAGCGGCGCCTCCACTGGCTCCCGCCACCTGGGGAACGCCACAGGCGGCCGCCTCGAGGAACACGATGCCGAACCCTTCCTGTTCGAGGCCTCCCCAGCGGTTGTGGCACAACATGGCGAACACGTCCGCTGCGCCGAGCAGTCCGGGAAGGTCGTCAGCCGGTACCCGCCCCACCAGTCGCACCGGCGCTCCGGTGGTCGCCACCAGTTGTTGCAGCCGGGTGTGGTCACGACCCTCACCGGCGATGATGACCTCAAGATCGGGGTAACGGCGGGAGAGTTCGGCGGCGGCCTCCACGAGGACCGCCATGCCCTTGCGGGGCACCAACCGGCTCACGCTGACCACGAGTGGGGCATCAGGTGCGACATCGAAGCGCCTGCGCACCTCGGCTCGCCGGGAGGCGTCGAGTGGCACGAAACGTTCGGTGTCGACGCCGGGGGGAATCTCGACGACCGGCAGGGGTCGGCCTGCTGCGCGTTGTGCGGTCTGCGCCGGGTAGGAACCCGCAGCGATCACCAGTTGGGAGGTCCGCAACAGCCGCCGGATCAGCAGTTGCCCCCCTGGCGTGGCGGCAGGGATCGTGACCTCGGCGCCGTGCACGATGACTCCCCATGGCGCGTTGAGTCGCCCCACGAGCGGAGCGTTGTTGGCCACCGGGTCCAACAGGACCAAGCCCGCCCCGGTCCGGGCGATCAGGCCGTTGATGCGTCTCGCCAGACCCGCCGTCGGGACCAGGAAGGGCTGGTTGACCCGTTCCACGGCGAACGGCTGGGCGGCGTCCCACGCCTGTGCGCCGGGTTGGTCGGGGGTGACGACGGTGAACGAATCGGGAGGCAGGCGACGCCACAGCTCCCACAGGTAGGTCTGAATCCCGCCGGTCTTGGGAGGGAAGTCGTTGGTAACGAGGAGATGATGCATGCTTCGCTGCGCCGACGCCGAGCCGCCACCCAAGGCGGGGGATCCGTTGCGACGCTAGCGCGCCGGAGGTGGGGGCGACCTCACCTCGTCAACGACGTCGGTTGACTCGTCACCGTCAACGAGAGCAACGAGGTCGTCCCGACCGAGCCGGCGGGCGGCCCAAACGGCATGAGCCCGCACCACCGCTTCGGGGTGGGCGAGATGGCCGACAAGGGCGGCGACCACCTGCGGGTCGTTGCCGTCGGCCACGTTGCCGAGGGCCACCAGCGCGTTGCGACGCAGGTACGCCGGGTTGCGTTCAGCCACGTACCAGCGACCATGGCGCTCCAGAAGTTCGTCGTCACCTGCTCCCAGCAAACCGATCAGGTCCACCAGGCGGCCTGCGGTGACGAGCGCCGAATCATCCAGCCGGCGGTTCGGGGGACACACCTCCTGACAGTCGTCACACCCGTAGATACGGCCTCCGAGCGCCACGCGAACCTCACGGGGGATGATCCCGGGCGCTTGGACCAGCCATGCCAGACACCGTCGGGCATCGACCACCCCAGGAGCGACGATGGCCCCCGTCGGGCAGCCGTCCATACAACGACGGCAGGGGCCACATCCGTCCGGCACCGGTTCGGAACCGACGGGCAGGCGGGCATCGGTGAGCACCGCGCCAAGCACCACCCATGACCCGTGGCCGGGTACGAGGATGTTGGCGTTCTTGCCGAACCACCCGATCCCGGCACGGTGCGCTGCGGCACGGTCCACGAGGGCGTTGTCGTCAGCGAGTACCCGGGCGACGTGACCGGCGTCGATGAGTACCTGCGCCATCGCACCGAGCGCTCCCCGCAGATCGGCGTAGTGGTTGCTCGTGGCGTAGCGGGCGACCTCACCCTGGGGGCTGCCTGACCGCAGTGTGGCGTGATCTGCGGGAAGTTCCGCAGGGTACGGCCACGCCCCCACGACCAGCGACTGGGCGCTGCGGAGGGCCTGTTGCGGATCGGTGGATCGTGCCGGGTTGCGGTAGGTGAACTGCATGTCGGCGGCCAGACCGGCGGCCTTGCGTTCCTCAAGCACCTGTCGGGTGTCCTCGAACGGCGTCGCGTCGGTGATGCCGACCGCCACAAGTCCCGCTGACCGGCCGACGGTCACCAGCCGGTCACGCAGCGCTGCGGGCCCAGTGTCGGCGGTCTGCGGATCACCCATTGGTGAAGTCTTCCAGCCCGGCGTTCCGGGCGACACCCGGCGGGGTCAGCCGGTTCGGCGACGATGCCGAACGGGCGGCACGAGTCCCGAGTCGCTGAGGAGCCGCAACGTCCGTTCCTCGGCGACGTCAATGACCACCGCTTCACCGGGTTCGCGCGAACAGATGAACGTCACGAGGCAGTCCGTACAGGCATCCGTCTCCTGCAACGAACACTCGTCGCAGTCGATCACCATCGGGGCCAACACGAACGGGTCGTTGGCCCGCCCGATCCGGGGCGTGGTGTTGGGTTCATCTGGCATCGCAGGGACCTCCGCGGCGTAGGGGCCGGAACGGAGCAAACCCTACGCAGGGGGTGTGACAGCCTCCGTGGCGGGGTCGAATTCAACGACCTTTCCCGCCGGGCCGCACCACCGACACACGACGTCCTCCACGACCTCACTGAGGACCTCGGGATCCTCGATCTCCAGGTCTCCGGCGAGCGAGTAGTGGTGGAAGCCACGGGTGCGGCGCAGCACGGTGACATCGAACCGGGTGAGGTTTCCGCACGACGTGCAGCGGTAACGGGTCTCATTCACCTGCCCGATCGTACCGGGCCAACCCCGGGGTCCTTGCCATCGAACGCTTGTTCGGCTACACCACCACCGTGGAACAACGCCGCTTCGACGACCTCGGGACCCCCCTCAGCGAGGTCACCTTCTGCATCATCGACCTCGAGACCACCGGGGGGTCCGCCTCCGCCGACCGCATCACCGAGGTCGGGGCCGTCCGGGTCCGTGGGGGCGAGTGCCTCGGGACGTTGCAGACATTCGTCAATCCCGGGCGCGCCATTCCCCCGTCGATCACGGTGCTCACCGGCATCACCGAAGCGATGGTGATGCCCGCCCCCACGATCGACGCGGTCCTTCCCAGCATCCTCGAATTCATCGGGGATGCGGTGGTGGTCGGGCACAACGTGCGCTTCGACGTCGCCTTCCTCGACGCGGCGCTCGAGCGCTCCGGCCGGGACCGGTTGACGAATCGGCGCGTGGACACGTGCGGGTTGGCGAGGCGACTGGTTCGAGACGAGGTGCCCAACTGCAAGCTCGGCACGCTGGCGTCACGCTTCTGTCTCCCCAATCAACCATCCCACCGGGCACTTGACGACGCCCTGGCAACTGCGGACCTGCTCCACGTGTTGCTTGAGCGGGCCAGCGGGCTCGGCGTGACGGGTCTCGACGACCTCGTGGCCCTGCCCACCATGGCCGGGCACGCTCAGGCCTCGAAACTGTCCCTCACCTCGGCGCTGCCGCGAACGCCGGGGGTGTACCTGTTCGGCAACGGGCGTGGGGATGTGCTCTATGTCGGCAAGGCCACCAACCTGCGCGCACGGGTCCGGTCGTACTTCTCTGGCGATGAACGGCGCAAAGTCGGTGCGCTCCTCCGCCAGACCGGCGCCATCGATCACATCGTGTGCGTCCACCCCCTCGAGGCCGAGGTGCGCGAAGTGCGACTCATCCAGTCCCTCACGCCCCGATACAACCGCCACGCCGCCGACCCGACCCGTTACCGCTATGTGCGGCTCAGCCCGACCGAATCGGGGTTGCAGGCGATGGTCACCCCCTCCCCTCGACCCGGGGCCGCGGTTTACCTCGGGCCGGTCTCGTCCGCCTCGGGCGCCCGCAGGGTCGTCGCAGCACTCGCCGTGGCGGTGCCCGGCGTGGCCCCCACCTCCCGACGACGCCCGTCGCTTGATCTGCCGGTCCCACCAACGCCCCTTGGCACACCGCTTGACGACACGGCCATCCATGATGCCCTGATCTCGTCACCGGTCACCCTGCTCACCCACCTCGAAGGGGTCATGACCCAACTCGCGGTGGCCGAACGCTTCGAGGAGGCCGCCACGTTGCGGGACCAGGCAGCAAGCCTTGGTACCGCACTTGACGACTACCACCGGTTGGGATGGTTGGCCACGAGCGGCCGTCTCGTGGTCGAGGTTCCCGGGTATGGCGGCGCCGAACTCGAAGACGGCCTGCTGCGTTCGGTGTGGGGGCCAGACGGGCAGGTCGTCATCGTCGACACCCCGGTGGCCCCTCAGGCAAGTCTCGAACCGACCGATCGAGCCGACGCCACCGCCGAGGAGGGGCCCGTACCCATCTCGCGTTGGCATGTCGACGAGTTGCGGGTGGTGTCACGCTGGCTAGACCGACATGCCGCCACCCTGCGCCTCCTCGAGGGCTCCACCGGCCCCGCAAGCATGTGGCCCCGACCTCCCCGGTTCAGGGCCGGTGGCGAACAACCCGACCGGCGCGTGCTCGCAGCCTGACCGGGGGCGCTATCTTCAACGTTGTGGCCGAACTCGCTGCGACCGTCCTGTGGGTGGCACTGGTGTGGTGCGTGCTGTTGGGGGTCGGGGCCACGCTGGCGGTGCGTTCGTTGCGACGCACGAACCGTGTGAGTCCGACGTCGGGAACACGGGCGCCGGTGACGTGGCTCGTCTCCCCTTCCCGGCCGGCCCGCATGCACCGCCAACTGCGCAACCTGGGATCGTGGGTGACGAGCCACCCCGCCGCGTCGGGTGACACCACCTGGAACCAACTGCTCGACGAGGTGGCGAGAGCCGATGGTCGCCTGGTGGTGGCGACCCGGGCCAACCCGAGGATCCGCACAAGCGAACTCGATGCAGTGTCGGAAACCATCAGCCGCCTCGAGGATCTCGCCGTGCGCCTGCGCAACCTCGAACAGCCCGCTACTCCCGCCGACCACGAACCGTCACCCCCCGACGGAGTGTCGATGCTCGAGCGGCGCATCGAACACCTCGAACAGGCCCACGCCGACCTTGAGGACCTCGAACGCCGCCTGGCCGACTCTCTCGGGGAGACCACCAGCCAGCGACCCGATGAGTGACCCCCGCCCCGCAGCCGACCACGGACCAAGCGGGACGGCCAGCGCCGGGACACCTCGGGCCTTTGACCGAACCAGCCGGATTGTGGCCATCGTGCTCGTGGCCTCAATCATCGTTCCAGTGGTCTGGCTCATCATCTCGTCGGCGTTGAGCGGGCAGGACGGCTTCGACGAGAACCAGCCGAGCGGCAATCAGAATCGCCCATCGCTGCGCACCACGCTCCCGCCGCTTCGCTCCTCAACCACTGACCCACCCTGAACCGACGGTGGGCGTTGCTCTCACGGGTTGAGCAGGGCCACCAGCGTCTCAAGCCGTCGAGAGGCTGCACCGTCGGCGAGTGCAGCCCGGGCGAGCTCGAGCCCATCGGCGATGGAGTCGGCCCGACCAGCGACCACGAGGACCGCCGCAGCGTTGAGCGCAACCATGTCGGCCACCGGACCACCCGCTCCGGCAAAGAGCTGGCGGGCGATCGTTGCGTTGCGCACCGGGTCGCCACCTTGCACCTGGGCAGCTTCGACGACGGCGATACCGACCGACGCCGGATCGAAGTCGTACACACGAACCTCGCCGTCACGAAGTTCGTGAATCCGGGTGGTTCCGGTGGTCACGATCTCGTCGGTCCCGTCGTGACCACACACCACCATGGCCCGGGGGGAGCCTCTGCGGGAGAGCACGTCAATCACCAGCGGTGCCAGCGTCGGGGCACCCACGCCGATCACTGAGCGGGTCACGCCCCCGGGGTGGGCGAGTGGGCCGAGCACGTTGAACACCGTGGGGACACCCAGGGCGGTGCGCACCGGCGCGGCATGTCGCATGGCCGGGTGGAACACCCGGGCGAACGCGAATCCGATGCCCGCCTCGTCGACACAGCGCCGAACCCCGTCCGCATCAAGTTCGACGGTGACTCCGAGTTCGTCGAGCAGGTCAAACGACCCGCTCGTGGATGACGCCCGCCGGTTCCCGTGTTTGCACACCACCGCCCCGGCCCCCGCCGCCACAAAGGCGGCCATGGTGGACACGTTCAGTGCCGCTTCCCGACGGCGCGGCGATCCACCGGTGCCCACGATGTCCGTCGTCGAATGCGGGTCGCTCAACACGAGCGGCACGGCGGCGTCCAACATGGCGTCCACCATTGCCTCGAGTTCAGTGGGGCTTGGACCCTTGGCGGCGAGTCCAACGAGGAGGCCGGCGAGCCGAGCCTCCCCGGCGGAGCCTTCGAGCACATCCCCCAGGGCGAACCGGGCCTGCTCGGCGTCGAGATCCTCACCGGCCACGAGACGGGCGAAGATTGCCGGCCAGCCGCCTGGCACCTCCGAGGTGCCCCCGCCGCTGTCCGGCCCGGTCACGCCGACCGCCGACGCTGACGGATGATCCGCCGGCGCTCCCGCTCGGTGCACGCACCCCAGATGCCGTCCTTTTCGCGGTAGGTGAGGGCGTACTCTAAGCAGGCTTCGCGCACGACACATTCTGCACACACTGCCTTAGCCGGCAGTGCATCCTCGTCAATGTCGGGGTCCGGGAAGAAGATCGCTGCGTCGAGGCCCTTACATGCGGCCTTCGCTCGCCACGGCTGGTTCATCGGGCGGGTTCGTTCTCGTGGTCTCGTCGATGGTCTCCCCGGCGCCGGGGAGACATCTCCCCGTCGCAGCGGATCGACCACCGTTTGGTGGATGGGCGAGTATCGCCGCTGCGGTCCGGCGGTGTCCAAATGGGCAGGTCAGAGACCTGCGCCAGGCGTCCGCGCCACGGGCGATACCCTTCGGTTCGTGCCCCCTGACCCTCCCCCCGACTCCGCGGTGCTGGGCCCTCGTGCGCCCGACTGGGGGGTCTTCGGCCCCGGGGAGGTGGGCGAGGCGGCGGCGTTCTTCACGGCCAACGGTTGGGTCACACTGCGCGGGCTCCTCAGCGACCGGGCGGTCACTGCCATGACCGACGAGTGCGCCACCGCGCAGCGTCAACTCGTCGCCGACGAGCTCGACGCCCGCCATGGGACGGTCATCCTCGTTGACGATCCAGATGGCACTCGAACCGCCGCGTTCGCCAACTACGTCGTGCACGTCGACGACCTGTCCCCGACCGTGACGGGCTTCATGGCCAGTCCCGTACTGAACACGTTCGTGTCCAGCGTGCTCGGCCCGGCGTGGTGGAGTGACCTCGAACGCTTTGGGGTGGTGTTCCAAGACGCCCGGCCCTCCGCGGCGAGCAGCTATAGCCGGATCGGGTGGCACACCGATTGGCAGAGCGGCCCCAATCTCGACATCTGGCCATCGGTGGCGTTCACCGTGCATCTCGACGCCACATCCCCTGACAACGGATTCCTGCGGGTCGTCCCGGGGAGTCACCGATGGGCGACACCGGCGCCCTACGTGAACGTCAACGGCGCAGTGGTTCCCGAGGGTTCGCGGTCCG
>Ga0208482_1000335_pt1 | contig 15459 bp, 12 predicted proteins | sample LakMenEpi26Sep10_FD_150737 | JGI IMG/M metagenome (GOLD analysis project Ga0208482, IMG submission 150737) | Freshwater microbial communities from Lake Mendota, WI - 26SEP2010 deep hole epilimnion (SPAdes) | ecosystem: Environmental > Aquatic > Freshwater > Lake > Epilimnion/Euphotic zone ... | reverse complement strand
CCGGCGTGGGCGTGACCACTTCACCAGCAATCTGATCCTTCAGCGCTGCGACGCGGATTTGGTAGAACTCGTCGAGGTTCGAGCTGAAGATCGAGACGAATCTGCACCTCTCGAGCAGCGGAACATCTGCTTCAGTTGCAAGTGACAGCACTCGAGAGTTGAAGTCGAGCCAGCTCAGCTCACGGTTGATGAATCGTGCCTCGATGGGTGAATCGTAGGAAGACGTGATCGAGGAGATTCCGCGCTGAAGAAGTTGTCGCCAAGAAATCATGTTCTCGCTACCGCTCGTTCAACTCTGCGTTGCGTCGAATTCAGACGCAACAACGTGACGCCGTTAGGCCGACTCGTCGGCCCAGCCGATTTCCCACTCCACGCTGATCCGCTCGCGCTCAGCGTCGCGGTTCACGCGCTCCTGGTTGCGGCGGAACTGTGGATCGTTGCGTGGCAGCAAGACCAGCCGGGCGAGAACGCGAGCGCGGAACTCTTCAAGCAGGTTCGCGTCGCCGTAATCGCTGTAGACCTCCCAATGCGGGGAGACCGGTCCGAGATAGACGATGCGCGCGTGTCCGCGCGGCGGTTCGTTGAGGACTGCGACATCTGACATACCCGTCAGGCTATCGGTAAAAAACCGCCAGTTTTCGGGACAAATCTGCGCCGGAGGACCAGGCAATAAGTACGACCAAGTATTCGCACGGCAAACACACATCGGTTACCGTGATGGCAACCCCGATGAACGCCAACCGATCATTGAAGTGGATGGATCGCGGCAGTTGCCGCAACTTTCCTCCTGCGGTGTTTTTCCCTCAGGATGGAGCTGGAGTTGAACGCGCCCGTGCAATTTGTGCTCACTGCCCCGTGAAGAACGACTGCTTGGAGTACGCACTCTCCAACCACATCGATCACGGCGTGTGGGGCGGTTGCTCGGAGAGAGAGCGCCGTCGCATCGCCAAGCGTCGTCGCCTCGAGCACACAATCCAGTCAAACTAGGCTCGCACCGTGGCAACGAGCCCGGAAGCCCCCACCATCGCCGCGCTCGACATCGGGACCAACAGTTTCCACATGGTGATCGCGCGGGCAGTCTCGAACGGATTCGAAGTCATTACCCGTGAGAAGGAAACCGTTCGAATCGGTCACGGCGCGGGTGAGATGAAAGAACTCGATTCCGAAGCGATCGATCGCGGGGTCGCCTGTCTTGGTCGCATGCGACATCTAGCTGAGTCTCATGGTGCCGAGATTCGAGCCGTCGCAACGAGTGCAATTCGTGAGGCGCGCAATAGATCGGACTTCGTGAAGCGCGCCAAGAAAGAGGCGGGAATTTCGATCGAAACGATCTCAGGCATCGAGGAAGCACGCCTGATTCATCTCGGAGTTCTGCACGGCATTGGAAACCACGAGGACTCGATGCTCGTCTGCGACATCGGTGGTGGAAGCACCGAAGTGGTCATCGGCAACGGCGATGAGATGCTCCTCGCCCGAAGTTTCAAGATCGGCGCCGTGCGACTCACGGATCGATTCTTCGGTTCCGCGACCCTCCACCCGAGCGCGGTACCGAGTTGCCGAGCGTTCGTGAAGTCGACGCTAATGATCCTTCAATCCGAGGTTCAGGCCCTCGGCTTCGATCTGGCCGTGTGCTCGTCAGGTACGGCAGAAACCGTCGCGCGGATCATCCAGAAGAAGTCCGGCCAGCCCGAACCAACGAGCATGAATCGGTTCCAGTTCACCGGCCAAGACGTCGCCGAGGTGGTCAAGGACCTTGCACAGTGTTCGACCGTCGATGAACGACAAGAAAGGTTCGGCATTGACCGCAAGCGTGCGGAAATCATCCTCGCGGGGGCGATCATTCTCGAGGCAATCGCAGACACGTACGGGATCTCGACGTTCATGTTCAGTGACTACGCGCTCCGTGAAGGCGTCCTCATCGACACACTTCAGCGCCAAGGAGCAGGGCCGGAGAACACTTCTGGCGATGCTTCCATGCGCAGCGTGCGATTGCTCGCCGAACGGTGCGACGACCGACCCGAGCATTCCGAGAACGTGGCGCGAATTGCGGTCAGTCTCTTCGACGCGCTCAAGTCCCATCTCGACGTCGATCCCGACGATCGTCGACTCCTGGAATATGCAGCACTCCTCGCCAACGTCGGCGTCGTGATCTCACACTCGAAGCACCATCTGCACTCGTACTACGTCATTCGCAACTCGGAACTCGTCGGGCTCGCGGATCGCGACATCGAGATCATCGCCCAGGTTGCTCGTTATCACCGCAAGGGTCTACCGAAGGACGACCACCCCGAGTTCGCGCGACTCGGAGATGCGGACAAGCACCGCGTGGAGGTGCTCGCCGGAATTCTCCGGGTGGCAGTTGGTCTCGACCGCACTCAGGACGGACGTGTGAAGAGGTTGAAGACTCAGGTGACGGACGACGAGCTGGTCATTTCATTCGCACCGTCAAAGAAACTCGACAACGAACTCAACGTCTATTCCGCGATGGAACGCCGATCGCTCCTGGAGCGAGTGATGAACAAGCGCGTTCGAGTGACGAACGACTGAGCGAGCTGACTACGCCGAAGGAGGCGTGTCGTTCTTCGGGGCTTCTGCAGACTTTGACGGGTCTGCCTGGCCCTTCTTGAACTCTTGCTGTGCCTGACCGAGGCTTCGTGCGATCTTCGGCAGACGCGAACCGAAAAGAAGCACGACGATGATGCCGACAATGATGAGTTCTGTTCCACCGAGGTTCATGCAGTCAATCTAGCACTGGGCGTCTCGGATGCGATAAGCAACAAGGATGCTCGAATGCGTCATCAACATCAGCGAAGGCGGAAACCCAAGCCAACTCGGTGAATTGTCCGCCGAACTCGGCCCCGACCTCCTCGACCTACACAGCGATGCCGACCACAATCGCAGCGTGTTCACCCTCGCAGGTGAAGACCCCGCGAGGATCCTCACGAAGAGTGCAGCCGCGATGTTCGACATCCGCGAGCACCACGGTGTTCATCCTCGCGTAGGAATCGTCGACGTCGTCCCCTTCGTCGCGCTCGAACCGTCCTCGTTCTCCGACGCAATTGCGGCGCGTGACCGCTTCGCTCGATTCGCAGCAGAAGAACTCGGTATCCCGTGTTTCCTCTATGGACCCGAGCGAACGCTCCCCTTCATTCGCAAACATGCCTTCATCGATCTGCTTCCTGACTTTGGACCCACAACTCCACACCCAAAGTCAGGGGCGATCTGCGTCGGCGCGCGACCGATCCTCATCGCATACAACGTCTGGTTGAAGGATCAAACGGTGGAGACCGCCAAGCACATCGCCAAGACCATTCGCACCAACGAGCGCCGAACACTGGGGCTGCAGGTGGGTGCACATGCTCAGGTTTCGATGAACTTGATCGAGCCTGACATCACCGGTCCGCTCGAGGCATTCGACGCGGTTGCCGAACTTGCCCCAGTCGACCATGCAGAACTCGTCGGCCTCGTTCCTGCTCGCACGCTCGCACGAATTCCTCGTGACCGTTGGTCCCAACTCGACTTGAGTGGCGAAAAGACAATCGAGTGGAGGCTCGCGGAACGAAATCGACGACTGTCGGGAACCGGCGACTAAGCGCTGGCGATATTGCGCGAGGTCTGCGCGCGCTGGCGGCGTAGCTTGCGGCGCTCGCGCTCGGACAGACCGCCCCAGATACCGAACTTTTCGCCATTGGCGAGCGCGTACTCGAGGCACTCATCCCGAACGACGCAGCCCTTGCAGACTTCCTTGGCTTCGCGTGTGGAGGCCCCTCGTTCCGGAAAGAACAGGTCTGGATCGACGCCGAGGCAGTTCGCCTGATCTTGCCAAGCGCGATCAGCGCTCAGCTCGATTTGCTCGTCGTCCACGTATTCGGTTCCTCCCCAACCTTGGTGTGACGCCCTACGCGACTACACCAAGGAAATTACAACGGCGTTATTCTGCCAAATCCGCGCCAGAAATGCAAATAACCGAGGTTCGGTGAACTGACCCCTCGCTCAAGACCGAAGTCACACCCCTAGGCTGAGGGCAGTTATGAGATTCCGAAGGACATTCATCTTCGTTGACCTCTCTGGCTTCACCACCTTCACCGAACAACACGGTGATGGCACTGCAGCGCAGCTGTTGAGCAAGTTCCGCGCGGTTGCGCGTGCTGTCGGATCCCATCAAGGCGTGCGAATCGACAAGTACCTGGGTGACGGATTGATGGCAGTCGCAGTCGAGGCGCACGACGGAATCACCTTCGCGATGGAGCTCCAGCGCCACGCGACCGTCGCATGTGCTCCGCTCTCTCTGCGGATCGGTATCGCCACCGGCGACACCATGCTGTTCGAAGGTCAGGACTACATCGGCTGGGCGCCAAACATGGCGGCGCGGTTGTGCGATGCCGCTCACGGCGTTGGTGCGCTCATCCCAGCAGACCAGACGACCAATCTGCCGATTGGGCTCTCCGCCCTCGCCCACCCCGCTCTTGAACTTCCGGGTTTCAATGGCCCGATCGAGGTCGTTGCACTCGCAGGCGAACCACTGATCGACGGTCGTTACGACATCAACGAGGTCATCCTCGGTGCTCCGTTCGTCAGCTGACGAACCACACTCACTTACCCGAAGTCGAAGCCTTCTTCACTTTGACGGTTTTCTTCGGCGTCAAGGTCATCTTGCCAGTCTTTTCGACGACGACGATCTGGAACGAGCGCGAACCATCGGCGGAGTCAGCGATCTTGATCGAGCCAGCAGCCGCAGCAGGCACCGTCCGAACAAGCAGGCCGTCACGATAAACGTGGACGACCGACTGTGCTGGAGCCTTCGTCGACAACACCACCGTCGAACCGACAACCTTGGTTGCTACCGGACGCGCAACGGAGGGAATCGCCTGGGGCGGAATCGGAGAACCGAGAATTGGACTCAGTGTGCGATTCGTGCCTGGCAACTGGGGAACGAAGCGGGAGTTCTGTCCACGACTCGTCGTCGCCGGCGCAGTCGTCGGCGTCGTGGTCGACACGGGCACAGTGGTCGTCGTCACGACGAGTGTCGTGGTCGTCGCTGGCAAGGTGGTCGTTGGTGCATCGTCACTTCCACCACCATCGCCGCCACCATCGCCACCGCCACTTCCACCGTCGCCGCCGCCATGCCCACCGCCACCACCGGGCTCTCCGCCACTCCCTCCACCGCCGCTCGGTGGTTCAGCGGGTGCCGCTTCACGAGGGGCAATTCCGAAGCGTGAGTACAGCAGCAAGTTGACTGATCCCGGTCCGACATCGGTGAGAGCGCCGGACGTTGCCGAGGATGTGACCCACTGCGACATCAATGCAGGAGTCATGGACGGCGCCGATTCGAGACCGAGGGCAACGACACCTGCAACGTGCGGTGCCGCCATCGACGTTCCTGACTTCACGGAACTCGCCGTCGACGATCCGATCCACGCGGACGTGATGTTCGACCCGGGGGCAAAGACATCGACGCACGTGCCGTAGTTGGAGAACGACGACCGCGCATCAGCCGATGTGGACGACCCGACGGTGATTGCGAGAGCTTCACCCGCAGGCGACGACAGACACGCATTCGTGTTCGAGTTCCCTGCCGCAACCACGAAGGTGACACCGTCAGCAATGCCGCGCTGCACAGCGAGGTCGAGCGCTGTCGATCGTCCACCACCGAGACTCATGTTTGCGACGGCAGGGGCCCCAGCGACGTGATGGCTCACGACCCAGTCGATACCCGCAATGACTCCAGCCGTCGTTCCGGAACCCGTGCAGTCGAGCACGCGAACCGGCACGATCGCCACGTTTGGTGCAACACCGAAGTTCGTTCCGCCAACGGTGCCTGCGACGTGAGTTCCATGACCGTTGCAGTCACTCGATCCGTATTCGTCACTGATGCTCGTGTAGCCCGACATGACACGACCAGCGAATTCGGAGTGCGTCGACAAGACACCGGTGTCGATGATGTAGGCGGTCACTCCTGCTCCGCTTCCCACTCGACCGAAACGGCCGTCGAGTGGCAATCCGCGCTGATCGATGCGGTCGAGACCCCACACTGCCGTCGGAACATCAGGGGTCGTCGACGCCTGTGGCGTCACGGGCTCAGAAGGAAGCGAAGGCTCACTTGTACCAATCGCATTCGTCGCCGTCACGACGAAGGTGTATGACTCACCATTGGTGAGACCTCGAACCGTGCATGTGAGCGAACCGCTCGTCGTACAGGTCTTGGCACCTGGGCTCGAGGTGACGAGGTAGTTCGTGATCGCTCGGTAACCGTCCGAAGTCGGCGCCTGCCAGTAGATCGTCGCCTGCTCGTCTCCTGCGCTCGCTCGAACGTTGCGCGGTACTGATGGAGCGGTCGGATCGGGTGCACGTGTGAACTCCCAGTTGAGCATCGTCGAACCCGTACGTCGGTTGTAACCGTCGATCGCAATGAAATAGGTGACTGCGGCCTGAACCGACACGACCACGCGGCTCCATGTTCCACCGGGAGCGTCGTCGTTCGTGGCGACCGTGGTCAACGCATTGACCGCAGACCCGGTGTACACGCCAAGCAGCGTGTCGAATCCACTGACACGTGTGTCGACGACCAGACTGCCGTCGTTCGGCGCCGTCCATCGGTACCAGATGGACGCGCTCGGGTTGTATCCGCCGTGAGTTGGCTCGCCAACTTCGCGTGTCGCAGCAATAGTCGAACTTGCGGTGCTCCCGATCGAGTCCCGGATCACTACGGCCCCAGAGAATGCGTCATTGGCGAGTGGTGCTTGAGTGACGACGGAGTTCGATGGCGTCGATGCAGGCCCCGTCCCGCGCGCATTGATCGCCTTCACCCTGAACGAGTGCGTGACACCAGACGTCAGACCACGAAGTGCGGCGAGCGTCGAGGTGCTCACACCGTCCGAGTAGGTCGTCCACGACGATCCTGCATCCGTCGAATACTCGATGACGTAATCGGTGATCGGTTCGCCACCATCGTTCTCCGGAGCATCCCAATCGAGATCCACCTGAGCTGGTCGAGCACTCGCAACGACGTTGACCGGTGCGCCTGGCGCAACTGGCGTCCATGGTGTGTAGGGATCGGAAACCGGCGAGGGATCGCTCGTGCCGTGAGCGTTGCGGGCGCTCACCCTGAACTTGTGTGCAACCCCGTCAACCAAACCAGTGATCGTGCGCAACGTGCCGTTTCCATGAGGTTCGGACCATGTCGTCCATGTCGCTCCGTCATCGGTCGAGTACTGGATGACGTAGTTCGTAATGACTGCGCCACCGTCGTACTCAGGTGCACCCCAACGAATCGCGACATAGCGCGGACCGATCTCCGTGTCGTCAATACAACACGGTGGGCCGGGGACTCCTGGCGCAACGGCAGCCGGTGACGTAGACGCAGTGCCACGGCCTGCGCTGTTGACCGCACGCACACGGAACAGATAGCGAGTTCCACTCGTCAAACCCGTGACAGTGGCCGAACGGATCGTCGATACGACGTCGGCAAACTCGGTCCACGTCGAACCACTATTCGCCGAATACTCCACGACGTAGTCAGTGATTGCACCGCCACCATCGGTCGATGGCGCCGTCCACGACAAACCGATCGACGTCAGTTGGACGGAGGTCACCGTCACATCGCGTGGTGCACTCGGCGACAGCACTTCCCAGGGAACCGAGACGACATGAGTTGACGGCGCCCCAGAACCGAGAGCGTTCGCTGCCGCGACCCTGAAGGCATAACTCGTCCCGTTCGTCAATCCCGTGACGGTTGCCGAACGCTCACTCGACACTCCATCGTCAAAGACCGTCCATGTCGATGCACCGTCGTCTGAAACTTCGACCACGTAGTCAGTGATGGGAGATCCGCCATTTTGGGTCGGTGCCGACCACGACAGGCGAACGGACGCAGCAAGTGAAGTTGCGCTCAGCGACGTTGGCGTACCCGGAACGCCGACTGGCGCGCTTGCGGTCGACGACGCTTCGCCAGTTCCCCCAGATGACACTGCGCGAACGCGGAATTGATACGTCCTGCCATTTGTCAACCCAGTCACCGTCGACGTCGTTTCGACAGACGTTCCGTCGGCAAACGTCGACCACGACGTCGAACCCGCCTGAGCGAACTCAATCACATAGTCGGTGATCGGAGTTCCACCGGTCAACGTCGGAGCGGTCCACGACAACATCGCACGCTCGACGCCCCCCAACGCGCTCAGCGCGGTTGGTGCAGATGGTGCAACTGGACTCGGTGCTTCCCACGCTCCTCCAGTGAAAGCAAACAGGTTCGGAGAGTTCGTTCCCTTGTTGACGACGATGTCGGGAGTGGCGGCATTCGTGATGCGAGTTGCGATCTGCGCAGGCGTTGCCGTGGGATCAGACTGCAAGTGCAATGCGACGATGCCAGCGACGTGTGGTGACGCCATCGACGTGCCGGACAATGATCGAATTGCGGTGGAAGAGGTCCTCCAGGCCGACACGACGCTCACGCCTGGTGCAAATACGTCCAAGCAAGCACCGAAGTTCGAAAACGATGCGCGGACGTCGGTGCTACCCGTAGCTCCGACCGTGATCGCACTCGACTCGGACGCTGGTGAGTATCCGCACGCGTCTCGATTGTTGTTTCCCGCAGCAACCACGAAGACAATGCCGTCAGCAACTCCGCGAGCAACTGCGGCATTCAGTGACAAACTCCGCATGCCTCCCAGGCTCATGTTGGCGACCGCCGGTGTGCCGGCTGAATGGTGACCGACGGTCCAGTCGATTCCCGCGATCACACCTGACGTCGCGCCAGAACCCGAACAACCGAGCACACGCACCGGAACGAGCGACGTCGACTTTGCAACACCCCATGTCGAACCACCGACGGTTCCCGCAACGTGTGTTCCGTGTCCGTGGCAATCGATGGTGCCGTAGGAGTCTCGGATTGAGGTGTAACCCGACGCAACCCGGCCGCCGAAGTCCACGTGGTCTGCTCGGATTCCAGTGTCGATGACGTAGGCCGTGACACCCGAGCCAGTCTCGTTGTAGCTGTAACGCGAGTTCAGCGGCAGTCGACGTTGGTCGATGCGATCGAGACCCCATGGAGGGCTCTCCTGATCGGCTTGGAGGACGACGAACGAGTCCTGCTCGATGCTTTCGACCCGAGGATCCTTGTCGAGCCTCTCGACATCCTCTTCGGTGAGTTGAGCCGCGAAGCCATTGATGGCCTCCGAATAGACATACAGGACATTGACACCTCTGTCCTTTTCGTCATCACTGACGGCACGTGGCGATACGTCATCTTTCAACGTGACGATGTATTGCCCGCGAACCGGAGCACCCATCAAGTCACTGAGGTCTGGGCCAAGATCACCATCGTCCGACTCGGTTCCTTGTGCGTCCACGTCATCGAGGACGATCGTGCGATTCGGCTCGATGACGAGAACATCTCGGTCGCGCTTCAGTCTCGCGACGTCACTGGTGTCGAGTTCGGCCACGAATCCGTCCACGGCAGCGGTGAACACGTCGCTGACGGCATTTCCGAGACCCGCCTCCTTGGCGACCTTACGCTCGACGTTCGTGCCGTCCTTGAACACGACGATGTAGTCATCCGCGGGTCCGACGGCCCCGACTTCGCTCGGCATGCCCATCCCAATCGGCATGACGACCCCACCCAGTACCAGTGCGACGACGCGCACCACCAAAGATCTCCGTCCCATGCCCCCACCTATCGGCACGCGATGGTGGAACTTGAGTGATTTGCGCACGCGCACGACCCCGACGGTATCCCAGCCCTGTACGGGTCTTTCTTGGGACTCCCTTAGCCTGTCCCAATGACATCCAAACAGCGCAAAGTAGCCGTCGTGACGGGTGCGAATTCCGGTATCGGCCGAGCGACCGCCCTTCATTTGGCATCGTGCGACTACCAGGTGTTCGGCACCGTGCGGTCACTCGACAAGGCCACGAAGCTCCTCGCCGCGGCGAGCGAGCGTGGGCTCACGATTGAGGTCATCGAGATGGATGTCGCATCGTCGGAGTCCGTCGCCCAAGGTTTCGCCGACATCGCCCGATCGACCAACCACATCGACGTGCTCGTGAACAACGCGGGAATCGGAGGCAATGGCGTCGTCGAAGAATCCTCGATCGAGATGTTCGAAGCGTCGTTCAACGTGAACGTCTCGGGTGCGATCCGCTGCATCCAACAAGTACTCCCTGGCATGCGGAAAGCTGGCGCTGGCACGATCGTCAACGTGACGAGCGTGGTTGGTCGCTTGGCCGCGATCGCCCAAGCTCCCTACGTCGCGTCCAAGTGGGCATTGGAAGGTGTGAGTGAAGAGCTTGCACATGAGCTCGCACCATTCGGAATCCGCGTCGCGATCGTCGAACCTGGCGTGACCAAGTCGTCGATCTTCGCCAAGAACATCGACGCGCCGAATGCGACCGGCGCATACGACACCCACTATCGACGAATGTTCCAGTTCTACGCGGCAGGCATCGCCAACGCATCGCCTGCGGACGAGGTTGCTCGCGTCATCGAACACGCGATCTCGACCGACGAGCCCAAACTTCGGTATCCCTGTTCATGGGGTGGCCACGGCATCATTGAAGGGCGCAGCGAGATGAGCGACGAGGACTGGGTTGAACTCGGTGCCACCTCGGACGACGAGGCCTACTTCGCAGGCTTCCACGAAGCATTCGGGATTGATCTCCGCAAAAGTTGACAAGTTTGGTCGGGTTTCCGATACGCTGACGCGTCCAACCGAACCCCCACTCAACCAAGGAGCCGTCATGCCCGTTCGTCTCGGAGATACCGCCCCAGATTTCACCGCCGACACCACGCAGGGAACGATCTCGTTCCACGAGTGGCTCGGTGACTCGTGGGGAGTCCTGTTCAGCCACCCGAAGGACTTCACGCCGGTGTGCACCACCGAGCTCGGCTACGTCGCGCGCATCAAGCCCGAGTTCGACAAGCGCAACGTCAAGGTGATCGGTCTCTCCGTCGACAGTGTCGAATCCCACCACAAGTGGGAAGGCGACATCGGTGAGACACAGGGAACGCCCGTCAACTTTCCGATGATCGGCGACTCCGATCGCAAGGTGAGCGACCTCTACGACATGATCCATCCGAATGCGAACGACACACTCACGGTGCGCAGCGTGTTCGTGATCGGACCCGACAAGAAGGTCAAGCTCTCGATCACCTACCCCGCATCCACCGGACGCAACTTCGACGAGATCCTCCGCGTCATCGACTCACTGCAGTTGACCGCGAAGTTCAAGGTTGCAACGCCAGCCAACTGGGAACAGGGCGAAGACGTCATCATCGGCGCTGCCGTCACCGACGAGGAAGCACACAAGCTCTTCCCCGCTGGATGGAAGACGGTAAAGCCATACCTGCGAGTGCTCCCACAACCCAAGTAAGTCTGCGCACCCGAGACAACAGTGACATGGGTGGTTCGTAGACTGAAAGGTCTATGAACACCCCCACCATGGCTCCCTCCTCCGCGGCTGCGTCCGCGACGTCAGTTCGCAAGATCTACGGCTCAGGTGACAGTGAAGTTCGCGCACTGGATGGCATCTCCGTCGATTTCGAGCGCGGCAAGTTCACCGCGATCATGGGTCCGAGCGGATCCGGCAAGTCGACGCTCATGCACTGCATGGCCGGTCTCGACTCCCTCACCGAAGGCGAGGTGTCCATCGGTTCGACGACGCTCGCCGGGCTGTCGGACAAGGAATTGACGATGCTGCGACGCAAGCAGGTCGGCTTCGTGTTCCAAGCGTTCAACCTCATTCCGACGCTGAGCGCCTATGAGAACATCGTGCTCCCGTTGTCGCTCGACGGGGCGAAGGGTGATGCGACGTGGATCGACTCGGTGATCGACACGATCGGCCTGCGTGACCGACTCGATCATCGACCGAGCGAACTCTCTGGCGGACAGCAACAGCGTGTCGCCGTCGCACGCGCGCTTGCGAGCAAGCCTGCGATCATCTTCGCCGACGAACCGACCGGCAACCTCGATTCGCGTACGGGTGGCGAGGTGCTGAGCTTCATGCGCAAGGCAGTGACGGAGCTCGGCCAGACGATCGTGATGGTGACCCATGACGCAGTCGCAGCGAGCTATGCCGACCGCATCGTGTTCCTGAAGGACGGGAAACTTGCCGGTGAGATGTTGTCGCCGACACCGGACAAGGTCCTCGACTTCTTGAAGCACCTCGGGGAGTAACCGATGCTCGGACTCTCGCTCCGCATGACGCTCGCCCGCAAGGGTCGCCTCGTGCTCACGTCACTTGCGATCATCCTCGGTACGGGGTTCCTGTCGGGCACACTCATCTTCTCCGACACCCTGAACAAGACCTTCGATCGACTGTTCGCCGACGTCTTCCGCGACGTCGATGCCTACGTGCGCTCATCGCAGTTCGTCGAGGTTGGTTTCGGTGGCGAGCAGCGTGCGCAGACACCAATTACTGCACTCGAGACCGTGCTTGCCGTCGACGGCGTGGATGATGCCACTGGCGACATCCAGGCATTCGCACGGATCATCGCCAAGGACGGCACACCGATGGGCTCGGAGAACGGACCGCCAACCTTCGGTGGGATCGCAACCGAATCCCTCGCAGGTCTGTGGACGATCGAGGAAGGTCGACTGCCGGTCGGACCGACGGAAATGGTGATGGACAAGGCAACGGCCAAAAACGCCGATTACGCGATCGGTGATCGCGTACGCGTGACCGCACAATCGGGAAGCCGCACGTTCACGCTCGTCGGGATCGCCAACTACGGCGACGTCAGCTCCCCTGGCGGCGCGACGTTCGCGCTCTTCGACCAGCCGACGGCTTCGGAGTTTCTCCTCCGCGAAGGTTATGTAGATGCGTTCCTCGTCAAGGGCGACGGAACGCTCTCCGACGAGGACCTTGCGGCACGCATCACCGCGTCACTCGACCCGACCCTCAAGTTGGAAACGCTCACCGGTGCGCAAATCACCCAGGAAACCCAGGACCAGATCGGCCAAGTTCTCAGCTTCCTCACGATCTTCCTGACGGCGTTCTCGCTCATTGCGCTCGGCATCGGATGCTTCGTGATCTACAACGTCTTTTCGATCACGATCGCGCAGCGACTCCGTGAGAACGCGCTTCTCCGCGCGATCGGAGCGAGCAAGCGCCAAGTGTCGACGAGCATGTTCGTCGAGGCCGGCGTGATCGGTGTGATCGGCTCATTCCTCGGCTTCGCATCGGGGATCGGACTTTCACAAGCCCTGAGTGCACTCCTCAATGCCTTCGGGGTCGAGATCCCAACCAAGGGACTCAGCGTCAGTGTGAGCACGCTCGTGATCACCGTCCTCGTCGGCACGATCGTGACACTCGTGTCAGCGATCTTCCCCGCCCTCCGAGCTGGCCGCGTTCCACCGCTTGCCGCCCTGCGCGATACTGCACTCGAAGTCGTCGACCAGCGTGGCCGTCGTGTCCTCATCGGAGTCGTCGTGTCGGCACTCGGCGCACTCGGCATCACGTTGACCGCACTCGGTCGATCGAACAACTTCCTCGGATTCGGGATCCTCTTCGTGTTTGCTGGCGTGATCATCATCGGGCCGGCGATCTCCAAGCCGGTCGCTCTCGCTCTCGGTCGACCGATCGAACGCTGGCGAGGCGTCACCGGAGGAATGGCACGTCAGAACGCGGCGCGCAACCCGAAGCGCACGGCCCGCACCGCCGCACCGGTGTTGATCGGCGTCGCGCTCGTCACCGCGTTCACCGCATTCGCCGCAAGCCTTCGCGCCGAGATTCGCGACACCATCGGGTCCTCGTTCCGCGGTGACTATGCGCTCAGCGTCGACAGCCAGGGCTTCGGCGGCATCCCTCTCACCGTCACCGATCAGATCGCTGCACTCCCCGCGGTCCAGCAAGCAACGGGAATCGGCTTCGTGTCGGTCAAGTTCGGGGAAGACTCGCGCTTCGCCGTCGTGATCGACCCTGCGACGACGGGGGGTCTGTATGACTTCACGATGCTCGAAGGTCGCCAGGACACGCTGTCGCCGACCGGAGTACTCGTCTCCAAGACGGTCGCAACCAACAAGGCATTGTCCGTTGGTTCGACTATCCCGATCACGTTGCTCGATGGCGACGTCGTGAACGCCAAGGTCGAGGGCATCTTCGACGGCGAAGGAACGTTCGGTAACTACGTCGTGAATCGCAAGTTGTTTACTGACACCTCGACTCCGCTGTTCAACAACTACGTCTACATCGTGAAGTCGCCAGGAGCCGACGACGAGGCACTCGAGTCCGCGGTCTCTGCGATCACGACAGAGCTGGGCATCGGCACCTTGCAGTCACGCGAGGAATTCATCGACGCCCAGGCCGCACAGGTCAACCAGATCCTCGGGCTGATCTACGGACTGCTCACGCTGTCGATCTTCATCGCCGTCGTCGGCATCGTGATCACCCTGCTGCTCTCGGTCTTCGAGCGCACGCGCGAAATCGGTCTCCTTCGCGCCGTCGGCATGACGCGCTCACAGGTGCGCACGACGGTGCGCTGGGAAAGCGTGATCACGTCGCTCTATGGCGCGGTCGTCGGTGTCATCCTCGGCATCGTCATGGGCGCGGTCCTCATCGGCGTCCTCGCCGACGGTGGACTGAGTGCGTTCCGACTTCCGGTCACCGGAACCGTCGTCATCCTCGTTCTCTCGTTCATCATCGGTGTGCTCGCCTCGATCTACCCCGCACGACGCGCAACCAAGGTGAACGTGATGCGCGCGATCGCCTCGTAACAAATGTCGTCCGAAGTCACCCCCGCGATGCTCGCGTTCGTTCGCGAGCGTCATCTCGCGACACTCACGACGTTGCGCAAGGACGGCTCTCCACACGTGGTGCCCGTCGGCTTCAGTTACGACGACACAGCACACGTCGTACGCGTGATCACCTTCTTCCCCTCGCAGAAAGCCATCAACGCACAACGCGGATGTCGTGCGGCGGTGTCGCAGGTGGACGGTGGTCGATGGATCACCTTCGAAGGCACGGCGCGACTCGTGACGATGGATTCCGATCCCGACGAGGTCCGCCGCGCAGTCGAGGGCTACGCGCAGCGTTATCGCGAACCAAAGACGCGTGAAAATCGCGTGGCGATCATCATCGACGTTGACAACGTGATGGGGCGAGTCGCCGACTAGTAGCCGGAGACTCGTCGATCATCGTCGTCGAGTGAAAACTGGACTGCGGCGGGGTGGGTGTCACCGCGAGTGATGTCTCGCTCGATGTACAGCGGAGTGAAGTTCGGGCGCATCAATGGCTCGTGCATCGTCTGGCAACCCGGGCACCAATACAACACACGGTGTGCTTCACCGTGGTGCGTGACCTTGATCGTGTCATGGCATCGATGGCACGTCTTGCCCTGTCGCCCGTACACCGCGAGCCCACCTGGAACTTCCGGCGCTGTCACGCGGTCCGCGTGGTGCAGATTGGCCTGCAGCAACTCCGCAGCGAGCTGCACGATCTCTCGGCACTCGGCACGCTTCAACGTGGCGATCG
>Ga0208482_1000331_pt1 | contig 15546 bp, 18 predicted proteins | sample LakMenEpi26Sep10_FD_150737 | JGI IMG/M metagenome (GOLD analysis project Ga0208482, IMG submission 150737) | Freshwater microbial communities from Lake Mendota, WI - 26SEP2010 deep hole epilimnion (SPAdes) | ecosystem: Environmental > Aquatic > Freshwater > Lake > Epilimnion/Euphotic zone ... | reverse complement strand
TAAATACTTGTTATGTGCCGGACCGTTGCGGGATAACGCCGTGAAACGCTACCGATACAGCCCAGACGAACTACACGCGCGGCTAATTGTTACGGTAGGCGTATTGTTAGGTTTAGTTTTTAGCGTCATTGTCGTAGGTATGGTTTACGGTTTATTGTTTGTAAGCCAGCCAATAGAACAAAGCCCAAACGACGCGGCTTTTATAGATTTAATGTCAACTATTGTAGTTTTTTTGACCGGCACATTATCTGGCTTGGTTGCGTCTAACGGTATTAAAAGCAAACGTAACGAATATTTAAACGAAGATGACTAGACCGTATACAGCTGTTAAAGCGCCGGTAGCTAGTGGCCCGCTGGCAGGTAATGACGAATTTATACGGCAGGTAGTTAAACGGTCTATGGGTTCGCTTTGGAATAACGGCAGTTGGGTAGTGCGCGATATCCGCACAAAGCCTGGCCAGTTATCTAATCACGCGCGCGGCTTAGCTACAGATTTTAGTTACCGTAAAATGACGGATAAAGGTTTAGTAGACGGGCGTAAAATTGCTATGCCGTTTATTTATAAGCTGTTAGAAAATGCAGACGTTTTACAAATAGAGTTAGTTATTGACTACCACGAAAACAGAAGCTGGAAATGCGATAGAGGTACTTGGATTAAAGGTAAATGGTCGGGCGGCGATTGGTTTCATTTAGAAATTTCCCCAGCTATGGCTAACGACGCAAACCTAGTAAAACAGGCATTTCAGCAGGTTTTTAAGGATATGCCACAAACTGTTTAGCGCATAGGTTAGGGTTTGTTTAACCCCTTACCGAGAAAGTTAGGCCGTATATGACCCTTTTAACCAAAGCTGTTATTTCAGCACTAGTAGCCATTACTTCATTGTTTATATTAAAGCCGCCGCCCGCACCTACAGCCAGCGACTTACAAACGCCGTTTACAAGCGTTTACGAAGCATACGAAGCGCCTATAGGTATACCTGCGCCTACGACGTCTACGACGCTTGTAACGCCCGCTATTGACCTATGCGGGCAAGTATTTGAAATGGCTAAATACATAGGTTGGCCAGACCACGAATTAGGCAAATTGGTAGCAGTAGCCCAGCGTGAAAGCCGCTGTACGGCAAACGCATTTAACCCAAACGACCCTAACGGCGGTTCAGCTGGGGTAATGCAAATAAACTATTTTTGGTGCAAACCTTCGCGCTACTGGCCTGCAGGATATTTACAAGCGCACGGCCTATTAACAGACTGCAGCGAACTATTCAATTTAGAAACAAATTTGCGTAGCGCGCTAGCAATTTACCGTTATAGCGAAGGTTGGCGCGCGTGGTCAATATAAAACACTTTGTAATCGCTTTGCTACTTACTGCGTACACGGCTTTGATATGGTACGTTAAACCCACTAACAGAAAGAACCGAGACAATGAACGAAAACGTAAACGACGACCTGCAAAAACTGTTTGACGCAGACAAAGCGCAACTAAAAGCGATAACGCAAGTCATAAACCAGATAACAAAAGGCAACGTACCTTTACGCGACCCAAGCGAACTAGTAACTAATAAAAATATTAGAAACTTACAAAACTGGGCTAGTGAATATACGTTTGATGACGGCGATTTAGTGCAAGATTTAAAGTCGGCAATTATTGAGCTTCAATATTTGTTAACTGTAATAAAAGATTTGCGCGAACAGGTAACGCATTTACAAAGCGAAAACGCACGTTTAGAAAGGTTGGCCGCTAATGCAATTTAACGAACTTGGTCAGCCGGTTATCCAATTAACGCAAAATCATTTAAATAGGGCTGTTGAAATTGTTGAAGCTATGGCCGAAACTTCTAAAGAATTAAAACATAAATCAGGCAAATACGATTTACCGAATGAAATGGTTTATGCAGAAAGCTTTAAAGGCGTTTTAGGTGAATTGGCTGTAGCCGAATATTTTAATTATGACCTGTTTTATTTAGGTTATGACCCAAAACGAAGCGACGTTTTAGGGTATCAAGTACGCACTACTTATTGGCTAGACGGCAATTTACTTACGCACCCGGTTAAAACACTTACAAACCCAGGCGGCGACAACCCAGGGCGTTACATACTTGTAACGATTGACCAGCTGACGCAACAGGCAACGCTACGCGGTTATTCAACGCTGGCACGCTGTAACGAACGTAAAACTAATTGGAATACAAAAAACCGCTGGCCTTGTTTCTTTATGCCACAAAACCAGTTATGGCCTATAGATATGTTGCCAGCTACTGACGAACTTTTAGCATTTAGACAAGTTAAGGCGGTTGCGTAATGGGTTTTAGCTTAGATAATTACGTTGACGTAGCTACACGTTTACAATTAGCCCACGCAAAATACCCAGAAATACGGATACAAGAAACGCACCGTGAAATTATAGAAATGCCAGACAAAACTTGCTTTATTCGCTGCACTGTTACGGTATGGCGCGACGCAAACGACCCAATACCGGCAGTAGCTACAGCCTGCGAAATCTATCCGGGCCGTACCCCGTACACAAAGACCAGCGAAAACGAAGTAGGTTTTACGTCTGCTTTAGGGCGCGCTTTGGGCTATATGGGTTTTGCTATTAACAAAAGTATTGCTAGCCGTGATGAAGTAGAAGCAGCGCAAAGCAGGCAACCTACAACCCGTTTAGCGTCTGTAACGCCTATAAATGACGTTGAAGTACCTTTCCCAGAGGAAGGCCTTGCAAAAGTTTATCCGTCTACTAAACAGCTGGGGCTTATGCGCGGTTTGGCTAATGGTAAAGGTATTAAAGGCGACGAGCTTAAAGCGTATTGTTGTAATGTTTTGGGCCGCACTATTAACAGCACGAACGATTTAACTAAACAGGACATATCAAAGGTAATAGACGCGTTACAAGTTACAGGCGAACTAGAAAACTAATTACGGGCACATAGACCTAAGCCGGTTGCGCGGCGGTTGGTATAAAACGCGGTAACGCGGGTAGAAGGCGCTGTAGTGATACAGGGCCTGGCTAAAGAATAAAGTTATGGGTGCTGCGTGAGGCTAAGCAGCGGGGGGCTTATCTGCATTATGGTTTACACACACAAACAAACTATGAACGTAACAAAACTAATAACCTGGCTGCGCCCGTCAACCTGCACAACTAACCACTTATTAAGAGCAAGCGCGTCAGCGCGCGCTAGCAAGCAAAGCGCCTAATGCCTAAACGTAAACAAACTCATAACCAAAGCCAGTTAACAAAACGCACACTAAACCAAACAGCACGAAGCCAAACCCAATACAAAACAAACAGACGCTTATTACTAAAAGAAAAACCATTATGCCATTGGTGCAACAGCAGAGAAGCCACAACAGCAGACCATTTAGTAGAAGTAGACCGCTGGCCTAAAGACCAGCTAGGCGTCAACGGACTAGACAACCTAGTACCGGCTTGCAAACCCTGCAACAGTTCACGCGGCGCACGATACGGCAACCTCAAACGCAAAAGCATTTACGAACCAGCACCCACAGTAAACATAAACGCAAAAAAAACTTATGCAACCGAACGCATAACTATGCAAAACGATAAAACAGCAAACCCGTTTTTTTACCCGCCTAGCGCTGCCCCCGACGCACCTAAATCCTTATCTTATAAGGGTTTTACGGCTGATGAAAACGGATTAAACCAGAACCAGCAAGGTTCAGACGGAACTAGCCAGAACCAGCCAGTGCATAACTATGCACAGTCATACAAGCCACGTTTAGAAACTGTCTGTGAACGTGAAGGCCGCTATTTGGCTGACGGCGTACAGCTTTGGGCGCAAGAGTATTTAGGCGTCAATTTAATGGACTGGCAATATCACGTTGCAACGGGTTTGCTAGCACATAATGCAGACGGCGACTTATTGCACCGGCAGGGCTTAGTTAGTGTTGCGCGTCAAAACGGTAAAAGCATTTTGTTAGCCAGCCTTGTAGGTTTTTGGGCTACAGAAATGCCAAAGCTGCGAAACCAGCCGCAAACCATTATTACTACAGCACATAGGTTAGACCTGGCTATAGAACTGTTTAACGCGGTTGCGCCAATACTTGAAAAAGAGTTTGGCGCTATTTTGACTTGGGCGGTAGGCCGTAACGAAGCCAATTTGCCAGACGGTACACGCTGGCTAGTTCGTGCTGCTACGCCTAATTCGTTTCACGGCCTTACCGCCGATTTGTGTTGCATAGATGAACTTTGGGCGGTATCGCCTGACTCGGTTTCTGTAGGTCTTTTGCCTACTATGCGTACACGGCGTAGCCCGCTTCTGTTTATGACTTCTACGGCAGGCGACGAAAGTTCTAAAGAAATGCAGAAATGGCGCGAACAGGGTTTACGGGCAATAGATGAAAAGAAAACTACGTCGCTTTACTTTGCCGAATATTCACCGGCGGGCGACGTTGACCCTATGACGCCGCAAGCGTGGCTTCAAGCAAACCCTGCAATAGGTAGCACACTTACGCTAGACGTAATAGCTTCAGAAGCTGAACAGCCAAACCGTAACGCGTTTTTACGGTCCAGCGTCAATATTTGGACCGCTAGCGCTAACGGCTGGCTACAGCCAGGGGTTTTTGACAAGCTAGTAACAGCTGACCCTATGCCTAAAGGCGGCGTACTGGCTATAGAGCAAAGCCAAGATGAAGCGCGCTATGTCGGCGTTAGGGCTGCGTTAAACGGCAAAGGCGAAATACAAGTAGCCGTAGAATTTGTTAAAGATACGTTAGCCGAATGCTGGCAAGCTGTAGAAGCGGCCTGTATTGACCAAACTACACGCCTGCTTATTACGCCTGCGTTTGAAATGACGTTACCTACAAAGTTTGCGCGCCGCGCGTCTATGGTAGGTAACCGTGAACTACAGCGCTGGACCGTTAGCACTAGGGCCGCAATACTTGAAGGCAAAGTAAGGCACGACGGTAGCCAGCTATTAGCGCAACACATAGAACGCGCTGTAGCAGTCAAAAACCAAGGCGCTATAACTTTGTCTAGTTTGCGTAGCCCCGGACCAATAGAACTAGCACGCTGTTTAGTGTTTGCCGTAAGTATGGTTAGCAAACCTTCAACAATAGGTAAACCGTTAATAGTTAGCACGCGTGGCGCTATATAGGTTTTGTTATCGGCTAAGGTAATGCGCGGGTAGCCGTTGAGTTTTAAGACTTTCTCGGTTCACGACTGCGGCGGCTACCTATCACAAATTTTTATTTTAAATGTGGCATACTTACCCAATGGCTTTATTTGCGCGCAAACCTGAACCTGTTAAACAAGTAAAAGCGGCTGCAGGTAGTAACGCCGGCGCTTCACAAATTGGCAATTTTTACGCTTATTCTGACGGCGTTTCTAGACAACGTTTTATGCAAGTGCCGACTATTTCGCGTAGCCGCGATTTAATGGCGTCGGTTATTGGCTGTTTACCGTTAAAAATGTATAAAGAAATTTGGAACGGTGAAGAAATAGAATTAGTGCCAGAAGCGCCGCGCAGCTGGTTACAGCGGATTGACAAAGGCGTTACAAATAATTTTCTACTTTCATTTACACTTGATGACCTACTGTTTTACGGAAGAAGTTTTTGGTTCATAACCGACCGCGACAGTTCGGGCTATCCAAGTAATTTTACGCGTTTGCCTGCCGCAATGGTTACAACGCAAGACCAAGCACAAAGTAGCGGCGTATGGTTTGGTCCGTCTAAACAAATATTGTTTCAAGGTTTACCTATTCGCTGGGAAGATTGCGTACAGTTTTTAAGCCCAATTCAAGGCCTTATTTATACCGGCGCAACTTCTGTAGATACTGCGCTAAAACTTGAACAGGCCCGTAATCGCAACGCAAGCAGTTTGCAACCAGCCGTAACGCTTAGGCAAATGGGCGGCGAACCTATGAGCCCACAAGAATTACGCGATTTAGCAGCGGCCTATGACGAAGCACGTTTTGCTTCTGCTACAAGTGCTGTTAACGAATTTGTGGAAGTAATACCAAATATGGCGACGCCTGACAAAATGCTACTTATTGACGCCGCCGAATATCAGGCTAAAGAAATTGCAAGAATTGCAAACGTACCGGCGTATTTAGTTTCTGTAAGTATTGGCAATTACAGTTATGTGAGCAGCGCTGAAGCTTCGCGCGACTTATATAAATTTGGCGTTAAACCGTACATAGATTGCATACAAGAAACGCTTAGCGCTAATAACGTTTTGCCGCGTGGCACGGTAGTAAGGTTTGACATTGAAAGTTATTTAGAAAGTTACGAAGTAGAAAAAGAAGAAGAATTAGTACAAGAAGAAACGACGGTTAATAATGCTTAGATTGACGCCGCAAGAATTGACGCTAGACGCAGCGCCCGCTAGTGCAACGCTGCCAAGAAGAACATTAGCGGGCGTTGCGTTGCAATACGGCGTAGAAGCTGTAGTAAGCGACGGCCAAAAAGTACGGTTTGAACCTGGCAGTTTGCCACTTGAAGGCAAGAAACCTAAAATGTATATGTACCACGACGCAACGCAGCCAATAGGTTTGGTAACGGCTCGTGAAGTAGTTGGCGATACGGTGCTGTTTGAAGCTCGCATAAGCGAAACCCGTCAGGGCGACGAAGCTTTACAACTAGCAAAAGACGGCGTACTAGATAGCGTTTCAGTAGGTATTTTGCCAGTTGAATTCAGTTTTGACGAAGCCGGCACAATGATAGTAACTAAAGCAGATTGGCAAGAATTAAGCCTTTTACCTTTCGGCGCTTTTGAAGCCGCTAAAGTAGAACGCGTAGCGGCCAGTATCCACCAAAACGAAGATGAAGTAGTGTTAAATAGTAAACAAGACCCAGAACAAGAGGTAGAAAAAATGGAAACAGAAACCCCACAAATTGTTGAAGCAGCAGCCGTACACACGGTATACGCGCAACCGCGTAAACTTCGTTTGCCAAGTACTTCGGAATATATTGCTAGCTATGTGCGCGGCGGTGCAGATTTTGCACAGATGAACGCAAACATTAAACAAGCAGTAGTAGAAGCAGCGCCGGGCGTTGCACCATTTATTAACACTGAATCTACCCCAGGTATTTTGCCAGAAATTATTACTGGTTCTGTATATGACGGACTTAACCCAGTGCGCCCGTTTGTTACTGCCATTGGTACTCGCGCAATGCCTACACAAGGCGCAACGTTTCGCAGGCCAAAAATTACAACACGCCCAGTAGTGCAACAGCAATCGGCACAGTTTGACCAGCTAAACGCTTCAACTGTTGTCGTTTCAAACAATGACATTTCTAAACTAAGTTTTGGAACATTTGTTACAGTGTCCGAACAAGATTTAGATTTTTCAGACCCTGCAAGTATTGACATTATTTTGAACCAGTTAGCTATTGCTTACGGTCAGGCAACTGACAACTACGCAATAGATACTTGCCACGCTGCAATTACACAAACTTCATCAGTTGCAGACACTGCAGTAGGTGCAGATTGGGTAGCAGCAATTTACGAAGGCGCACGACAAATTTCTACAGACTCTAACTATTTGCCTACGCATATGTTCGTTACGCCTGCCAGTTGGAAAGCTTTGGCAAGTTCAGTAGATGACCAGAACCGCCCAGTGTTTCCATTTGTAGGCGCACCTAACCTTATGGGTCAAAATGCTGCAGGTAATTCTTCTGCTACAAGTTGGAACGGCAACCCGCTTGGCCTTGTGCTTGTAGTTGACCGACACGCCCCAGGTTCGTTTATGGGCCACGCAGCCGGACCAGCTGCAGGCTTTGAATTCTACGAACAGCAAAAAGGTGCAATTAGCGTAGAAGTACCTGCAACTATGGGCCGCACGATTGCGTTCAGAGGTTACGCAGCCGGGTTTATGGCTGACGCTACTAAGTTCGTTAAGTTCGTCTAATAGCCGAAAGGTAGGCCAGTTATGGCCGTCTATTCGGTCCAGCAAAAATACTTAACCGATAACTACGCGGTAATCGTTTTACTTACTAACGCTGACCCGTTAGAAGTAGGGCAAAGCGTAACTATTGCAAGTGTTGACGCAACTTTTAACGGTACTTATACGGTAGTTGGTTTACCCCAATACTATTTTACGGGCGTAGATGACCAAGGTTTTTTTGTTTACGACATTGAAGCACCAATAGCTAACCAAGTTTTATACGCTAAAACAGCTGACAACGTAAACATAGTGGCCGCAACCGGCACACTAACTACTACGCCTGTATGCACTTGGATAACAGCGCAACAAATAGAAGACTGGCTAGGTATTGGTACAGCTACTGCAGCAGATACAGCATTTTTAACTACTTGCGCTTTGGCTGCCAATAGTTTTGCGTATCGCCGAAGGCAGGAAGCAGGCTACAGAAACGAAAGCCTTACAACCGTGCCAAACGGTTCGGTAAGTTTAGGTACGATTATGTATGGCGGCGCGCTTTACCGTCAACGCGGCGGCGTAACAGACTTTGCCACTTTTGACGGTTTAGGTACAGGCGGCACTATGGGCTTATCACCAATGATTAAACAGCTGTTAGGCGTAGATAGGCCAGCGGTTGCGTAATGCCCCAAAACTTTACCGACCTGTTTAATACTGCGCTAACAAACTTAACTACAACACTTGAAGGCGTTACAGGCTTACAGGTAGTAAACGACCCGCGCAACTTAACGCCGCCGTGCGCATTTATAGACGCGCCAAGTTTTGAAGCGTTTAACGCAAACATAGTAAAAATGGCGTTTCCAGTACGCGTAATAACGTTAGGACCAGGCAACCTAGACGCGCAACGCAGCCTATTAAACCTTGCCAGCAAAGTTTTAGGCGCAAACGTAGGCGTAACAGACGGCAGGCCTACAGAAGCATTAGTAGGCGGCGTAGCGTATCCCGCCTATGATTTGACTATAACAATGCAAGCACAAACCCAGTAAAGGCACAATATGGCACAATACATAGTTACTAGTGATAGGTTCGCTAATTGTAAACGCGGCGACATTTTAGAAGGCAACGATTTAGAAGCGGCTGGTATAAATATTGAAGTGCTTATAGATAGCGGGCATATATCCACATATACGCCTAAGAAATCTGCTAAAACTAAAGATACAGAAACAGACAAGGACTAACCCACTATGGCAACTACCGTTTATCTTTCAAACCCAGCGCTAACAATTAACAGCGTAAACCTTACGGACCAGGCGACTAGCGCCGTATTATCGTTTGTATACGAAAGCCTTGAGACTACAGCGTTTGGGGATACAGCCCGCAAGTTTGGCGGTTCGTCTGTAACTTCGTTGCAAAATAATACTTTTGAAGTAACGCTTTATCAAAGTTATGCAGCGTCAGAAACAGAAGCAACTATTTATGGGCTTGTAGGTATTCAAACAACTATTACAGTTTCGCCTACAGCTGCAGGACTTGTAACGCCTAGCGCTACCGAACCTAAATACACGCTTACAGGTGCTTACCTTGAAAGCCATACGCCGATTAACGCTACGCTAGGTGAACTAAGCACTATTACGCTTACGTTTACAGGTGGCACACTTACTAAAGCTGTTTCGTGATGACGCGGCTTTGGCCGCTGAGAACTAAAACAAAACAAACCGCGTTTAATAAACGCCGTACCGAGAAAGGCAAGTAATGCAATTAACACTTAAAGCCGTATTTAACGACGGCACAGAATACGAAGTACAAACAAACCTAATGACGCTGGTTTCTTGGGAAAGAAAATATAAGCGCAAAGCGTCAGATATGGCGGCAGGCATAGGCGTAGAAGATTTGGCGTATATGTGTTACGAAGCCAGCCGGTTGAACAAAATTACAGTGCCAGCAAACCTAGATTTATTTATCGGCAGTTTAAAAAACATTGAAGTAATTGAACAGTACGACCCAAAAGCAGACCCGGAAGCTTAAGGTATGTAATGGCCGAAATACTGGTAGCTACTGGCTATTGGCCTAATAACGTACCGTATGAACTAGGCGACGTTTACGCAGTAATAGAAATTTTAAACAAAAGAAATAAAACGTATGTCTAGCCCGTTGACACTTCAAATTTCTGACGTACAAAAAACGCTTGCCGAGTTAAACAAATTTGACAAGGTTTACAGGCGTGAAATAACTAAACGCATTAAAGGCGCTGGTACAGAAATTATTACTACTGCACGGCAACTTGTAGGCGACGCGCCGCCGTTGTCTGGTATGGCGCGCGGCAAACTTATTAAAGGCCGCGAAGTGTACTGGGATAACAAAAGCGTTAAAGCTGGTTTTAAAATTAAGGTAGGTAGGCGCGGTAGTAGGGGCGGCACGGTCCAGTTTAAAGATAAATTTGACGCCGAAACTAACCCACGCGAAAGCCATAGCGTTACGTTTGGCGCTAGGCCTTATCAACTTATGGTGGCTCAGCAAACAGACGCAGCAGGCGCTATTTATGACCACGCTGGCATTAAAACTAAAAGCCAGTTTGTAACTAACTTAAATGTAGAAGTAGGTAGCCAGCCGCGCGCAATAGACCCGGCAGTAGAAAAAAATCGTAAAACTGTAGAATTTGCCGTAGTTGAAATTATTGACGAAGTTACAAAAGTATTAAACAAAAATTTAAAGGCCCGTTATGGCAATTAACATACCGATAGTTAGCACGTTTGACCCTAAGGGTTTAAACGCTGCAGAAAAAGCGTTAGGCGGTTTAAGCGGTTCAGCTGGCAAAGTTGGCAGCATTTTAAAAGCTTCTGTAGTGCCTGGCCTTATTGCTGTTACTGGTTCAGTTTTGGCGTTTACTAAAGGCCTTTACCCAGCTATTCAAGCGGCCAGCGACTTACAAGAAAACACTAGCAAAATCGGCGTTATTTTTGGTCAAGCTGGCAAAGCTATTACAGATTTTAGTAAAACCGCTGCTAGGGATATTGGGCAAAGTCAAAACCAAGTTCTAGCGGCTGCCGGTACGTTCGGCACATTTGGTAAAGCTGCCGGTATAGCAGGCGAAGAGTTAGCGACGTTTACAACTGATTTTATTACGTTGTCAGCAGATTTAGCGTCGTTTAATAACACAACCCCAGACGAAGCTATTAACGCTATTGGTTCAGCGCTTCGCGGCGAAGCCGAACCGTTACGCAAATTTGGCGTATTGCTTAATGACGCAACACTTAAAAGCGCTGCTATGGAATTGGGCATATATAGCGGTAGTGGTGCGTTAACGGCGCAACAAAAAATCTTAGCTGCACAGAAAGTTATTTACGAGCAAACAGGCGACGCGCAAGGCGACTTTGCTAGAACGTCAGACGGTTTAGCTAACCAGCAAAGAATTTTAAGCGCACAAATTGAAAACGTTAAAATAAAAATAGGCGAAGCATTATTGCCAGCGTTTCAAAAAATAGTTGCGTTCACTAACGATTACATAGTGCCAGCATTAGACCGTTTTGTAAGCGGTTTAACAGGCGGTAAAGGCGTTAGTAAGAGTTTGACCGACGCTATTTCTGTTATGGGCGGGTTTGGTCCGGCAGTTATTGCAGGGTCTAAACAGGCTGTAAACGCGTTACTTGAAGTAGTGAGAACTGCAGCAATTACTTATGAAGCGTTTAAAGCTGTTTCTACAGCAGTTAAGTTTTTTAAAGGTGATTTAAAAGGCGCGTTAGGCGATTTTACTAAAGTAGTAGGGGCGGCAGGCGTCGCACAAGTTACGCGCAAATTACAGCAAGACAGTAATAATTTCTTTGACCAGCTTTTAACAAATGTTAATAACGCCCAAAGCGCTTTTGCTAATCAAAACAAAACCATTGTAGAAAGTAATGAAGCCTACGAAGGTTTTGGTAAAGCTATTGAAGGCGTTGTGCCTAAGTTAGAAGGGCTAGCTGGGGGCAGCGAAGGCGGCGGCAAAGGCGGCGGCGGTAAAGGTGCAATAAATAAAGTAACTGAAGCCGTAAAAGAGGCTTCAGAAGCTTTAAATAAAGAAATGGGCAACGCTTTAGACGCTGCTAAAGACCGGCTAAAAAAAGCCCAAGACGCGTTTAACGATTTTTATAAATCGGTTAGCGACGTAATTACAGGCGCTTTAAATTTTGGTGCAGCGTTTGAAGAAGGCGGCGAAGACGCAGGTTTAACGTTTTTTAGTGCGCTACAAAAACAGGCCGATAAAGCTAAAGAATTTGCAAACTTAGTAGAACAGCTGTTAGCTAGTGGTTTATCCCAAGAAGCATTACAGCAAGTTATAGACGCTGGCATAGATAGCGGCGCGGCCATTGCTAAAGAGCTTTTACAGTCCAGCGAAAACGTTTTGCGGGCTAACAAACTTGTAGCCGAAACTAACGCAATAGCTGAAAGTATCGCTAATTTGTCGGCAAGCAAATTTTATGCGGCAGGCGTTTCTAATGCGCAACAATACTTAGCAGGCGTTGAGGCGGCTATGGCTATAGCGCAAACCAAATTAGGTAAAAAGGGTATAAATTTGGCTGACGTTAAAGGCATTAGCGCTGGTTTTGGCGACGCTATTAGCAGCACGCCGGGCCTTACTGGTCCTAGTATGCCGACGTTTGCGCCAATAGGTGCGCCTACAGATAAAGGCAGGCCGCTAGGGAACGTAACTATTAACGTTACGGGCGGTTTGGCTACTACTGCAGAAACAGCGGTAGCGGTTAATAATGCAATGCTTGCCTATAACCGTTTGGCTGGGCCTTCGCAGTTAGCAATTTCGTAATGGCTGGGGTAGCTGTTGTAGGTTCAGGTAATTACGAACTGTTTATAGATACAGGTTTTATCCAAGACGGGTTTATTTTAGACGCAAACCCGCAAGGCGTTTTAAATAATACGCAATATGTTTTAGACGGCACTACTAATTTTGCAGGCGTTTTAGAAGGTTGCGTAGGCGTGAACGTTAGGCGCGGTAGACGCGACCAGGGCGACCAGTTTGGTACTGGCACTATGACTTTTACGCTTAGCGATACCAGCGGAATTTTTAACCCGTTTGACGAACTTAGTCCGTATTTTGACGCAGCTACAGCGCAACCAGGTTTAGCGCCTATGCGTAAAGTTGAGCTAGTCCGATACGACGATTTAAATAACGCCGAATATTTATTTAAAGGCTACATAGTTAACTATGACTACAACTTTGCTTTAGGTGGCATAGATACGGTAACGGTTTTTTGTGCAGATGATTTTTATTTATTAAGCCAAACCGTTTTAGATGAATTTAACGTAAGCGAAGAATTAACTAGCGCCCGGCTTACAGCCGTTTTAGATTTACCAGAAGTTAACTTTCCAATAGCCCAGCGCGCTATTACCACAGGTACGCAAACGTTAGGCGGCGCTGCAGCCTTCACTATTAGCCAGGGTACAAACGTTTTAAGTTATTGCACAAATATAAACGAAGCTGAGCAGGGCCGTTTATTTATGTCGCGCGACGGCAAATTGACGTTTACGCCGCGTGTAGGAAATACGCTTAGCGGGTCTGTAGCAGACTTTCACGACGACGGCACAGAAATAAAATTTAATTCTTTAGGCATTAGTTTTGAAGCTGACCAAGTAGTAAACCGTGCAGTAGTACAAATTTTAGGTAGCAATAACCCGCAAACAGCAGACGACGCAGCCAGCCAAGCCAAATATTTTATACAAACCCAAAGCATTACAAACAGCCTTTTACATAACGACACAGCAGCCGCAACACTGGCTAGTTACCTGCTTGAAGGCGAACCAGAACCGCGTTACACGTCTGTAGGTACTGCGTTTAATATGTTGACTACAGCCCAGCGGGATACGGTAGCCATAATAGATATAGGCGACACAATAACGATAGAAAAGACTTTTACTAGCGGCGCTGGCACTACAGAACTAGCGCAAGAGCTAAGCATAGAAGGCGTAGAACATACGCTAAATATTGGCGACGGCCATAAAATATTGCTGTTTACTAGCCCTACAATTATCGTTTATGAACTGATTTTAAACGATGCCGTTTTCGGCATACTAGACGCCGAGAACGTTTTAGGGTAAAGTAAGGACACTATGACTACGCCGTTTCCGTTTGTAGCTTCGCAAGTTTTAACAGCGCAGCAATTAAATGACATACAAAATTTACCTATATCAGATAAAACCGCTAGCTATGTTTTAGTTGCAGGCGACGAAACTAAACGCACAATTATGAACGCTGCAGGCGCTACAACAATTACGGTTAATAACAGTATTTTTACTGTTGGTGATGTTATTCAAGTCGCTAACAAAGGTGCAGGCACTTGCACAATTACTGCGGGTGCGGGCGTAACAATTAACACATCGGGCAGTCTTGCTTTGGCGCAATATGGGGGCGGCTATTTACTTGCTTTGTCGGCGTCAACTTTTACTTTTTTTAATTTAGGGGGCGGCGGTGCGTCTTATGGTGTCGCAACCGGCGGCACGTCGTCAAGCATTACGGTTGGCGGATTGAATTACACGCTTTTAACATTTACAAGCGACAACAATCTTGTAGTTTCTAAAGCAGGTTTATTTGATGTTTTAATGTTTGGCGGGGGCGGAGCGTCGGGTGCTTGTTTTGCTGGTACTGGTTTGCAATGTACCGGTGGTGGTGGTGGTGGTGGATTGTTTACGTCAACAATTTATTTATCTGCGGCTACTTATGCTGTTAAAGTTGGTGCGGGTGGTGCTTCTGGTCGTAACGGTTTAGGTAGCGGTTTTGCTAACGCTAATGCTTCGGGTGGTGGAACATCTGGTTCACCTACTGTAGGTCAGGCTGGGTTTCCGTCATCCGGCGGTTCAGGTGGTGGGGGTGCTGACGACACTTCAACGGGTGCGTGGTACATAGGTCAGCCCGCGTTCATTAACACGGTAACTGGTTACGCTGGTGGCACAACTTCAAGTAACCGTCAAGCAGCGTCAGGCGGGGGCGGAGCTGCAAGTGCTGGTTCTGCAAATAGCGGAACTACCGGAGGAGCAGGTGGTGCGGGTTACGACGTCAGCACATTTATAGGCGGCAGCGCACTTTATAAAGCTTCAGGCGGGGGCGGAGCGTCGCGTGGTGGCACGGCAGGGCTTGGCGGTTCATCCTTAGGCAATAACGGCGTTAGTTCGCAGGGAGTTGGTTTATCGGGTGCTGCAAACACGGCGGCAGGTGGTGGGGGTTCTTATTCACCAAGTGCCGACCAAGCGGGTGCTGCAGGTGCGTCAGGCATTGTTTATGTCAGGTTTAAGGTCTAATTGTGTCAGCACAATACTTCGCACAAATAGACGACAACAATGTTGTAACCGATATTGCTGTTGTGCATAAAGCGTTTTTGGAAGCAAACCCTGACCGTTACACAGGCACTTGGGTTGAAACATTTTTCAATCAAAACGACAAAACTTACGCAGGCATTGGTTACACATACAGTTACGAAACACAAGATTTCACAGCGCCGCCTAAACCTGACGAACCGTAATGCAATGCGTTACGGTTTGTTTGCGTTAATACTTATGTTGACCGCTTGCGAAACTACACGCGACAACACAATTACGGTTAAATCAAAGGTTAAAAATTCTGCATTAAATACTTGTTATGTGCCGGACCGTTGCGGGATAACGCCGTGAAACGCTACCGATACAGCCCAGACGAACTACACGCGCGGCTAATTGTTACGGTAGG
>Ga0208482_1000323_pt1 | contig 15777 bp, 8 predicted proteins | sample LakMenEpi26Sep10_FD_150737 | JGI IMG/M metagenome (GOLD analysis project Ga0208482, IMG submission 150737) | Freshwater microbial communities from Lake Mendota, WI - 26SEP2010 deep hole epilimnion (SPAdes) | ecosystem: Environmental > Aquatic > Freshwater > Lake > Epilimnion/Euphotic zone ... | reverse complement strand
GCTGGCCCAAACCCCAGCCCTGCCATCGAACATCTCCATCGATTGATCAAAAATCAGCCAAAGGCGTCCTAGGGGATCAGTCCAGAGGTTTCCTAAAAGAATGCTGCGATCCATGGGTAGGTTTTTGGAATGTGCATCCACCACCAACCGTGGCTTTGACCAAGTCTCGCCATCATCATCGCTGCTGGCAAGCACGAAAAAAGCCTTGGGACTGTCGCCCCCTGCAACCCAGCAGGCCCAAAGCCTACCCTTAGGGGTTCTCTCTATGCCAATGGTCATACCATAATCAAGTTTATCGTAATCGTATTTAGGCAGAGGCGAGGTGTTCATTTTAGGCGGGATAAGGGCGAAGTCTGCAATCCGCCGCATCACATCCTTCTCGAATGCCCGCAAAGCTTCGGGAGACATGGTTGCAAAGGCAGCTTCAGGTTTTTCAGGTCCTTGAGCATAAATGCCAGGAGCAAATGCTAGGGCAATCATCAACGCACAAATCATTTCTCTAGGGCTAATCATCATACTACCCTCTTTCTTTAAAAAGTATTATTGAAGATTAACGAAAAACCCGCAGTTTGCAACCAAAGAATCACCCTTGAATTTAAGCGTCCCCACCAAATGCTTTAACCGATAACGGCTAAAGGACAGGCTTGTTATAAATCCAACCACGCAAACCCGTTGCACTAAGGTTGTAAGTCAGCTTGATATCTGTTGGTTTGTGTTTGGTAAGATCAGGAGGAATTGTGCTATTGTGTGGTTCAACTATTAACTAAATATTACTTTGCAGCTAAAATCTTGCCGTCCACCAAACGCATGGCATTCCGGACCTTACCAAAATCAACTTCAATATTCTCGATAATGCTTCGTTTGAAAACAATGCCGAAAGTATCTCCAGAACTTGTCTTAATCCCCATCACCAGAAAGCGGTTAGTCCAAAAAAAGTAAGCAGAGAATACTGCGAGAAGGCCAAAAATAAATGCAGGCAATGAACCAACAAATGCAACTGCTAGTAATGAAAAAAATGCAGCAATTAAAAAAAATCCACCGATAATCAAAGTCCAAATCGGCTGATAAAGTGTACAAATAGTATAGTTCACATGATCGAGCATCACGGTATTTACGATTTGAAGACTAAGGCTATTACTGCGATAAAAAATACGATCCTCAAAAAGTTCAAAATGAGTCTGATCACTCAGTCCAAGGATAGTTAGGACAAAGGAAATCAAGCCCTGGGCCCTTCCAACCACACGAATCAAGGGCGTGCCATTGGCCGATTTATGGATTTTAAACTTTTGCAGAACCCGTACAGGCAACCCTCCAAACCCAGAAAAAATAGTCATGGCAAATCCGAGAAATATTCTATATGCAATTAACACGCCCAAGATCAGAAGCAAAACATTAAACAGTCCCATCCCAATCTCCCTAAATATTATCGATTAAAGAAATTATCACCCTGATTAAACCGGGGATTGAAATTGCCACCTCCAGCTTGGTTTTTAGGCAAGAAGCCAAAGATAAATCCTAGAACAAGGGCCAATGCACAAATCCCGGCACCGCCCATCCCAATCACCAAAGTAGCTATCCAAATTGCCTTTTCTTGCTTTTTTGAAGAAATATTGACAGCAGAATCTTCAAAATCACTCTGATTATTATCATTTTCGTAATCTTCGACCTGAGTTTCCTGATCTGGTTCAATCAGATCATCTTCCTCTATAGCCTCTTCAGCAGGATTCAAAAAATCAATCAAAAGCATCCAATTTTTTTGATCTGTAGACACCTGATCAGCATCCGTAACTTTTCGGTTCTCATAAAGTTTAATAAGGTTTTCACGAGTGGTGGGGCCAACAATTTTATCACCCCGACGAATATATACTTTTTCCATGTTCAATTACCTTGAGTAATGAAATTTCATTCGGAATAATAGCATTTATAAAACTTGTGTGAAACGAGAATTTTCAAATTAAACCCAGAAAATCAACTTCAACATTCTCGATAATGCTGCGTTTTGAAAAACACCAAAAGTGTTTAAAAGCTGGTATTGACAACTATCGCTAGAAATGAATTTGGCTAAAATAATAAAATAAGACACAAATAATCAAAAATCCTTTTAATCAAATTATTATCAATATGATTATAATTATAATACCAAAATAACATTGATATATTTTGAACATTAAGATATTTTTGGTATGGATATTGATCATATGTGTTTTAGGTTATTAATGAAATGTCTTTCCCGCCCACATTAGACCTACGGCTCACATTTAGCAATGATTCGTTGCCTGATACGATTTCTTTGCCTCGGGAAAAATTCGCTTTAAATTGCCACGATGATGTTCTTGCCACATTAAATGGTAATTCTTCTGTAAATGCGCTAGGTAGGCGCTTAACTTTAGTGCTGACACATCTCTGTGCCCATGGCAGAACCTCGGTAGTCAAGGGGGTTCAGGGGAACAATAATCATGGCTGGCGTAGAACTCCGATGGGCGGGAACAACGGCTGTCATTATTATCTTTGGTGGGCGCCTGATACCGCTCCGCCTGTTAAATCAATTTCGAAACAATCGCATTCGATTTTTTTAAGAGCCATTAGGCACCACGATGACCATACCCTTTTAAAGTCTGGGAAAATTGGGGATTATCATGAAGTGCATAACAGCGATTTGATTAGTGGAACAGATTTCCCTCTTCCATGGACACCAGATCAAAAATTATTTATAACCAGTTTGTCTGCGATTCGTCTGCTCCGAGGAAATCCAGGGAGTGGGAAAACTGCATCTCTTTGGCAGGCAATTCAAGCCCGATCCAATGAGAATGTCCTTTATCTCACCTGGTCTCCGGGATTGGTCAGGCAGGCACAAGAATATTTTGAATCCTTTACACCCAAGGGTTCAACTATTCAAGTTAAACTATTCTCCGATTTCATCAAAGAAATGACCCATGGCTATACACCCAGATGGACCCCCGACGAAGCCAAACATGCTTTTAATAATGGCATTGCCCGCCTAAGCCCAACACTTCTTAGCCGTTGGCAAATGCTGCCTGATATTTTGTATGCAGAAATTCGGGCCCACTTTGTTGGCGAATATTTGAATACCTCAGAAAATTACAATTCCAAGCCAGCCATTGACGATTATATTTTTAGACGAAAACCATTTCTGGGTGTTGCTATTGATGGAATCGTGGCAGCGGTATCAGCATTAGAAAGTGCGGCTTCGATCTGGGATTATTTTCCTGATCTGGATTTGGCAAAGCTGGCTTTATATCGGCTTTATTCCAATCGTTTTTTAAGAAGCGAATTAGCGTGCCTAAATCGCATACTTTTAGATGAAGTCCAAGATCTTACTCCGCTTGAAACTTCGGTTCCTCTTCTTCTTGCCAGAAAAATTGCAGAATTCAATAACGGTGTTGCCCCTTATGTTTTGGTAACTGGAGATGAAGGGCAGACCGTTAGGCCAACCGATTTTGAATGGGGTAAACTCAAAGATCTTATTTCCAACATTCTGAAAACCCCTGAAGATATCTCTCTGCCTGCAAACCTTCGTAACCCAAGTAGCATCGGTCATCTTGTCAACTCTGCGAGGGGGTTGTATCAACACCTTCCAAAAGAAGATCGACCCAGAGGCCTGGAAGAAAACCCTGTTACCGAATCAACAAACGGCAAAATCATTCATTGCGTTGCGTCTAATGGGGATTCACTTTCCCGGTTGCTGAAGTTAATGGCTGATTTGCCTGGATGTGCCATAATTAGGGTGCTTGATAACACGCCGGCTTTCTTTGCAGAAGAAATCAACAATACAATTCTTTCTGTCGCTGATAGTAAAGGGCTGGAATTTCAAACAGTGTGTGTGCTTGAATCCGCCAAGTTACTGACCCCCATCATGGAAATAAAAGAGGACATCAAAGGCGTTGAAATAAACCGTTTGCGAAAACGCCTTGCGATTGATCAAATACGTGTTGCAATAAGTCGCCCTACAGAAACCCTGATTCTTTTAGATATCGATCCCAACGAAAATCAAATCAAATCCATCAACAACTTTCTTGCGGGTTCGCAGGTGTTTCATATGAATGCAGAAGAACTTCTGCATTTTTTTGATACTGAAGATAACGGCCCTGAAATTTATGTTCAACAATGTATTCAAGATGTTCGTAATCTGATTGAAGTCAAACCTTTTAATGCTTTGCATCGCTGCAAGCAAGCCGTTGCTTTGCTCGGTAACCCCAATCTTCCAAACGGTATCGCAGACTTCACCCTTCGTAATGAAGTCTACCTGCTACTTTCAAGAACCTATCTGCAGCTTTTGGTAAACCGGGATGGCAGCAATCTAAACGATGAAGAATTATTATCCCTGGCACACTCCGCAAGCCATAGTGCAAAAAGGCTTGATATTGCAACGGTGATTGCCTCTGTTCTTGCATACCGTCAAGAACAGTTAATTCTTAAAAAAGCAAAGCTATTACCCACCTTGCTTGATTTGATCAAAATCTCGGGAAATTGTGATCCCTGGATTCAAATTGGCTTGCGTTTGTTCTATCCGGAATTTCGCCAACAACTTGAATCACTTGTTGTTCAACCGGAATCCTGCATGGAACATTGCGGCAACTTGGCAACTTATTATCAGGTGCTAGAGCTTCCGATTGAAGAAGCGCAAATTAGCATGATGAAATTACGAATGCTTGCAATAGAAACTCTTGCCAATGCTGGTAATTATCAAGACGCATTAATTTTGGCAAAGCAAATCAGCCCCAAGCCTAAAGAGTTAATCCTTCGTTTTCAAAAAGCCTTGAATAAAAATGCTCCTGCTCTTATCCCCAGTAGTAATCCAGAACAAAAACCTCTTGGCGAGGTTTTAAAAACACAAGTGATTGATCTGGGCAATGGTATCACCCTAGATCTAGCCCTGATCCCTGCAGGTTCATTTTTAATGGGTTCTCCCACATCCGAAAAGCATCGGTTTATTAATGAAACTTTGCATAAAGTTGCCATTTCTAAACCCTTTTACTTAGGTATTCTTCCTGTAACCCAGGAACAATGGGAAGTTATCATGGGAAATAATCCCAGTTATGTTAAAGGCCAAAAATTTCCAGTTACTGATGTGACCTGGAACAGTTGCCATCTTTTTATTAATAAATTAAATGCTTTAACCTCGGGGGGTTTTCGTCTCCCTACCGAGGCAGAATGGGAATACGCTTGCAGAGCGGGAACCACAACTGCGACTTATTTTGGCGAAACCATTGGTTTAGAAAATGCAAATATCAGGGTCTCGGTTCCCTTGAAGCCATTACCCGGAAAAAACGTCAAGCCTAAACTGGCCTTCGGCGAAATTGACATAGTTAATTTTTCTACAGGCATCAATTACCACCGACCACAACCTGCAATAAAACCTACCAAACTTTATTCCCCAAATTCTTTTGGGCTTTATGACATGCATGGCAATGTTTGGGAATGGTGCAGTGATTGGTATGGCCCTTATCCCAAAGGGGATGTTATCGACCCCACCGGGCCCAAAAGTGGTCAAAAACGCATTTGCAGGGGCGCTTCCTACATCGATGACGAAACTTGCTTGCGGACTGCATTCCGGGGTATGGATGCTCCTAATAGTTCAAATAGATTGCTTGGCTTTCGCATCGCAAGAACAATCTAAGAACATTTTCAATTCACGCAATTTCACAGCCATCTCACTTTAAAAAATCATCTTACGAATCTAATTAATTGCGCACGCTTCACCTTCGATGTATTATGACTGCTCACTATTTTTCCGAAAAACAAAACAAAGAACTTTTACCGCAAAGACGCTAAGTTCGCCAAGAAGCAGAATACAAGTTTAACTTTCTTGCCTCTTGTCTTCCTTTGCGCTCTTTGCGTCTTGGCGGTGAGAATGCCTTTATTCTTCTAAGAATCTTTACCTCAGCGTTTTACAACTTATCCGAACACAGAAATTATTTCTGATTGAGAAAAGTTGGCCAAGGATGGGTTTTTCAGGGTAGACTAATTAATTGCGCACGCTTTACCTTCCATGTATCATAATTATTCACTATTTTTTGAAACTGTTACTCAAGGAGCTTAATGATGAAAAGGTTTGCAGTACGATTACTATCCATGACACTTGCACTATTGATTGCAAGCACTTCCTTTGCTGAAGATAAAATCAAAGCGTTAATTGTTGATGGCCAGAATAACCACAATTGGAAAGGTACCACTCCCATCCTCAAGAAAATTCTTGAAGATACAGGCAAGTTCAGCGTGGATGTTGCAACCGCTCCCCCAAAGGGACCCGAAGTTGCAACATTCAGGCCCAAGTTTGCCAACTATCAAGTTGTTGTAAGCAATTACAATGGCCAGGATTGGGCCAAGGAAACCCAGAATGATCTGGTTGAATATGTAAAAAATGGTGGCGGATTTGTTCCTGTTCATGCAGCCAACAACGCCTTCCCCGCATGGGCCGAATACAACGAAATTATCGGCATCGGCGGCTGGGGTGGCAGATCCGAAAAGAGCGGACCTTATGTCCGCTTGAAGGATGGCAAGTTTGTCAACGATATGACCCCGGGCCGGGGCGGTAGCCATGGTAAACAACACGAATTCGTTGTCGTTACCCGCAATACCGAACACCCAATCACGAAGGGCCTTCCCGCAGAATGGTTGCACAACACCGATGAGCTTTACGATAGGCTTCGTGGCCCTGCAAAGAACCTTACCGTTTTGGCAACTGCGTATGCAGACCCAAAGACCGGCGGCTCAGGCGAACACGAACCCATGCTTATGGTGCTTGATTACGGCAAAGGTAGAATTTTCCATACCACTTTGGGCCATGCTGAACCTGCAATGAAGTGCATCGGCTTTGAAGTTACCTTCGGAAGAGGCACCGAGTGGGCAGCCACCGGGAAAGTCACCCTAAACACCGTCCCTGAAAACTTCCCCAAGGCAGATAAAGTTAGCATCCGCTAACAACGCCTTATAATTTTATTTAAGGAAGGGCACTGAAAACCTCAGTGCCCTTCCTTTTTTATTGCTACAGGTTCCGATTATGGGATTTATTCTTCAGTAAAAACCCTTCCAAAACAGGTTTTTGTGCTTTATAGACGACTTTATTTCCGATATAAAGAAGGATGTGTTTAATAGACTGCGGTTTTGACCACACACACTCCTTCCGATTGCCTTCCATGAACTTAAATCATCCAAAATCTTGGATTGCAGTAATAGCCATGCTTCTCGTAAATGGGGCAGGGTATAGCGCAGAAACTGCCCCCTCCTTCCTTCATGAAATCATGCCCTTGTTAACTAGGCATGGTTGTAATCAGGGCGCTTGCCATGGAAAAGGCAATGGGCAAAATGGCTTCAGACTTTCGCTGCGGGGTTATGCACCCGAGTTAGATCATGCCTGGCTGACTCGCGAATTTTTAGCTCGCAGAATTGATACCGCAGATCCGGGCGAAAGCCTGCTTGTTCGTAAAGCCATGGGCGAAGTGCCCCACGAAGGTGGCAGGCTGTTTTCCAGAAACAGCAAATCCCATGAAGTGATGGTGCAATGGTTGAAAGCGGGAATGCCAGGCCCCCTAAAAAATGATGCGAAACTTACCGGATTAAAAATCACCCCCGCAACCATGCTTCTTGCAAAAGATCAAAAACAACAACTGAAAGTCCTGGCTGAATTCTCCGACAACAAAACTGTTGATGTAACATGGCTGGCAAAATTTGCAGTAACTGATTCTTCACAGCTTAGCGTGGATGCCAATGGTTTGGTAAACGCGCTTCGTCCTGGCGAAACTTCGGTACAGGTATTTTTCGAAGACCAAGTTGCAATTGCCACCTTTACCACTCCTTATAAAAATCCAATCCCCATCGCATCTTTTCCCAAAGTCATTAACCCAGTTGATGATGCAGTGTTCAAAAAACTTTCAGGTCTGGGGATTCCCGCGAGCCCTTCTTGCACGGATGAAGTTTTCCTGCGCAGGCTATTCCTTGATACTGCAGGGATTCTGCCCACCCCTTCTGAAGTCACCGCCTTCCTTGCAGATAAAAGCATGAACAAGCGTGCCATTATGATCGATAAGGTTTTGAATAGGCCCGAGTTTGTCGATTTCTGGACATTGCAACTTGCAGACATTTTCCAGAACCGCAAAGAACGCGATCACGATGTCCGTGGCACCAAAGGCGTCAGGGCGTTTCACTCCTGGCTTCACGACCAAGTTCGCACCAACAAGCCTTGGGATGTGCTTTGCAGTGAAATTCTTACCTCGACGGGTACCACGTCTGAAAACCCTTCGGTTGGTTATTTCATCGTAACGGTGGGGGAACAGCGGGAAGCCCATCGCAGCGAAGTAGTAGCATCCATGGCGCAATCTTTTCTAGGCACCCGCATTGGCTGTGCCCAATGCCATAACCACCCACTTGAGAAATACACCCAAGATGATTTTTATCGTTTCTCCGGTTTTTTCTCGAGGCTGCGACTGGATCGAAAAGATCCTAAAGATGGTGTCACCACACTTTTCGCAAACTTAAAAGAAGATGAACAAAAACGCCCCCTCGGCGTAACTCAACCCCGAACCGGTGAGTTCCTCAACCCAAGACCCATCGACCGCGCCCCTGTTGAAACCAACAAAGAAACCGACCCTAGGCAGGCGCTTGCCAGATGGATGATCGACCCAGCAAACGAATCATTTCATGGAGCCTTGGTCAATCGGGTTTGGAAACATTTCATGGGTATGGGCCTTGTCGAACCGGTGGATGATTTGCGCTCGAGTAACCCGCCCTCCAATAAAGAACTTTGGGCTTATCTTAAAAGCGAATTCATCAGGAACAAATGCGATACAAAGCATTTAATCCGCTTGGTTCTTAACTCTCAGACTTACCAACTCGAATCGGGAACTGTTCCGGGAAATGAAACAGACACCCGGTTTTATTCCCACTATTATCCCAAACGCCTGGGTGCTGAAGTTATCCTTGATGCAGTTAGCTTTTCAACAGGTATACCCGAAAATTTCCCCGGCTATCCCGAGGGGATTCGTGCTGTGCAAGTACCCGACCCCAGCATCCGTTCTTACTTTCTTTCAGTGTTTGGCAGATCAGAAAGAGTTACAGCTTGTGCTTGCGAACGATCCGAAGAAGTAAGCCTGCCCCAATTGTTGCACTTGCAAAACGGGCAATGGATTGCAGATAAAATGGGCAATCCCAAGGGCAAACTAAAAACCCTCATCTCTGATAAACGAACAGATAACGAAAAAATCTCAGAAATGTTCCTTACGACCTTATCACGACTTCCGACAGAAAAAGAAACCTCTGCCCTAGTTAAGGAATTAGCAAAGTCGACCTCGAAGGAAGAGTTTTATCAAGATGCATTCTGGGCATTGTTGAACACGGTGGAGTTTTCATTTAATCATTAAGCCACCTGAATATAAAGGATGAAGCCATGCTAGATCTGGTACTAGGAAAAAAAGCTAATAACTGTGATGGTGTAAACCGCAGAGATTTTCTCAGGGTTGGTGGCATCGCTGGCCTTTCACTACCTTCGCTTTTACAATTAGAAGCTCAGGCAAAAACTAAGAAAGCCCGTGCTAAGAGCGTTATCCTTGTCTATTTAGGTGGCGGGTTAACTCATCACGATACCTTCGACATGAAACCCGATGCGCCCGAAGAAGTGCGGGGAAAATACAAATCCATCGATACCGTAGTGCCCGGTTTAAGAATTGGTGAGCTTCTGCCCAACATGGCAAAGGTGATGGATAAAGTAGCATTGGTTCGTTCGGGCGCTCACAATAACGATCATCATGAAACTGCTACCAATTGGGCAATGTCTGGGCGCTTTGGCTCTGCCTTTGGCGACTTCCCCGCAATAGGCGCAGTTGTTGCCCATGAAACCGGTCTGGGTGGTTCCATGCCTCCTTATGTTGCAGTACCGCGAAACCCATCCTTCACCTGGGAACTAGGAAAAAGCGCCTATCTGGGTGGCAGATACGAATCATTCAAAGCAGGCGATCCCAACGATGCGAATTTTAAGGTACAAGATCTTTCTCCTGCTGAACAACTATCCCCAACACGATTGGAACGCAGGGGCAATCTAAGACAGGCAGTTGATCAACTCGCCAAGAAACTCGATAACTCCGAGCAGGTGAAAACCTTTGGCGAATTCCAACAACGCGCTTCTGAATTGGTGCTTTCGCCCAAAGCCAGATCAGCTTTTGCCATCGGTTCAGAGAACGATAAATTAAGAGATCGCTACGGCCGTACTACTTTTGGCCAAAGCTGTTTGTTAGCACGCAGGTTGGTAGAAAATGGAGTGCGCTTCACCACGGTCAACTACGGTGGCTGGGATCACCATGCGAAAATCTTCGAAGGCTGCGACAAGAAACTCCCTGAATTCGACAAAGGCCTTTCCGCACTAATTGAGGATCTCCAAGTTCGTGGTTTACTGGATGATACCTTGCTTGCAGTCTATGGCGAATTTGGCCGTACTGCAAAGATCAACAAAGATGCAGGCCGGGATCATTGGGCTCAAGCAGCTTCCCTGTTATTTGCAGGCGCAGGCGTAAAGCCTGGATTTATTCTGGGCGCAACCGATAAGTTAGGTGCATTTGTTACCCGCAGGCCTGTAAGCCCAGCTGATGTTGCCTGTACTATTTTTGAATCTCTTGGAATCGACCCAAGAAAACAACTGCTTTCGCCCGATGGCAGACCGATTGAAATTCTAGATCAAGGCGAACCCGTGCGAGAGCTGTATGTTTAATTTTATTCGATTGCTATTCCTTACCGTGAGCTTGGTTGGCTTGCTGTTAAGTACTAATGCAGTTGGGCAGGAAAAGAAAAAAACAGAGAAGCCCCCAGAACCGCCTAAGATTCTCATGGTGATTCCACCCTTCATGGAACAGGAAAAGACAACAAAAATTCTTCTCAGAGGTAAGCAACTCGATCTTGTCACCTCGGCCGAATCCGCTGGAAAAAAACTTAAAATCATTCGCAAGGGAAAAGCAGGGGTCCCCCAAGGAATGTCTGCAGACAAACTGGGCGATACCGAAGTCGAAATAGAAGTAACTTCACAAAAGGAAGATAAGCTGGAATTGGTCGTAAAAACAGACACCATGAATTCCAAGCCTTTTGAATTACTAATCAAAAATGGAGTAATACCAGAAAAAGAACCAAATCAGGGATTCGCACAGGCACAAGAGTTGACTATACCATTTATGGTACATGGCAAAATTCAAGCAAATCAGGATGTTGATGTTTTTAAAATTAAGGCGGCCCCTGGAAGTTTGATACAAGTTAAAATTCATGCAGAAAAATTTGGCTCGCCTTTGGATGCCATGCTTACGGTTTATGACGATGCGGGAGTTAAACTTTTTTTTGCGGATGACTCGAAAGAATCACGAGATGCATCTTTAAGTTTTAAGATGCCTGCTGGGGGAATGGTAAATCTTTGTGTACAAGATGCGCATGACCGAGGCGGGGATTTATTTCATTATTTATTGGAAGTGACTAAATAAAAACGCCGCAGGAGATTGCTCCCCTGTGACTGACCCGAGAAGACTCGCCCAAAGTCTGTCCCAAGCTATTTGAATTATAGGCACAATCTGGACATTGCGTTCTTTAATCTTGTTAAAGAAATAAAATGGCAAGCTAAACAATTAAAAATAAAGTATATTTACTGTCGCTTTTTAGATAAAAACTACTGAATTTAAAGAGCCTTTGCCCCTAATCCGACTTACCGTAAAGTCTCAAAAAAGTTAAGCAATTAATTCCTTGATAATGCCAGTGCTATCGCCATGGCGCTCAGCTTTGACACCTATGCCATGAAGCAAGGTAAGCCATGCATTAGAAAGTGGTGTGTTCTTAGGCAACGAAATATGCTGCCCCCGCTTTAACCCTGCACCGCCACCCGTAAGAATTGTCGGACAGTTATCAAGGTAATGGATCGTACGAATATTGCTGCCATAAGCTAGCACGGTATGATCAAAAAGGCTGGTGCCATCAGGTTCCTTGGTGGCTTTGAGTTTATCCATAAGACGGGCGAGGAGTTCGCTTTGGGCAACGTCCCGCTTCTGGGATGCTTCCATTCTATCGCCGGGTGAGTAGTGGCTCATATCATGTGGCGCAACTTTGATGGCAAGGCTTTGAAGCAATGTACCAACAGGCTGGCGATAAGTAATTACCCGTGTGCTATCGGTTTGAAGTGCAGCAACGATAATATCATACATAAGCGCAACTTCATCACGCCCTGCAAGCCCTTGCTTGGGTTCAGTAAGTGCAGCTTTGGGTTTGAGCACATTAAGCCATTGCTCGTCTTTACCAAGGCGGGTTTCAATGTCTCGGATGCTCTGAAAATACTCGTCCAATTTAGCGGTGTCGGTCTTGTTCAAGCTTCGTTGTAGGTCACCTGCATCGGTTAGCACTGCATCCAAAACACTTCGTTTTTGTGCAAGCATTGCTTGTCGTTCTGCAAGGGGCGTGGTATCAGCAGAGAATAACTTATGGAAGGCAAATACTGGATTATCGAGACCAGCAACAGGCTTACCACGAGAATCCCATGCAAGGGAAAGTCCGGGGCCATGGCCCGAATTATTTACATCAGGGCTATTTAATTGAAGCGATGCAAAGCGAGTTTCTTTTCCAAACTGTAATGCTGCAACTTGATCTACGGAAATACTATTGTGCATACTCTGACCGGGTTCAGCATAGCGATTGGCTCCCGTAAGCCAGAAGGTGCTGCCCCAATGGGCTTCATTAGCAAACTTGTTTGAAAGCCCTTGAACAACCGTGATATCCGCCTTGTGCCTTGCTAAAGGAACCAACCCGGGAGGCAAAGGATAATTGGCACCTGTCTGCTTCAAATCAGGAAACCATGTTTCATTGGTCACGCCCCATCCAAAGTTGAGAAATACCGCACGCTTGGGGCGGGCGATTTCAGCAGTTGCTGCAGGGGCCAACTTGCGAAAACCAAAAGATTCAAGCGCAGGCAATGCAATTAATGCACTGGCACTACGAAGAAAATGACGCCTAGATTTTGTAACTTGCATAATTTCTCACTTTGTTTGAAAAGCTTTACTCTTTACTAGTTCATGAATAAATTCGCGTATTGCAAATTCTTTTTTTCCTGCCTGAGAAACTATAGCTGCAGCAAGATCTTCATCACTGAAGCCATAGGGCCGACCAAGGGCATATTCAATCAAGGCCTCTGCCAGGCCACGGGAAAAGTCTGCGGGTTTCGAAGCCACAATGTCGCGTAATTCAAAATAATCCTTGAAAGCCTGACCTTTATGGAATGCACCAGATGGATCAATGGTCCAATTTTTCTTGCCCACACCCTTTTTCTCATAGGAATCCTCAGTACGCCATTTACCAACCGCATTAAAATTCTCTAATCCAAATCCAATCGGGTCGATCTTACGATGGCAGCTTGCACATTGTGGTTCTTCCTGATGTGCCAAAAGCCTTTCTCTGGAGGTTAACAACTTGCCCTCTAGTCTGGTTAGTTGGGGCACAGCAGGGGGTGCAGGTGGAGGGGGGTCATTAAGTAGAAACCTTAGAACCCAAACTCCCCGCTCTACCGGGCTAGTGACTTCTCCGTTACTTCCCATTGCCATGATCGCTGCCATGCCCAGCAAACCCCCGCGAGGCGATCCCTTAGGTAATGCGACCTTGCGGAATTCGTCACCACTTATGCCATCGATGCCATAGTAATTTGCAAGGATACCATTGATTACAACATAATCAGATTTCAATAAATCACGCACGCTACTATTCATACGAAGCACATGCTCAATAGTTCGAAAAACTTCATTGCGAGCCGCGGCTTTCGTGCTTTCATCAAAATCACGATAAAGCTGGGTGTTAAACTGGAAGAAATCCAAACGGTCCATTCGAAGCCATTGATGGGTAAAACCATGTACAAACTCCCGCGACTTGCTGCTGTCGATCATACGATCCACCTGCAACGTAAGCACATCGGGCTTTATTAAATCACCACTCCTAGCAAGTGCAAGCAGTGTTTCATCTGGGGGCGCACTCCATAAAAAATACGAAAGGCGGGAGGCAAACTCCAAGGGAGTAAGTGAGCGCGAATTCTTATCCTTTGCGGGTTCGCTGAGATATAGAAAATGTGGTGTGGCTAAGACTACGCTTAGCGGTTCCTTAATTGCATTTTCAAACTTATCCCCCGCCTTGACTCGCATATCAAATAGCTTAACTAATTTTTCGATATATTCTGGCTTGGGTGCCCTATCACGGAAAGCGCGAACAGCAAACGTCTCGATAATTTTCCGGGCATGATCTCGCTCACTTGCACTATTCTTGTTTTCAAAAACTACCGGGATTATTTTCGCCCTTGAATCACTGGCAACCAATGGGCCCTCCCACTCCACCCAATCAATCCATAGCGCACTTGCAGGACCAACACCAGTTGCTTTTTGCGCAGCAGTATAAATCTCGTGATCTAGCTTTATATCGCGTTTTTCTCGAAGTACAAAAGTTCGCGGCCCAACTGCTGTAATGCTCACGGGCACTTCAATGATCTGAGGAGATTCAATGCTGCCACTTATCTGAAAAGTCTGCATCAAACTAAATTCATCTTTTTCTTTCCTGCTGCCTAGCTCGACAAAGTGCCTCTCCTTGGGCGTGCCCTTTACCGCACCAATACGGAACCGCAACATGTATTCGCCGGGTGCTGCGTTTTCAACTTCGTGCTTTGTCTTAAGCCACCCTGATGGCTGATCTGGAGGCAGTGTAATTACTTCCTCCGTATGCACATTAAATGTGGTAAGGTACGCACCAGTCTTCGTAAGGGGATCATTCAAATACCTTAAAAAGCTAGGCCCATGCTGCTCGAAAACCTTCACACGAAACTTTGCCTCTAGTTCATCGGGGATGCCTTTTTGAGGTTGTCCAGTCTCTAGGAACTTTTTGGCAGCCTCGTTACCACCTTTGAAATACCCGTTATAGGTACCACCGACCATTGCATTCGCATGCAACTCTACTTCGCGACGCTCTTTGATTGTCTTGACCGTAACTTTGGATCCGTTCGCACTTTCCACTTCAATCCAATCGATCCATAACGCGAACTCAGGGCCAATGCCATTGCGCTGCTTCGCCTCGGCAAAGAGACGGCTTGAGGCAGCATCGGATTCGTGTGATCCACGTTCGCGGAACATGAAAACGCATGTGTTTGTCGGTGAGAATTTCAGCGGAATCTCGAGCACCTGCGGAATACCCTGCGTACCCGTAATTTCGTGCGTACTTATAACCGAACAAGAACCACCTTCATGCTGAGGGCCGAACTCGAGAAAGCGCCTCTCCTTCGGTATGCCTTCCATCCCCGCAATCCTCACACGCACGACATAATCACCTGCAGGCCAATCGTTGGGGATGCGAAACATCTGGCGGGAGTTTACAAATGCATCATCTATTGTTAGAAACGCACCCGTCTTTGTTAAAGGGTGTTGCATATAAGCGCGGTGGTGAGGCACAAAATGCACCCAGTCCCTACGCCCCTGTTCATCCGCATTCACCGGATCAACAAAACCAAAATCCTTAGGCGATGGCGCGCCGGGAATTTTATTCCAAGAGAAATAAAGATGTGTGGGTTTATCTTTCTTCTCGGCACGAATCTGTAAGGCGAGGGCGGCATTTTCTGGCTTTTGCGCTGCAGCATCCACCGCAGTAGTCCATTTCACATAGCGATCGTGATCGTCCACGCGCTGTTGAAGTCCTTTCGCAATGCGTACATTCGTCGCCTCCGCCTCTACATGCATCTTCCTTGGTTGTGCGCCTGATGGCAACACAAAGCGTGAGAAGTGT
>Ga0208482_1000319_pt1 | contig 15854 bp, 14 predicted proteins | sample LakMenEpi26Sep10_FD_150737 | JGI IMG/M metagenome (GOLD analysis project Ga0208482, IMG submission 150737) | Freshwater microbial communities from Lake Mendota, WI - 26SEP2010 deep hole epilimnion (SPAdes) | ecosystem: Environmental > Aquatic > Freshwater > Lake > Epilimnion/Euphotic zone ... | reverse complement strand
CAAAATTTGTTAAACCTCAAGATATTAAAAAATGGCCTGTACCCTCTTCTGAAGAAGAGCAGTTTAAAATGAAAAGATTTCGAGCAGATCCTTCTTTTGGAGAAAGGATTCCTATACTTGCTAATGTAATGCTATGGTTAGTATTTCAAAGATACAAGAAATGCTCAAAGACAAAAGAATTGCACGAACCTCAAGAAGTTTTGATTTCTACTGAAAAATATCAAAACGATAATGACATTTATCGTAAATTCTACGCAGACAAAATAGAAAAGGTTCAAAATGTCGATGAAGCTAAAAAAACAATATTAAAATTACAAAATGTTTTTTCCTTGTTCAGAGAATGGTACAAGGAAGAGTATCCTTCTTATCGAGATACGATTGGAAAAGGTACATTTAAAAATGAACTTTGTAAAAAAATGGGGGTAATACGAAATCCTGAAGATGTTTATGGGTTTGATGATAAAAAACATGGATGGGTTGGTTATAGAGAAATCCAACAAGATAACGAAGAATTATCTTTTGAGGACAATTAGGATTTTTATAAAACTTTATAAAAATAATTTAATTTACTTATTAAATTATAAATGGCACAATATATTGATTTGGACAGTATACTTCGAGATAGGGAAGATTATCCAAATGAGAATGACTATCAGTTATCTCCGCAACAAGTTGAAGGATGGTTTAGAAATTCTCGTGTTGTAACTCCTCTTCCTCAAAACCCTAATACTTATCCTTTAGGTTTTGTATCGAGTATCTCTATTGTAGATCTGGCTTTACCATATTCTTCTCTTTTGGCAACAATGCCTCGTGTATATATAAATTTTACATCCATGTTATATCGTGATGTTAATTTAGTTCAAACGATAAACAGTAGTTTGCCAGATGCAAAATTTGTTTGTAAATATGATAAAATTCAATATGATAGTCTTAATACTCCTATATGGATACATTATAAATGCGATATGGATCAAGTCATGCGTTTTGAAAGAAGAGACCCAATTCAATTTCAAGTTTTAACTAGAAGCGGTAATGTTTTACCACAACAAGATACGAATGTTCCTGCAGATGCAGATCCATTGAAACAAACATTATGTACTCTAAGTATTACTCCTTATATTCAAGACGGAAAGTTCGATAATCAAATGGTTGAAACATTAAACACTTCATAATTTAATTAAATTAAATTAAATTTAATTTAATTAAATTAAATTATTTTTTGTATACGATCATATTCATCAACATTCCAAATAAAAACCCGCATGTATTAACGATAACATCTTTAACGGTACCCGTCCACCAAGATCGAGTATATTCAAAAATATTTCCCATAATTATAAATTTTAAAATATTATATTTCGAAAAATATAATATGAAAAATATTTTACTGACGGTCCCTCATTCAAAATGTTTGGGGAAGAAAGATCATATTTGTGATTATTTAGCAGAAAAGGCTGCAAAAAGTTTACATTCAAAATTAGAATTTTCTATTTTGATTCTTTCGGATGTCAATCGAACTTTTATAGATTACAATCGTAAAAAATCCAAAAATACAAAATGGAGAGAAAATATTCGGAAAATTATTTTATCTAAAAATATAGACTTTTTAATTGATGTTCATTCTTTTCCTCCATCCTCGGAATCTTTTGGTTTTTTCAAAAAAGATAATGAAACATATTCTTCTCTCCCAGAAATTGTTTTATTAGATTCTTATTACGATGAAAAATTTTTGGATAGATCAACATCTATAGAGTTCAACAAATATCTTTTGAAAAATAATATCAAGTCAAAATTAATAGTAGGCGGGGATAACGATATTACGTTAGATGGAAGAAGATTAAATATAAAATCTATTTTAATAGAGTATAATGAATCATTAACCTCTCAAAGGTTGGATTATATTAACAATATTATAATAAAATATATTATAAAATTATCCTCTTAGTCTCACAGGAATTCCTTTTTTATAAACATATACCAAAGAACACATCATCACTATAAACATCAATACTAACAACACAAAAGTTAATTTTGAATATAAAATAATTTTATCAGACGTATCATCATCTATATTTACGGCTGTGTATGTTTCAATCGGATTTTTTCGATAAGCAAAAACTGGAGGATTTTTGTTTGACATTTTATTTTATACTCTATAGATTATTTTTGTTCTAAACAAAAATCACATACACTTTTATCATGAAGGCATCCTTCAGAACAATCACAATGGTCTAGTTGATGAAGAGAATTATCTAAACAACCTTGACATAAATTTTTTTCGATGATAAAATCCTTTTCATCTATTTGAAAGTTATCACCTCTAAATCTAAAAATATTTTCCAACTGTTTAAAAATCGGATCTTCTCCATTAAGATAAAAATATTCTTTCGTTTTTGTATACAAAACTTTAAATTTATACATATTTATATTTTTGCTCTCCGGACAAAATATAAATAACATTTTTTAACAAAATTAAAAAAAAATGTTATTTTATTATAGATTAAAATTGTATAATTACAAAATGGATACAATAGTTGATATTAAATATCAATCAATTATGAAAAAATATCAAGAAGTATTTCCTCCATATGGAATTCCGGAACCCGGGTCTGCTGTATTTAATCATCGAGAGGCTTTGGTATTAAGTTATAATATTTATCTTACAAACCCCAACGAATTTCGTGAAATTTTGTTGAGATTATTTGATGAATTTGATGCCGCATTAGCTCTAATAGATTTATCTGTTTTTAGAGGTTAAAAAACTTTTGTTTTTTTGCTTTCTCTTTTTTCCATATCTTTCTTTTTTCGTTTAACTTGAAAATCAGAATATACTAAATTACTAGTTCTTCCCATCGCAGATAAAAATATATCTGATAATTTTCTATGATACATTGTAAAATATAATTTTTGGGCATCTTCCCAAGGCTTATTGAACCATCTAATTAACTTATCGGAATCTTCATAACCATTTACTCTTGCATAATCTACATACAAATTATATGGAATGGAACTTGAAGGGATTATATCTCTTTCTTCATACGAAGAAGATATAATATCCATACTTTCTTCTTCATTACCCAGATCTGAAAGAAAAAAATTCATATTTTATTTAATATAAAATATTATTTTATATTAAATAAATTAAGATATGGATAACACGTATATGTTATTTGATAACACGTGTGGTTGGAAAACCAAACCATCGAGTTTTACCAATTATAACGTAATAAAATATCAACCTTCAGTTCGTTCAAAAAGATATGTAATTGAACAAATTCAATATATCAATGGAAAATTAGAGTTAATGAATAAACATTATAATGTTATTTATAATCATCTCAAAGAAAAAGTATATGGAGACGATTTAGTTATATGGAGATATATTTTGTTATGTTTGAATACATGCGTGTCATATGTATCAGAAATTGTTATTGAAGTAGGAATTATTTTTGTTAAAACAACATCAGCTTCAATTATAGATATTATAAAACAACTCGTAGATGTAATGTCTGCAATTTTTGATTTGGTAAAATCTTTTTTTGAAGGAGGAAATTTATATGAAGGTTTTAAGAATGTATTGAAAGAAACTTGGAATAAAGTTAATTTTTCAGATCTTGCAGGGAGACTTTTGAAACTTTTCCAAAATGTTTCATTTTTATGGGCTCTAAATTCATTAACAAAAAAACCTTTTTTTGAACGTAATGCTTATAATATTTCAGAAGAATTAGAAAAACAAAAATTAAAAGAAGCCCCTTCTATGTTAAAGGTAATAACCAAAACTGGCGCCGATTATTTTAAATATGCTACTTACATTAACACCGCATTGAAAGATGTAGGAAGCGCGAGCTTCGCAATTTCATCAACTTTAATAGGTATTGTTTCTCAAAAAGGAGTTCAACTTTTAAAATATACATTTACAACGCTTCGAGATAAATTTAATATTAAAAAAGGAGACTCTTTTATCTGGGATAAATTTGAAAGTTATATAGATCGCGCAAATAATTATCTTGATGATAGATTTATCGAAAACGTTAAAAAAATCGAAGAAACTTCATACAAAGTTAAATCCAGATTTGCGTTGGCTCAAATTATTCTTGATGTTCCAAATTTGGTTATAATGATTTCACAAATTCTTGTATTTTGGATGTCTTATTTTTCTATGGATACATGGACGTATATCAGTTCTATCTATGATGTATTATCAAGTGTCACTAATCAAGAAATAATTTACGGTTTAACTCCTATTATGATTGTATTTTTACTAACAGCATTTTTGAAAATAATAGGATCATGTTGGAATTTGATTCATTTCAAAGCATGCGAATATGTAAAGTGTGGTTCGATTGAAGATACTAAATATATTGATCTGGAAACAAAATTATGTATGGATGAATGCTGGGAAGCAGGTGTTGACGGTATTTCTTCTATTTTTATACCAGCGAATATTATTGAAATTATTAGACAAAAAATAGTTGTATTCCCAGTAGGAATTCAAAATATGATTACCACATTGATTCAAACAAATAATGCTTTTATACAGGGTAACTTAGGAGATTTCGTTTCTAAAAAAGCGGGAATTTCCAAAACGGTAAGAGAATTTAATGAAGCCAAGGATCTTTTATCTGGTGGACAATATGCTCAACATCTTCAAGGATAAATTTTTAATATATTTATAAAAATTTATAAAAGCTGAATATAAAGATAGAAATGTCGTCAGATTTAGAAAAATTAAATGAATATGTAAACAAGGTGTTTAAAGATCGAGATGTAACACCTTTTACAAATTTTTACAACAAAACAATTGAAAATAGATACGGAAAAATTATAAATGTTTTTATTTTATTTTTGATGAGATTTACAGCTAGATGTTTTGACACAACAGAAGAAGGTTTAATGTCCGATAAACAGAAAAAATTTATGGATATTTTTTTAAAATGGAAATCTAAAAGGGGTGTATCCGGAGGTATTTTAGGTGGTATATTAGGAGCTATTGTCGGGGCGGACACCGGATCAAAAGATTTTGAAATAAAAACGGGTCTTGGGGCATTAGCAGGAGCCGCAATCGGGGCGACTATTGCATCAAATACTGAAAAAAATTTTTCCGAATTTTTTGGATCAATGTATATGGCGTTTGTTGAATATTTTTTAAGTATATCTAAAAATATCGGTGTAAACGATATGAGACAAGAGAATTATTTGTCGAGAAACACACCCGTTGTAACTGATATCGAAGCTATTCAACATTTATATTATTGGTGTTATTATGCATGTATTGTCTACGAAGAGGAGAGTCATATTTTAAGTTTACTTCCTAGAATTGAAGAAACTTCCGCACAAATTTCAAAATATTTTAGATATTATAATAAATTTAGTCATACGGTATCAAAACCTATTTTTTTCATTTATGTTGATCATCTTAGTCAAAGCATTGTTATTGCAATTAGAGGTACAGCAAGTGTTGCAGATGGTATAGCAGATGCGTTGGGTGATATGAAAAAATTCGATTGTAAATTTACAAGATTTACAGAAAATTCTGATTATCTTGCACATGGCGGATTTTTCGATGGAGCATGTGATGTACTGGGACAGGTTAGAGAAAAATTGGATGAATTTGTTTCGATATGGCCAAATTATCATGTTAAAGTTGTGGGTCATTCATATGGCGCAGGTATTACTTCTATTGTTACATGGGCTCTAGAACAAGATAGACAAAACGGTTCATTAAAAACAAATGTTCCGGTTCGAGGTATTGCAATTTGTTGTCCTCCGGTATTTAACGAACCTGCTGTCCGTGAAACTTGCGGATTGATAGCAACTGTTATATTGGGATGGGATTGTGTTCCATGTGCTTCTGCAAATAATTGTTTCAAATTATCTTGTAATTCTGAAAATTCTACTGAAAAATGTTATAACTCTAAAGATCTATTTGATATATCTTTATATTGCGAATCGTATGTTCCTGGTACTATTTATTGGCTCACATATGATGATGTTACAAGAGAAGTTCAAAATTTAAATTTAATTACTTTTAATAACGACAGATTAAAAAATATTATGATTCATGAACATATGGATGATGATCATTCGAGTCAAAAAGTATATATGTATCTTTTAGCTTTGATTAACAAAAAAAGTGGCCAAAGATAAATTCAGTTTCAAAAAGGATTTTATTATTTTTGTAAATAATAAAATTCTAAACCGCCATTTCAGCAGCGATAAAATCCCAAGATGTATATCCTTCAATGATAAAATTATCGATCGAAAAATCATCGATAGTTTTTATTTTATTTGCTCCTCGAAAAGATAATTTTGCAAAGGGTCTTGGTGTTCGAGAAAGTTGTTTATTTACTTGAGAAACATGGTTATTATAAATATGTGCATCTCCAATAACATGAATAAATTTTCGAGGTTTAAGATTTGTAAGATGCGCAATCATATATGTTAACATTGAATAACTTGTTATATTGTATGGAACTCCTAGGAAAAAATCCCCGCTACGCTGATACATTAAACAGTCTAAATATCTTCCATCTCCTGAAACATTAAACTGAGCCATTGTATGACAAGGCAGAAGGCACATTTTATCCAAATCAGAGACATTCCATGCAGAAAGTATATGTCTTCTTGAATGAGGGTCTTCTTTAATATTATTAATTATCATTGTAAGTTGGTCAATTCCTTTATTCGCATAATCCTCTGAATCGTTTCCAGAATATTCAGCACCCCAATGTCTCCACTGAAAAGAATAGATAGGTCCTGCGATACCTTCATCGTAATCTAGACCGCAAGAATCTAAATATGCCCTCGCGGTATGACCTTTCCAAATATTAACTCCTTGTCTTTCTAAAATTTTTGTATCTGTTTTTCCACTAATGAAAAATAACAATTCTTTGATTATATTTTCAAACTTGACTTTTTTGGTTGTGATAATAGGAATTCTTTCAGAGATATCAAATTCTAAACGAACATCTCCAAATACTGAAATTGTCCCGACACCCGTTCGATCGGTTTTATTTTCTCCAATCTCCAATATTTTTTTCAAAGAGTTCAAATATTGGTATTCATCATGTGTTGCGTCCGGTGCTAGAAAATATCTTACATAATCTCGACTACGCTGTTCTTCTTGGAAATAATTATAATTTTTAACAGAATCCCATGGAAAAAATTGGTCACATTCATAATTCATTTTGAATCTCGTAACATATATTTTCTTACACAGATACATGAAATTTCGAATACATTCATTATAGATTTTTTCCCCTCCAATAATAAAAACTTCTTCATAATTTTTATTGGTGCTTGCCGTGAATAGCGCATCGATTAGAGAATTACAAACAGTGATAGATGTATGATCTTCTTGTTTCCATAATCTAGATACTACAATATTTGATCTATTCGGTAAGGGGCGAAACTCTGAAGGTATAGACTCATATGTTAATCTTCCCATAATAACAGCATTTTTTCCTTTGCCGATAGTTGTTTCCCTAAAAAACTTTGAGTCTGCTTTACACTGCCATGGTATCTCTCCTTCTCTAGAAATTCCGTTTCCTCCGTCAATTGCAACAATCAATGAAAATTTCGCGAGAGACATTTTTATATATATAATTTTTATTTTAAACCTATATCCAGAAAATTGAAATTTTTTCTTAAGAAAAAAATTATAAATTATTTTTCGCAGAATGGAGTTTTCCGAAAATCTGTTTTCTCGACTCACAAAAGAAGATAAAGACGATTTATCTATTCCGGAAAAGTTCAAGATGGAATATACTCGTCTTCCAGCGTCCATGTGCAAGGATAGTAGATATAGTATCGCTCTTAAAAACGGATGTCTCAACAGATATCCAGATATACTTCCATATGATTCAACCAGGGTTATTCTTCCACCAATTCCTGAAGGATGTGAATACTCTTCGTCGGAGGGTTTTATTCCTTTACAAAAAAATCCAGATACTTATATCAACGCAAGTAATGTAAAGGTAGATGATATAAACTCTATTATTCTTACTCAGGGACCAAAACCAGAAACGGTTGATACTTTTTGGTGGATGATCTTTTCTAAAAGATCTTGCGTGATTGGAATGTTTACAAAACCATTCGAGCAAGAAAAATGCAAGTCAACAACATATTGGCCCAAAACTCAAGGACAGGTTCTTTACGTTTTGGGAGGTAAACTAAAAATTACGAATATTCTTACAGAATACTTTGATGATAAAAGTAAAGATGTGGATAAAATGGTGATTGTAGATTTACTTCTCGAATTTACATTGGGTAATGAGATAATATCTCATAAAGTCAAACACTTTCATTATAAGAAATGGCCAGACCACGGCGTCCCGGAAACCGTTTCTTCAGAACTTCTCTTTTTTCTAGATTATCTTCGAACTTATAAGGAAGAAACAAATACAACCCCTTTTGTATTACATTGTTCAGCGGGATGTGGAAGAGCCGGAGTGATATGCGCCGCTTTTAGAATGCTAATTACAAAAGAAACTTTATTCGAGACAGTTTTTGCAATTCGCCAAGATCGTCCCAATCTTGTTCAAAGTGCCGGTCAGTATTATTATATTTTCCGACTCGTGAATAAGAAATAATTCTTTTTTGAAAATGTAAAATTTATATTTTAAAAAATATAAATTTATCTATCCAACACTTCCAAAATATCTTTTGGAATATTAGATTTTTTGATTCTTCTTCCATCGAAAAAATACATAATTCGATGATTTTTTGCTCTAACTTTAATATATTTTCCAGATTCATGTTTCCGTCTGGCTTTACGAATTTTTCGAGGAATAATTTTTGCAATTGATGGAACTTCATCTTCTGAAAGTTTTCTGCCAGAAGAATAGTATAAAATTTTTCCATTCTTAGAACATCCATAAGTGATGTTGTGTGGTTCATAAAATTGATCTGCTTTAATAATTTTGTCTAGTTTCTTCTTTGCTACAATTTTACCCATATGAGTATAATACGTTTTATTCTTTCGACATTGTACTCCGTAATTTTTATTTGAAAGTTCTTCTATTTGTTGAACCTGTACGGGTTCAAGATATTTTTCAAGGATGAATCTTTTTGATTTTGAAGGTCGTGATTCAAATTCAATCTCTGGTACAAAAATACTTTCTTCTTTTTCGAATGGTATAGGCAAAATCTTCTTTTCTCTTTTAGGTTTTTTTGGTACAAATACTTCTTCTTCTTCTTCTTCATATATCTCTTCTGGTAAAGATTCTTCTCTAGATTCTTCTGGTAAAGATTCTTCTTCAGATACTTCTGGTAAAAATTCTTCTCTAGTCACTTCTGGTAGAGATTCTTCTTCATATATCTCTTCTGGTAAAGATTCTTCTCTAGATTCTTCTTCAGATACTTCTGATACAGTTTCTTCTGGTAGAGATACTTCTTCAGACTCTCTTCTTAAAGATACTTCTGATACAGTTTCTTCTCTAGTCACTTCTGGTAGAGATACTTCTTCAGACTCTCTTCTTAAAGATACTTCTGATAAAGATTCTTCTGGTAGAGGGACATCTTCGGGTCTCTTTTTAGGTTCCTCAAAAGTTTCATTAAAACCAAATAAATCTGCAAAGCTGGAAACTATATCTGATACCAGAGAAATAGGAATATTTAGATTATAATATTCATTTAATTTTCGCTTTTGATAATCTGAAAGGGTGTCTAAAGAACGATAAAATTCAACGTTCCCATCTACAAATTTTAACTTGTCATCTTCAATCGTCAAACGACCGCTTCGTGGAATAAGTTTATAAACATAATCGTTTTGTTCTTTCATAAAAGCTCTCCATAACAAATATGAGGTCATATACTTCAAGGCACCGATTTTTTCAATTTCATCATAACTAAAAACTCTTTCACCGATTATATTTCCATTATATTTATTTTTCAATACAATTTTAAGCCCGATAGGTTTATTTTTATCATCAGGAAAAATTTCTTCATATTTGAAAATATAATTTCCATCATTTTTAAGATCTTCAGTTGGTGGTGTATTCCAATTGCTGTTTAAAAATGCTTCCCATTCTTCCGTTATTTCATCTTTTTCAGAGGTATCATAAACTTTAATAGCAGTTTTAGGAGCATATTTTTCTTCGGCGTATGATAGAGGTTCTCTTAGTTCTGCATAAGAATATTTCGTAGGTTCATAAATTATAGAAGGTTCCTCTGGTATGAGAGGAGGAATATATCTAGACTCAGGTTTTTGAATTACTTCGACAATTTCGCCACTAATAGGTTGAATATTACTATATTCAAAACCTCTTAGTGGTATTATACCATAACTTTTTAGTGTATTAAATTGATCTTTATCTATCGAGCGGGTATATGTTATATCAGTCGTTCCCAAACTTAATTCTTGATTCGAAGAATTATAAGAAAGTTTTGTGTTTTCCGGAAGAATGCGAGGAATAACCTTTGTTTTAAGTTGCATAAAATTTATCCATAATTTTTTAAGCTCTTCTTCTTTTTCAGATTTGGACCATCTCGTTCTAATTCCGGATGGACTTTTAGGGTTAATAGGTGTTTTTGGTTTAAGAGGGACAGAGCCGATTTTTCCAATCAAATCCTTATTAAAGGGTATATAATTTTGCATCGGTCTTTCCGGAATAATATTAGATTCCAGATTTTGTATTTCGTATGGTAACTCAATATCTTCTGATTTTTCACTTTCACCTTCTATTTCAATCGGTAACTCAATATCTTCTTCGATAAATCGTGATTCGCTTTCCTCTTCTTCCTCTTTTTCTTCAGATTTATTATAATAAACATTACCCCCCAATAATTCCCTTTCGTTAAGATTATTAAATTGTTCTTGTGAAATTTGTCGAACTATAATATCTCCGTCTGGTTTATGTATTTCAAGGGTTCCATTCCCCTTATATTTTAATTCATAACCTCCGGGAAAACTTGCTTTGGGGATGGTATCTTCATCTCGATAATTTTCAATTATTTTATTCATAAAAAACAAATTCCATAAACCTTCGTTAGATTTATAATTTTTATTTTGAATATAATTCTTACGTTTGAGATTATTAAATTGAGTCTTGCTAATTATTTTAGTTAAAATAATAGGAGGTGTGTAATTTAATTTTTGTAGTTCTAAAATAGTATTTTCCCTATAAACTAATTTAAATAAACGTGGCAGATTGGATGGAGGTTCTCTGATAAAATCTTGAGCCATATATTCATTCCAATCTCCTTCTTGTTTTGGATTTACCGTGCCTTGAATAGTTTTTTTAGGCGAAAATATTTTTGATTGGGATCTATCTGGACTAAATATTATACTTATTCCAGCACCTTTCGATTCATCTTTTTTCGATTCAACATAGATCGGCTTAACATATGTTAAAGAAGTTGGAGGTATAAATTCTGGCGCATTAGCATATTTTTTATGTTCTTCTGTCAAAATAATTTCTGGTCTTTTAAATTTGGTACTAAAAAGAAGTTTTAAAGGATTCAAAATTCTTCCATCTGGTATATTTTTTTTCATTAAATACGTTTTGTCTCCTAATATTATCGGAGTATTTTGGAATTTGAGATTATCCCCTTCTAACCAAATTGTAAAACCTTTTGGAATTTTTTCAGGAATTAATTCTAAATCACTCGAGATATTTTTTAGATTAGCCGGAGTTTGCATATATTCTATCCATAAATTTATTTGAGTATTAAGAAGTCTATCATCATAATTTTGCCTTTTTGATAAATAAGCATCTCTATATCTTTTTTTTATTTCTTCTAGTTTTCTTTTCTTTTTTTCTTTGAGTTCTCTTTTACGTTCTTCAGCTTTTTCATCCATCTTTTTTTTATTCTCCTCTATTTCTTTTCTCTCTATTTCAAGTTTTTCCAAAAACAAATTTGAAAAATTTTGATTTTCATCTTTCTTTGAAGACGATACATCTTTTCTTTTTTTGTTACCCATAATTTATATTTTTCTATTAATATTATAACTTAAAAAAAAAGATATAAATTATTAACTTAAATAATTCGTTTTATTTATTGAAAATGGAAGAAGAGTGGAAACAAGTTTCTTCAAAAAAATATAGTAAAAAACCAGAAAGAAAAACTCCTTCAAGATGTTATTGGAACGGTTTTGACGAGAACGGAAAAGAAAGATGGTTTATTGAATTTACAAATGGGTCGATTATTTCGAATAAAGATTCAACTTATAACTTTTGGTCTAAAAGAGTATACTCGATTATGAAATAATTTTTCAAAAAATATTTTTCTCCCAAAGAAAAATATTAAAATCAAAAAAGTGTATCGACATAAAATAATGAGATATTATTATGTAAGGTTTGAGTTTTTTACAATTCAAATTATGTCTCAGCCTTGTCAACCCGAAGCTCTTTCAACCATTAAATCGGTTGTTTATGGAATTTTGACAGAAGAACAGATTAAAAAATTGGCCGTTGTAAAAGTTACAAAACCATCATCTCAAGGAAACTCTGATAAATCTGTCCAAAAACAAGATAAAAAAAATCGTAAAAGAGATACTCCTTATGACCCTCGTATGGGATGTTTAGAAAATGGAATATTGTGTGAAACTTGTAAAAACAATAATAAAGATTGTCCCGGTCATTTTGGTTATATTGAATTACCGATTCCGGTTTATAATAAAATATTCATTAATTATATTTTAAAAATACTCCAGTGCGTATGCCATGTTTGTGCCCGTCCTCGTATTAATGAGAAACATGTTCATATTTCAAATCTTGCTCGTCAAAAAGGAAATAAGAAACTTACTTCTTTTGCAAAGAGATGTAAAAAAGTAGTAACATGTCCATGGGAAGATTGTGGGGCTCCGATGCAATTTTATTATTTTAACAAAATTCATATGAGAAGATTTGTAGATTGCAAAAATAAACACAACGATGTTGAATTTAAAGCAGGCGAAGCTCTAAATATTTTTATGAGAATTTCAAATGAAACACTTTTACTTTTGGGGTTTAATGAAAATTTATCAAAAAGTAACGTATTTACCGATGGTTCAGAAGGAAGTTCCCAACAACATGTACATCAATTTCGCCCAGAGAGTATGATTATTACAAATTTAATTGTAATACCCCCAGTTGCTAGACCATATGTTGTAAGAGACGGACAAGAACATGATGATGATCTAACTGATAAATATAATTCTATTATCAAAATCTGTATTAAACTTCAAGAAGATGATAAGATGAAAATTAGTTCAATCGCGGTTTCAAAAGGAAGAAAACGAAACTCTAAACTTAAAGAAGAAGAAAGAAAAAAGATTGAAGAAGAGCTTCAACTCCATATTTGGACATTGATGAATAACAAAGATGAAAAGAGTAAATTAAATTCTGGGGGTAGACCTCATAAAGGTTTATTTGAACGCTTACAAGGCAAAGAAGGAATTATTCAAGCGAATATCGGTGGTAAAAGAGCAGATTTTTCTGCAAGATCTGTTATTATGGGTGGTGGAGTTTTTTTAAGAATGAATGAAGTTGGTGTTCCAGAAGCGACCGCAAAAGAACTGACAATTCCAGAAACGGTAAATCATCTAAATAAAGAATATTTACAAAATCTTGTAAATGAAGGAAAGGTCAATCGAATTATTCGAGGAAAGGATATTAAACGTTTGAATCTTCTTCCCGATAAGGGTTATGGTTATCCAATTATGATTGGAGATAAAGTGGAACGACAACTTCAAGATGGAGATCCTTTTCCTTTTAATCGTCAACCAACTCTAAAATTAGAAGGATTTTTGGCGTTTAGAGTAAAAATTATTCCTGGATATGCATATAGATTATCTTTGTGCTGGACAAGCTCATTCAACGCTGACTATGACGGGAAACTCGTTCAATGCTGAATCACTCCCGTCAACAGAAGACCTGAAAAGGGTGCAATCTTCTAGTGAAAATCTCGATTAATGTACGATACCAAAATTTTAATTATGAAAAAAAGTGAAATATGTTAAAAACAAAGAATTATAAATTAACAATTAGAAAACAATGTCTTCTATCTCTGAAAAAATTTGCAAAGAGTGTAATATCCCCAAATCAGAAGATAAATTTGGAACAAAAAGTAGAATATGTTATGCATGCATGTATTTACGTCGAACTAAAGGAAAAAGCAAGATTTGCAAAATTTGCAAGGAAACAAAAACAATTCCAGAATTTCTTCCAAAATCAAATTTATGTAAAGTTTGTATCGAAAAAGAACAATCAGAAAATATTAGAATGTGTAGTGAATGCAATAGTTTTAAACCTCTTGATAAATTTGTAATAGGAAGTAGAGTTTGTAATCCATGCGCATGGATTAAAAAAGCAAATAAAAAATCTAAAATTTGTAGATTATGTGATGAAACTAAAGCTGTTTCTGAATTTTCTCATACACCAGATTTATGTAAAGAATGCGCTGAAAAAGAAAATTCTGGAGATTCAAAAACTTGCAAAGAATGTAATATTTCTAAACCTCTTGATAAATTCGAACCTAATAGATTTACATGCAGAGAATGTCGTTCTATACAAAAATTAGGAGGGAAAAGTAGAGAATGTAAAGTTTGTAATGAAACAAAACTAATCTCGAAATTTAAAAGAGGTATGGAATTATGCATTGAATGCGCAAATTCCGAAAAACTTGCAAATAGTAAATTATGCAAAATCTGCGAAGAAATTAAACCAAATTCTGAATTTTATGGAAATAGTTGGGTTTGTAAAATCTGCTCCAAAGAAAAATTCAAAGAGAAAATGGTTGAATTGAAAAAATGTGAAGGTTGTGGAATAGAAAAGGAAAATAAATTTTATAGAGAGTTATCTTCGAAAAAATGTTTAGAATGCGAAGATAAAACTGTGACACGAAAATGCAGAGATTGCAATGAAACTAAATCTATTTCAGAATTTAATCCAAAACGAATGCAATGTCATGAATGCGAAAAAGCCGATGGAAGAAATTACAGAAGGACAACAACAAAAGCAAAAGAATGGGTCGAAAAAAATCCTGAAAGAATGGCCGGTCTTCAGAAAAAACATTATGAGGAAAATAAAACAGAAATTCGTAAAGTAGAATCGGATAGAATGAAAACAGATGAAGATTTTCGTAAAATAAAAAATTGTAAAAAAAATATTTCTGAATTTATTCGAGGAAGAACTAAAAATTCAAAACCTTTATTAATTTCCAAAAATGAATATGTAATTTGGTTGGAATACAATTTCAAAGAAGGAATGAATATGGATAATTATGCAGAAAAATGGTGTATAGACCATGTTATTCCTCTTGGTTCTTTATATAAATCTTCTCCACATTCTTGTTCCGGGTTTGTTAGAAAAAATCCCAATCATGAAAAATTAATAATGTGCTGGTATAACACAACTCCTGTAACTTTCAAACAAAATAGATTAAAAAGCGATAAGTTCGATAGAGACGAACTAAGAAGACATATTGTAAATATTAAGTCTTTTTTGAAAGAAAACAAAATTAAAAAAGATCCATTGTATTACGAATATAAAAAATTTGTAACAGATATTTTAGAATTTTTATATCATTAATCGAGATTTTTGCAAGGTGCCTTGACGCGGGAAACCTCTAAAACTCTAACTACCATCCTGTATAAGAAATTATACAAGGGAGAACACGGTTAATTGCCGTACCCAAAGGTAAAAAGGTTAGAGATGATTTATATTTTAACATAGAGCTCATGTGACTTTTCTTTAGTGAAAATGATTCGCTTTATGCTAAAAAATATAATGAAATGGGCAATCCGCGGGCTTACTTCCTAAGTGCGAGTTTTTCTTAGTTATGTAAGAAAAACAGCTAGCATACTCAATGAGGCGATTTGATACGCATATAAAGTATTAAATTGTGGAAGGGCTCCAACGACTGATCTGAGA
>Ga0208482_1000310_pt1 | contig 16052 bp, 11 predicted proteins | sample LakMenEpi26Sep10_FD_150737 | JGI IMG/M metagenome (GOLD analysis project Ga0208482, IMG submission 150737) | Freshwater microbial communities from Lake Mendota, WI - 26SEP2010 deep hole epilimnion (SPAdes) | ecosystem: Environmental > Aquatic > Freshwater > Lake > Epilimnion/Euphotic zone ... | reverse complement strand
TGAAGATTCTTGGCCTGGTGAGGTTAATTGCACAACATCAAACATGGGATTGTCATCATCGAATTCGTCAAAATACACTGGTGGCGGCGGTGGGGAAAGCATGCCTTTTGTGGGGGTTGCGAGTATCATGTCTGGATTCATCGACTCTAAGGCGTTTTCTTTTGCCTTGCTTAAAGGTGCTTTCTCAGGCACCACTCCTTCGGGGGTTCCTTTAGCAGTTGTTGGAGTTCCATCGGCAACGGCAGGAACTTTTACATACTTGTAACACGATGGGCATTGAACTTGCAGGCCGCCTTTTCTTCGGGTGATACTAAGTTTAGAATCACAGTACTTGCATCGAAAATGAATTGGCATTGTTTTCCCCTATTAAGAATAACTTTGACATTGAAACATGTTAAAATCATTCTTGTTCATCAACTGTTTATAATAGCCTTATGTTCATGATTGTAAAAAAGAATCTTGAAATTAGGCAGGCTTAAGCTCAATGGGTTTTCAAATGAATTTAGCTTTAAGAACTTTATCTCTTGTTTTGATTGGGTTGGTTCTTTGTTGTTCTGTTTTTGCCGATATTGTGATTTTGAAAGATGGTTTTATTCTTCAAGGTACGGTGAAGCGCGAAAGTGTTACTGAATTCGACCCCGTTAGTAAAGAACCTGTAATCATTCCCAAAGGTTTTTACATGGTTGATGATGGTGCTAGGCGTATTTACTTTAACCCAAATTTGGTTCGTACCCTTGATAAGCGCGACCCCATTCAGGAAGAACGATGGATTCATAATAAAGCTATTTATATTCCAAATGGTAAAGGTGCTCCCCCTTTCTGGGCTGAAGTTGAGGCTACCGATTGGGATTCCAAATGGGAGCGCACCTTAAAATACCGCAGTCCTGTCGGGTTGGTTGGCGTTTTCCAGCACATATCGAATCTTTCCTCTTATTCTATCAGGGTGGATGCTGCAAGTAAGTTTGTTTGGAGTTCTATGTATCTAACCCAGGAGTTAGGTTCGAAAAAAGTTATCAGTTTAATTAAATCCCATCCTGATTTTCAAAATACGGACAAAGTCAAACCCGAAGAAATGGCATCTCGCAGATTCAAGCTGGTTGATTTTCTCGCTCAGGCTGGTTGGTTTGAAGATAGTGAAAAAGAACTTAAATCCTTGGCCAAGGATCTTCCCGAGCATAAAGACCGGACCGATAAAGCTCAGGAGGTAATTGAATCCCTTCGTGGCAGGGAAAGGTTGGAAAAAATAAAACGGATCATTGGCGCAGGTCGACTTTCAGAAGCCAGAAAACTACTTGATTCATTCCCCATGGCTGAAGCTAAAGATAAAATACTTACCGAAATTCAGTCCTTGCAATCAAAGCTTGAAAAAGCATTGGAACAATTTCTTCTAGCTCAAAAAAACCTTGTTTATCTGTCTTCCGCTCTTTCAGAAAAAAAATCAGACCCCGTTCTTATTAAAGCAGTTGATAATCTGCAAAAAATCATCACGGAAGAATCTATCGATAGGCTGGATGCTTTTTTAAGCATTTCAAAACAAAAAAATAATGATAGTTCCACAGCGACTCTTGGTGAATTAGAAAAAGCAGCAGCCCTGGCAATCAGCGGTTGGGTTATGGGTAATTCCTCTGCGGATCCCAACCCGATTTCCGCTAAAAGGCTTTGGCTAACAAGAACTTTTATCATTGATTTTGTCACGGCAGAAAATTCTCAGAAACGAAAGGGCGCATTTGATGCGTTTTTAAACAAATACCCTTCTGCGAAAGCCGAAGAAGTAGGGCAGGTTTTGTTGCAAACTATCCTGCCAATTGATTCAAAGCCCTCAGGCAAAGTAGTAGAAAAAGAACTTACCTCGGGCAAAAGCGTAGGTGCTAAATATTCCATTCGCTATCCTGTTGATGCAAACCCAAATAGGCTTTATCCGTTATTGGTTGTTTTTCCTGGCACCAATGAATCTGTTGATTCAATGTTGGAAAAATGGGCGCCTTTTGCTGATGAGTATGGGTTTATTCTTTTAGGTTATCATTGGCAGATTGGGGGCGTTGGTTATGCTTTCTCGGATAAAGAACACTTTGCTGTTCTTGATATACTTCGAGATGCCCGATTGAATTCGCCTGTAGACCCCGATAAGGTTTTTCTTTTTGGTTATGAACAAGGTGCTTCGGTTGCTTTCGATCTTGGATTGTCTCATCCTGATCAATTTGCAGGGGTTATTCCCATGAGCACCACTATTCTTGATATGTTCATTGAAAAGTATTGGCGTAACGGGCAGTACCTGCCGTTTTATGTTGTTAATGGAGACCGATCAGGTGATACAAATCTTAAAACTCGACAAATGTTTACGAATTGGATGCCACGCGGTTACCCTTCCATTTGGAGCCAGTATAAGGGGCGTGGTGTAGAGTTCTTTTCTGCGGAATTACCTTTTATTTGCGATTGGATACGAGGTAAATCGAGGGTTTTCCCTATGAATCAATTAGGCTCTGATGGAGGCGGTTCTGTTTTGGGCAATGAATTTCAATCAACCCGCTTCTGCGATAATCAGTTTTATTGGATTGGTTCAGATACAATAAATGAAAATAGGCTTAATTACCCGCAAACTTGGAAGCAAAATCTTCAGCCTGCCAGTTTCTTTGCCAAATCGGATGTTTCCACCAATACGGTTACAATAAAAACCTACGGTATGAAAAACTTCTATCTCTTGTTTGGTAAAAATTCCAAAGGTGAATCACAGATCGATTTTGATAAACCTGTTTCGGTAACCTCTAATTTGATTTCCAAATGGAACGGGAAGGTAACTCCTTCTCTCGAAACCCTGATGGAAACTTTTCTCGAAACCGGCGATAGAAAAAATCATGTTTATGCTAAAGTGCTTATCAAACCATAAATAAAAAAGGGGACTGTCAAACAGTCCCCTTAAACCAATTAAGTTTTACTTAAGCTTTAATTACTGACAAAATGGTGATGTCTTCATTTGGAACATCGCCGTGACCCATTTTGTTTCCGGTTTGTACAACTTCAATGGTATCGAGGACTTCCATTCCAGAGGTTACTTTGCCAAAAACGCAGTAACCAGCACCATCGCCTGAATTGGCTTTGTCTAAAAACCCATTATCTTTAACATTGATAAAAAATTGGCTCGAAGCGCTATCAGGGTCAGGGGTACGAGCCATGGCAATAGTGCCCCGAAGATTGGTAAGCCCATTGAAGGATTCGTTTTTAATGTTTCCTTTGGTTGCTTTTTGTTTCATTCCGGGGTTAAAACCACCACCTTGTATCATGAATTTTTTAATGACCCGATGAAAAATGGTGCCATCAAAGAACTTGTCTTCCACATAAGACAAGAAGTTCTTGACGGTGATTGGAGCAGCTTTTTCATCAAGTTCGATAGTGAATTCGCCCTTGGATGTAGTAACTTTAACACTTGGATTCGCCATGATATTTCTCTTTCTTAATGGGGGTTATTTAACACGAGTGATAGATTTGATGACTACATCTTTAGTTGGCACATCACCAATTTGCCCTTGAATGGCCATTGTTTCAACTTTGCGGATTTTATCAACCACATCCATGCCATCGATGACCTTGCCAAACACGCAGTATTTTGGTTGATCTAGTTTAGCATTGTTTACAGTGTTGATGAAAAATTGACTGGTTGCACTATCTAAAACACTGGTACGAGCCATTGCGATGGAACCACGAACATTAGAAAGGCCGTTACCAGATTCATTTTTGATAGGTGCCTTAGTTTTTTTTTGTTTCTTTTCGAAATCTGAAATCACTTTGGCATCTTGAAGGCCGGTTTCAAAACCACCACCTTGTATCATGAAGTCTGCAATAACGCGGTGGAAAATAGTGCCATCGTAAAACTTTTCGTCTACATAAGAAAGGAAGTTTTTGACGCTAATGGGTGCAGCCTCATGATTAAGCTCTACTTTGATATCTCCAAGGGATGTTTCAATATTTACGACAGTTCTTTTTTCTTGAGCAAACGCACAGGAAGTAAAAGACCCCGTTATAATTGAAAATAGCGACATAGCTAAAAAGAAACGCATAGTATAAACTCCTGAATGAATGGTTAAAGGACTGAGAAATATTATCATTTTTCTTGATTGTTGTCTTCCCTCAAATCGTAAAAGTTTAAATCGCCGAGATTTTTTTTCAGATGGTTGTGTTTTTTGCCATCCTTTCGCTAAACTTATCTTAGATACTTTTCGCTTTTGGAGAAAAGCAATTTTATGCTGCCACTTGATACAATTGAAAAACCAGTTCCCGGGAAAAGATTGCCCTCTTGGATGAAAAAACAATTCCCTGTAGGCAATGGGAATTCTTTTACGCAATCATTGCTGGACGAATTGAAACTTGAAACAGTCTGTGAAAATGCTCGTTGCCCAAACAGGGCAGAGTGCTACTCCAGAAAAACTGCAACATTTATGGTGCTTGGTAATGTCTGCACCCGACCCTGCGGTTTTTGTTCGGTCCCAAAGGGTGAACCCCTGCATGTGGAAGATGATGAACCTGATCGCGTTGCAGAAGCTGCCTTTAGATTAGGATTGCGTTTTGTTGTTATAACTTCGGTTACCAGAGATGATCTCCCAGATGGGGGTGCTGATCATTTTCGTAAGTGTATTCTTGCAGTTAGAAAAAAGACTGGCGCCGCTGTAGAAGTTCTTACACCTGATTTTCAAGGTGATATGGCTGCTGTTGATATCGTGCTTTCTGCAGATCCCGAAGTTTTTAATCACAACATGGAAACTGTTCCAAGGCTGTACAAAAAGGCGCGGGGCAGGGCGATCTATGAACGAAGCCTTGCTGTTCTCCACCATTCAAAAAAAACCAAGCCTCATATTGTCACCAAATCAAGTATCATGCTTGGCATGGGCGAAACTAACGATGAATTGATGGAAGTTTTTGCAGATCTTAGAACCGTTGATTGCGATACGCTTACCTTAGGGCAATATCTTTCTCCAACCTTGAAACATATGCCAATAGCCCGTTTTGTTCCCCCTGAAGAATTTGATTATCTTGCTGTTCTTGCTCGTTCACTAGGATTTAAAAAAGTTGTTGCAGGTCCTTTTGTTCGTTCCAGCTATCATGCCGATGAAATGGCTGAAGTAAATCTTCACCCTGTCAATATCCATTAAATTGTGAGATCAGTTGCCATGCCTCAGGGACTGTTCGTCAGTATGGATGGCTTGGATGGTTGTGGAAAATCAACTCAGGTCAAAAATTTGGCTGATAGGCTTGGTGCTTTAGGCATAAAAACAACAACATGTGTTGACCCCGGTGGAACTGAAATCGGGAAGATGCTGCGTGATATTCTTTTGCACCATAAAACGCATATTGCAACCCGTTGCGAAGCTCTTTTATTTATGGCCAGCCGTGCCCAACTTGTTGATCAAGTTATCTTGCCTGCACTCGGGAATGGTGAAGTTGTTATTTCTGATAGGTATCTATTTGCAAACATCGTATATCAGGGATATGCGGGTGGTTTAGACCCGGACCAAATTTGGCAGACAGGCATGTTATCTACTGCTGGTTTAATTCCAGATATTACATTTCTACTTGATCTACCAGTTTCGGTTTCACGCCAAAGAGTAGGGAAACCTTCCGATCGCATGGAGCAACGGTCAGATGAGTATTTTGAGAAAGTAAGGCAGGGCTTTTTAACAGAAGCGAAGGTTGGTAGGCAAAAAATCAAAGTTCTTGATGCATTACTTCCTGCAAGCATTGTTGGAGACTTGATATTTGCAGAAGTAAAAGATTTGCTCGAAATGAAGAAGGCGTAACGAATCACTCATTAGGTAGAAAGATTTTCATTGTCCTGGAAAGATATCGTAGGCCATGGAAGCCAGATTAAGTATTTGGTCCATGCTTGGCAAACAAACCGGCTTGGTCAGGCGTACTTTTTCCATGGGCCTGATGGGGTTGGTAAACGAACCCTTGCCATCGAGTTTGGTAAGGCGCTTTTGTGTCAATCCAACAGTAATTATGAAGCATGTGGGGTATGCGCTTCCTGTAAATTAGTTGAAGCGGAGAACCATCCAGATTTGCAAACGAATGGCTGCCCCAAGGATGTGCACGAGTTCCCCCGTGAATTAATGAAAGAGATTTGCGAAGGTTTTTTTCTTAAGGCCTCTCGAGGTGGTGCAAAGGTGCTGGTGATTGATGATTGTGATCTTTTAAATGAAGAATCAGGAAATATTTTTCTTAAATCATTGGAAGAACCGCCTCCACATTCCATCATATTTTTGATAGGAACTAGCGTAGAGCGCCAGCTAGAAACAATTCTTTCCCGTTGCCAAAAATTGGCCTTTCACGGGCTGAATCAAAGTGAAATTGCAAAGGTGTTTGCGATCAACCAAATTGAAGGTAGTTTTGATTTAAACAAAATTACAAGTGCATGTGGTGGCTCTGTTTCCCAAGCTATCATGCTGACTGACCCTGAATTTTCCCAAGTGGAAGACTCTTTTTTCGCTGAAATTGTTATGCCAATCCCCGATCCCGTTAAGCTCGTTAAAATGATAATGGATTTTATTGAGGGTGCAGGAAAAGAGACTTCTGGGCAAAGGGTTAGGGCAAGATGGTTGGTCCATGGAACCCTTTCTTGGCTTCGAGGTCAGATAATATTGAAAAGCAATTCCGATGATTTAAAACCACGCCCTCGGTTCCAATTGCTTGAAACAGTCAGTATCGAAAAAGTTCTGGCAATGCTGGAGGTTTGTTTTCAGGCAGAACACCAAATTCAAAGAAGAGTCCAGCTAAGCCTTACGATTCAGTGGTGGGTTGATGGCTTGATTTGGGCTGATTCTTTAACAGATTTTGATTCCCATGTTGGTGCGCTCTAATCAAATTTCAATTAAATGCGTTGTTGATTCCTGCCAATTGCGGAATAACCCGATGTTTGTTTCCAACAATTGTTGGCAATGCTTCAGGAAAGAGTTCTTCATTAAACTATCTTCAAGAAGTTGATTTTTAACGGAAGTTTCGATGATCGTTATCTGTTCTATATGAAAATATAAATCATTAATTGCTCCTAAAATTCCTTGGCCTGTTTTAAGTGTTTCGTATAGAACATGAGATTTTTCAATAGGGATTGCGTCCCCTACGATTTCCAACCCATAACGAAGAAACTTGATTTTAAGTCGAAATGAATGTAATTCTTCTTTGGAATAAGCAATTGTGTTGATGTTGTTTTTCAAATCATCAACTATTTTCATCAGGCTTAACTTGGACCACTCATAAAAGCTGATTGATGCGGGTTCATTATCTGTTTTAAATAATTTGGATGTGGTTTTTAAAAGGCGAGATGCAAGTTTATCGGCTTTTGCCCTCATGAATATTATTGCTTCATTTTCAAATCTGTTTCGGTTGGCCCATATAACCCCTTGCAAAAATAAGTCCTTATTTTCTAAAGTTGATTCATTATTATAAGTATTGCAGGCATTGTAAAAAACATCCCAATTTCGCATCGGTCCAAAATGGTGCATCAGGTTTTTTGTTCGAACTAGCGGTTTTATCAAAATCTTTTTTGAAACTACTTGTTTGAATAATTTGATAGCACTAATCAAGCGCCTGCTTTTAACCCTTGTTTTATGCACCAGTTTTGGTGATAAAGTGTTGGTTTTGTTCTGCTTGCGTAATACTTTTTCCAGAGATTGAAGCCGTTTTGTTAATATGTTTTTATAGCCATCACTTAGTGATGTTCCGTGGTTAATTTCAGGCTGCCAAGGAGTGTTTGGTTGTTTAGTTGTCATGATTGAAAGAGGGGTTTATTGGTTTCGGTTTGATCACTGGATTTCATGAAATATTGATTATCGATTCCTAGTTCTTCCTGCATCAAAATCGATTTTATTATCAGTGCGGTTGCAGGCGAAGTTTGCAATCCTTGGCGGAAATGTCCGGTTGCGAAATATAAGTTATCTGATGCCGGTGATTTTCCTATCAGGGGTGAACTTTTGCTGCAACCGGGCCGCAAGCCTGACCATTGGTCAATTATTTTTGCATTTGCAAATTCTGGAATTAGATCGCATGCTATTTTTAAAAGATGTTCCTTCCCCTCTACAGTGGTGCCCCCATTGAATCCCACTTCTTCTTCTGTTGAACCAACCAATACCAAGCCTTCTCCTCTCGGAACGATATAGTGTTTGTCTTTAAGGATTATTTCTTTTAAGGGAAGAGAAGATTGTAATAAAAGCATTTGCCCCCTGACAGGGAAGATTTGCGTATCAATTCCTTCGTGTTTTAAAAAATCGCCTGACCAAGGTCCTGCCGTGATAATGAATTGGTCCGCTGTGAAAATACCGGTTTCTGATTCTAAGCCTAAAACTCGATCTCCTTTTTTCATTATGCTTGTTATTTTGCAATCATTGTAAAATCGGACCCCCAGTAGTTTGCAAGCTTTTGCTAAAGCTTTTATATGCCTTGGATTTCTAATTTGTGCCATTTCTGGGAAATAGGTGGTTTTGCAATCTCTTGGATTAAGGTGCGGATTTAAAGTTTTTAAATCGAGCGAGTTTATTCTTTCAAAAAGGATATGTTCATTGGTCCAAGCTAATTCAGTTGATTCTTCATAATTAGGGGTTAATTCCAAGCCACCACATTTTAAGTAGCCATTGTTAATCGTGGTTGTTTGCAGAAGTTCCTCTGATAAGGCCGGAAAAAGTGCAGAACTTTTGGCCCTTAACCAATCAATGGGGTTTGCTGCTAGATTTGGGTTCCCTGGTGGAATAATGCCAGCCCCAGCCCAAGATGCTTTGCGGTAGGGTAAAAACTGATCAACCAAGCTTACCTTGATATTGTTTTTGGCAAGTTCATAGGCGGTATTAAGCCCAATGACTCCCGCACCAACAATTATTACATCTTGTGATTCCATATTGTTTTTATAGGGAAATAAGTCTTATGTTTCCGAACGATTATTGAGTAAAATCTTAGTATCCCTAAAATAATATTTTACATAATATCGATTGGATGGAATCTGTGGCTTTCGATTTGCATACCTTAGAACTGTTGCAGTTCCCAAAAATCCGAGAAATGGCAGCATCCTACTGCTTTACTTCGTTGGGAAAAGAACGCGCATCTCAGATGAATAGGGTAGATAGCTTTGATGTTTTGCGTGATGAAATCCTTCTTGTAACCGAGATGGTTAAAAGTCTTTCGCTTGACCAAACACCACCTTTTGCTGGGTTGTCAGATATTCGCTTATTGGTGAGGCGTGCATCCATTGGCTCGCAACTTACGGCAGAACAGCTTCTTCAGGTTTCAGATGCGTTGGTATGTACAGGGCATATGTATCGTTATCGAATGCGATTGCATGAAACGCTTATGACTTTATCTGAATTGCTGGCCCCGGTCGATGATTTTAGTCTTACCGCAAAAATGATCCAAGGTTGCATTGATCCAAGGGGGCAGGTTTTGGATATGGCAAGCCCTGAACTTGGTGCGGTTCGTTTGAAAATTTCCGTAATTGAAGAAGCAATTCAAGTTCAGATCCGAAAAATAATTTCAGACCCTGAGATCAAAAAAATCCTGCGTTATCCAAATGCAACTTTTAGTGGCGATCATTGTGTTTTGCCGATTCCTGCTAATCATCGGATGAAAATTCAGGGCGTGGTTCATCGTACCAGCAGCACCGGGGATACGCTTTATATCGAACCCGCCCGAGTTGCAAAGCTTAGTTCGGAACGATCTATTCTAAAGGCCGAAGAACTTCGAGAAATAGGGAAGATTTTACGAAGGCTTAGCTTGGAAGTTGGGAAAAATTCGATCACAATTACTTCTTCTCTCGAGATTCTGGCCCATCTTGATTTGGTTTATGGCAAAGCTAAATTTAGCAATTCTTTTTTCATGGTTCCACCGATTATTGATAAAGGGTCTCTGCTGTTACTTAAACAAGCACGCCATCCTCTTGTTGAAGATTTGCTGAATAAGCAAAGTTTTTTGCAGAGTTCCACCGCTGGACCTAAAAAAATTGTTCCCATTGATGTTACATTGGGGAGTGATTACAGAATGTTGGTGATCACTGGGCCAAATACAGGTGGTAAGACCATCTCATTAAAAACAGTAGGCCTTTTGACAGTGATGGCATTGTCCGGAATGCATATCCCGGCTTTTGATGGATGCATTATTCCCAAACTGGATAATGTATATGCAGACATCGGAGACGAGCAAAGTATTGAGCAATCCTTGAGTACGTTCAGTTCTCATATATCCCGAATTTCCGAGATATTTAAAAACGTTGGGGAAAAAAGCCTTGTGTTGTTAGATGAAATGGGAGCAGGCACCGATCCAATCGAGGGGGCGGCCTTGGGGCGTGCAATCCTTGATGGGTTGGGAGAGAAAAATTGTCTTGGCATGGTCACCACCCACCTTGGTGATTTGAAATCTTACGCCCTTGATCATGATTTTGCCCAAAATGCCGCTGTTGAATTTGATTTGGAAACATTGCGCCCAACCTATAGATTGCTGACTGGCAGGTTTGGAAAAAGCAATGCATTGAAGATTGCCAAGCGTCTTGATTTTCCCATTGAACTTTTAAGAAAAGCCCATCGTCATCTTAAAAAGAAACGCAAAGGTCGAAAGTTGTTGAAGTTACAGAGGGAGAAACAGGATATTTCTATTGAGCATTCCCTGGTTTTGCAGGCTGAAGTTGAGGCTCGTAAGCAAGATATTTTAATTAAACAACAAGAAGCTGCAAAACAGCGAGAGATTGATAAAGCCAAGGCATTGTCTGATTTTCGTTTACAGTTGAAAGCTGGAGATATCGTATTGGTGCAAAGGTTCGATAAGCAAGGTCGTATCGTTCGGATTGATCAAAAAAAGGGCCAGGCGAAAATAAACATAGGTTTGGGAGAATGGGAGATTCCTATTGGGGAAATATTTCCAATTGTACAAAATGATTAAGATTCATCAGTTAATAAGTTAATCAATTCTTAAGTTTCGTTTTTGATGATTAAGTAATCTTCATTTTGCTTATATCCAATTAGATTTAGCATTTCAGGCTTAACTTTTGCAAGAAAACTTAGCATTATTCCTACAGTCAATCCCTCCACAATTGCCAGTGGGAGATGAATCATGCAAGTGATAAATATGATTGGTTCCAGATTGGGAACAGCACAAACCAGCATGATTGAAGTATGTAAAAGTATTGTAAAAAGAACTCCAAGTAAGCCGATGAAAAAACCTAGGGCAAACATCATTCCATTTCTTGATTTGAAAAAAATCCAAGTTGTAATCATAGAAATAATCATGAAGCCAACGATCGATATGGGGGAAGTCAAAAACAATAATACATGTTTAATAATTTCAGATTTTTCATCATATTTGAATTGCCAAGCGAGCATAAGAATTCCTGCAGTGACTGCAAAAATACTGGCACTGATTATGAAAAAACAAAGGATTAATTGGGTTGAAGGTTTGCCTAGGATGAGCGGCTTTTGAATGATTTTTGCAAATGGGTTCATCAATAGGGCAGGGATGGTCATGATGCAAATATTGAGCCCTAGGGATAGGAAACCGCCATGGGCGAAAAGCAGCGATTGCAAAAACAAAGCTGGAGCGATCGCAAGGACAGCACGCTGCCCTAGGATTACTCCGATAAGGCCATTAAGAAGGAGGTGGGTTTTAGGCCCACCCGGGACTTGGATCGGAAATAAGCTCGTCAGAAAAAACACCGCAGTCAGTAAAGATATTTTTGGAATTTCGTCGTTCGAGAGGTTTCTACTTCCCAAAAGCAATAAAAGGACTGCGATGCACCAGCCCGTAATAATTCCAGGGCCTTGGATTAATCCATCGGGCAAGTGTACGCCAAAGATAGGTTCGAAAAAATACATTAGTATTGGTTAGGGGGTTGGTAACGGATTGACAAAATACCAAAAGGTGCTTCGTTGCTTAATGACTTTTGCCGTATTATTTTTCATTATTTCTGTTTCTTTACCTTCTGTAGTAATACCCCACCAGCCGGATTCTGGCGCAGAAAATGTTACAACTCCAGCATCTTCTGCCTTTGTGGTAAAAGTAACGAGTTCATCTGGAGGAAGATTTTTGGGAGGGACTGGATTCCATTTTTCTATTTCAAACATCCAGCCATTCGGCGGCCCTAGTTTTTTTCTTGCCTGTTCATTTATTTGAAATCGAGCAACCATGCCTGGTAAAATGCCATATGGTCTCGAAAGTGGCATAAGCTCAAATTCGGTTCTTGGCTCTGCATCCCAATTATTTTGAGTTTGAACATGCACTACAACCTTGATAGTGTCTTGGATGTATATTTTTTCTGTTGTCATCCAAACTGGTTGTGATTTTGCAATAACAATGTAGTCGCCCCTTTGTTCCATTTTGAAATCACCTTTGAAATAAAGGGTTTCTTTGTCTGCTATTTTTTCTTTAGCGAGTTTGAATCGATCGGTGATATCGATTGATTGGCCTTTGGGATTGATGATGATTACTTTTTCAGGTTTAAGAGCATCTTGTAATTCACATTCAAAGGGATGTCCAAATTTGAAGTTTAGGACTAGAGTGTCATCTTTTTGATAGGTGGTTTTTTCTGGAATTAAAATGTGATAATGCGCAGAAGAGTAAGTTGCCAAAAATAATGTAACAAGTATCGAAAGAATCCTGCTCATCTTAATCCCCCATTTAAATAGCTATGACCAATAGAGTGTACTAAGAAATTGCTGTAGGTTCATGTAATTAATTTTCAGATTTCATCTTGATAAAATGACCCAGATGCTCTTTGAAGAATTCACTTAGTTTTGGCAAGGTAAAGTCTTCAGGCTTGCGGAATTTTAAAACAATGACATCCATTTCATTGCGATGCTCGAATAATTCTTGCTCAAAGCCAATTCCTTTTGCCATATCTAGATTAACTTTCCCGCTTGGTCCGGAAAGTCTTACTTCTAAAAATTCGTTTCCTTTGGTTTTGACCATCATCCAACTATGAGTAACACCTTTTACTCGGAAGGTAACACAGTCTCTATTGTCCCATTGTATTTCGAGGTTTTTACCGGATTTGCCTGCGCAATCAAGAATGTCCTTCAAAATATTTCTGTCCCAGTAAAGCTTTTTACCAATTGGGAATCCCTTTTCGCCGAGATGCCATTTGTCTCCATGAAGTTTCCAGGGCATCAAATCTTCAGGTTTTAGCGATAAACGCTTAATGTGATCAAGGTGTGCCGATGTTGCTGTATCAATAAAGCTTTTAAATTCATCGCTCTGTATTTCTGAAAGGCGGTGCACCAAGATGGTGATTTGCTGCCAAGGAGATTTTTTCAAGTTCCCAACCCGAACTCTGGATTCATTGCCATATATTTCAAGGCCTTCGGTGTTGTTTAAAGTTGGAATATCTAGACTGGAGTTTAATTCATCTTCATTGAAAGAGTTTTTGGGGACCCTGAAAACCAGTCGTAAAAGCCACTCGTGTCCGGTAAGGGCATGACAAAACCATGTTGCGGGTTTTCCCGTAGCGGTAAATTCAACAACACTTCGTTCAGTCCAATCTGCTGGTGCAAGAGCTTTTTTTGTTTGCAGCAGTTTATCTAGAAACTCCAGCGCCTTGCCTTCCCATCTACAAGGTTTACCATCGAGTGTAATACGATTGATCGTGTGCCAATTTTTGCCATCGGCTTCCCAAGGCATTTTGACATCACCGCCAAGATCCTTGATGTTGATAGATTTTTCCTTGGCCGAAAGTTCTTTTAACGGATTATGGGGGATTCGCTCAATTCTTGGCCCGGCATTCAGAACGGGCAGCAATGCTATTGCGGTGTGAGATAATCCATAAGGTTTTATTGGCATATCAGATAGATTGAGCTTTTCCCAAGTAGCAGTAACAATGGCTTCGGGCGTACCTTGAGCGACGACCAAGCCACCTTCCGGGCCCGCCTCTGGACCAAGATCAATGATCCAATCAGAACTTTTAATCACATCAAGATTATGTTCAACCACGACCACGGTATTGCCCAAATCAACCAAACGGTGAAGGACTTCTAGAAGTTTTCTAACATCGTCGAAATGCAACCCGGTAGTGGGTTCATCGAGAATGTAAATTGTTTTGCCCGTATTGGGGCGTGCAAGTTCTGCAGCAAGTTTAACGCGCTGGGCTTCTCCGCCTGAAAGTGTGGGAGCAGATTGCCCAAGTGCCATGTAACCCAATCCAACATCATCTAGGGTCTGCAGTATTTGTCGAATTTTTGGTTGGTTTTCGAACAATGCAACAGCATCGCTAATTCGCATTTCCAGCACATCTGCGATTGATTTTCCCTTGTACAATACAGCTAAGGTTTCTGGGTTGTAGCGCTTGCCTTTGCAGATGTCGCATTCAAGCCAAACATCTGGTAGGAAGTGCATTTCGATGCATTTTTGCCCATTGCCTTCGCAAGCATCGCACCTGCCACCCGGTTTATTAAAGCTGAATCTACGAGGTTGATAGCCCCTGATTTTAGATTCAGGAAGCTTGCTGAATAATTCGCGCAGGTGATCGAAAACACCAGTATAAGTAGCTGGGTTTGATTGGGGTGAATTCCCAAGTGGATCCTGATCGACATTGATCACTTTATCAACATTTTCCAGCCCCAAAATATCATCATGGGCAGTTGCAGGCGTTTTAGCCCGGTGCAATCTGCGGGCAAGAGTTTGATAAAGAACTTCATTGATGAGCGAACTTTTTCCGGAACCACTGACACCTGTAACAGAAATCAATGCACCAAGCGGTATCCATACATCGATGTTTTTCAGATTATTTTGCCTAGCCCCACGAATGCAAAGTGTTCCAGAAGGTTGGTATATACCAGCCTTATTAGAAGATAACCTTCTCTTGGTTGGAACAGGAATGGCTTTTTTTCCTGATAGGTATTGACCAGTAAGGGAAGCGGTAGACTTAAGAACCTGTGCTGGGGTTCCGCTTGCGGTAATAGCGCCACCCATGCTGCCCGCACCAGGGCCGAAGTCGAGAAGATAATCTGCAGAACCAATTACTTCCCGATCATGCTCTACCATGATCAGAGTGTTGCCCAGATCGCGAAGTTTTTGCAAAGCTTTTAAAAGACGTTGATTATCGCGGGGATGTAATCCAATCGTGGGTTCATCAAGAACATAAAGTACCCCTGTGAGCCCGCTTCCTACTTGGCTGGCGAGGCGAATTCTTTGCGATTCTCCCCCTGAAAGCGTAGGCCCCGATCGATCTAAAGTCACATAATCAAGCCCGACATCGACTAATAACTGCAACCTCCCAACGATTTCACGAACCAATTCGCCTGCAATTTTTTTCTGGGATGCATTAAGTGTCAGCCCTTTGAAATAGCTTAATCCTAATCTTAATGTTGACGATTCTAATTCGCCGATTGTTAGTGATGGCAACCCTTTACCGAAATGCAATTTGCACGCAGAAGCATCATCACGAAGTCTGGAGCCCCTACAAGTTCCACAAGCTACATCACTGACAAGACTATCAAGCTTTGCACGATAAAAGGCGCTAACTCTAGAGGCTTCTTCAAGTGCGGGGAAGAGCCCTTTGTATTGGAAAAGTACCTTGGAATTGTTTTTGGGTGAAGAAGGAACAGTAGCTTCAAGCCAGTCTTCATTGGAACCATGAAACACGAATCGTTGCTGTGTTGGTGTAAGCTGATCAAATGTGGTATCAAGATTAAATCCACCTGCAGTGGCAATAGCCTGTGCAAAAGGTAGGAAGCCATCATTTGCTTCAAGGTCTGGCCATGCAGACAGAGCCCCTTTGCGTAAAGTCAAGGATGGATTTCGTACAAGCAGGGCAGGGTTTGCGCCTTGTTGTTTCCCAAGGCCTTCGCAAACCGGGCACCAGCCCAAAGGGCTGTTAAAAGAGAAATGATGGGGGTTAAGCGGCTCAAAGCCCCGATTGCATTTGTTACAGGAAAAATGTTGGCTGTACTTGTCGATCTTCCAATTTTCTTCTGCAAATTGATCATCAACATGTGCAATATGAAGCATGCCTTTGCCTAAGTCCAAACCCGATTCCACCGCATCGCAAATTCTGGTTCGCATTCCTGATTTAATAACCAATCTATCCACTACGACTTCAACATTAT
>Ga0208482_1000309_pt1 | contig 16056 bp, 16 predicted proteins | sample LakMenEpi26Sep10_FD_150737 | JGI IMG/M metagenome (GOLD analysis project Ga0208482, IMG submission 150737) | Freshwater microbial communities from Lake Mendota, WI - 26SEP2010 deep hole epilimnion (SPAdes) | ecosystem: Environmental > Aquatic > Freshwater > Lake > Epilimnion/Euphotic zone ... | reverse complement strand
CTTAAATCTTTGCAGGAAGAAGAAAACCAACAGAAGCATAAATTGATGGCGCAAGAATTAGGAAGGCGTGGCGATCATGAATCCCTTCAAGGGTTGGGACTATTTGCAGTAAGTTTTTATCCTGAAGTAAAAGAGGCATCAATAAAGTTGCTGCAAGAAAAGATGCGAAAATTAAAGACCGTAGAACTGCAAGAGTTTTTAAAAGATACTAATCCCTTGTTAAGACAAAAGGCTGCAGAAACCATGGGTAACCTTAAAGCAATCAAGGGTGCAGACGATTTAGTACCCTTACTTTTAGATTCAAATGCCGGAGTACAAAAGGCGGTGCGAGAGGCACTGGTTAAAATAGCGAGTGGAAAAGATTTCGGTCCGGATGATGTCTCAATTACAGAGAAGGTGAAGAAATCGCAATCGGATTGGAAGCAATGGCTGACAGAGCAAGGCATGAAATAGATAAAAGACAGGAGCATCCATGCCCCTGCCTTATTTTGATTAGAATCCAGAGAAAATCATGGCCCAATAGCGATGGCACCTTTTTCTCCGGTTCGAATGCGAACACAATCTTCGAGGGAAAGCACAAATATTTTCCCATCGCCAACCTGGCCGGTTTCAGGAGTTCTTGCTGCATGAACAATAGCTTCAATAGTGGCTTCCACAAAAGCATCGGTCACAGCAATTTCGATTTTAAGCTTTGGAAGTAACTTAATTTGAATCTCGGTACCTCGATAAACTTCTGTATAACCCCGCTGCCTGCCGCAACCTCGAACTTCGGTAACAGTCATGAGGTAAACATCTCGTTCATTAAGAGCAGCTTGGACTTCCTCAAGTCTTTCAGGACGAATAATCGCAACTATCATTTTCATTTTTAAATACTCACTTCTAATAAGAAATATGGGATGAAAAGTTAGGGAGGAATTCCAGCCAGCTAGATAAGGCTGGCTGGTCTTCCAAGGAAATTACGCTTCCACAGTAGCTTTTACAGGAGTGTTCAATTTTTTCTGGAACAAATGCGACAGAGAATCCTTAATGTGATTCGGCTCGCCGCCCCTGAACTTGAACTTATTCCCATCGATGGTTGTAAGATAAGGATAAACCTTCTTAAAATCATCCGTTGGTGGGGTTTTCCCAGCCTGACACATTTCAGACCAAGCTTTTCGAACATCTTCTTGCTTGGGGCCTTCAAGGGCTATGACATATCCCTTGACCTTATTGGTTGGCGCCATTGCAGGACGAGGTTGACCAGATTTAGCGGCTGAGAAAGTGGTGCCGAAGTCGAAACCTGTTTCTCCATGCTCCGTTTCATCAAGGCCCTCCGATTCAGAGTTAAGATCGGTGGTAAAGTTAAAACCGGTCATAACTTGAACGCCCATTGCAAGAGCGTAGCTAAGGACGAAGGCAAACAAAGCTGAAAAAATGCTGGCCTTGATTTGAATCATCACCTGGCCGGTAGGAGTCCAATCCTTGAGCTTTGTGATGTTGGCTTTATCGCCAGCAGAACGATCTGGTTCAGCTTTCTTTTCAAGTTCAGCAATTTGCTTCTTTACGGTTGCTTCAGGGGTAACAAAACCATCCGTACCCATGGAGTTAACCGAGTAAAAGCAGAATACTCCTGTTAATATCGCACCTAAAAACCCGCCCACACCATGCACACCAAAGGCATCAAGAGAATCATCATAACCTAGGATGGTTTTAAACTGAACAGAAGCATAGCAAACAATGCCAGCAATTAGGCCGATTATCAAACCACCCCAAATGTAGACATATCCAGAAGCGGGGGTGACAGCAACCAAGCCAGCAACAATACCAGAGGCAAGGCCCAGTGCGGTAGGTTTACCCTTGTGAAGGTATTCCACCAACATCCAGCTTAAACCAGCAGCAGCGGCTGCAGCTTGAGTAGCAGCAAAAGCAGAAGTTGCAAGGAAGTTGGAAGCAACTGCACTACCACCATTAAAGCCAAACCATCCAAACCACAAAAGGCCTGCACCAAGAAGGGTAAGTACCATACTGTTAGGTCGAACAGCTTGTGCGGGATAACCGATTCGTTTACGAAGCGCTAAGGAACAAGCCAAGCCAGCAAAGCCTGCTGCAATGTGAACCACGGTTCCACCTGCAAAGTCGAGAGCGCCCCATTTGCCCAAAAGGCCAATTGCGGAACCACCCAAGCCAAGCCCTTCATCAAGTGGTTTGTCATAAAACCAGTCGAATGCCCAAACCATATGAGCTAAGGGGCAATAGACGATGGTAACCCAGAGAATTGAAAAAATAGTGAAAGGAACAAATCGAATTCTTTCAGCAATCGCACCGCTGATTAGCGCAGGGGTAATGATTGCAAACATTCCTTGAAAAAGCACATGTGCATAAACAGGAGTGCTGGTAGCAGGAAGAAGATCCCCTGTTTCCACACCCTGCAAAAAGAAAAACTTAGGGTGCCAGCCAATTAAACCAGCATCGCCCCATTGAATCACGGAAGGCCCAAAGGCCAAACCATACCCGCATACAATCCAGAAAACACCCACCACGGAAAGGGAGGCCATACTTTCCATCATGGTTGCAAGAACGTTCTTTCGTTGAACCATACCACCATAAAACAATGCCAACCCAGGAACCATGAGCATGACCAAAGCCGAGGATGTAAGCATCCAAGCGTTATGACCACCGAGTTTGGCATCAGCAATAGCTGTGTCCGCTTCTTCTTTAACTTTTTTGAGCTCTTCGGCTAATTCAGCAAGCGTAGGTACAGGTTTTTCCTTTTCAGGAGCCTGTGCATGGAGAGATGAGAGGTTGCTTAAAAGCAGAAATCCCACCAAAGAAAAAAGAAACCTTTTCATGTTTACAATCCTCAAAGATGCAAAGTAATAAGAAAACACTGAAAGTACGGGATGCAAACGGTATGCCAGCAGCCCCATAAACTCATAAAATAAACCATAAAGCCATACAAGTTAACGACTTAAATATTTTCAAAATAAACATATCACCCAAAGAATTTCGGGTTCGCTCAAAAGGCAGGCTACAGATGCTCAACATCTAAGCACCAAAAAGCAGGTTTGGAAGCGGGTATAAGGCGTTTATAGGTCAAATCTGTACCAATAATCTTCGATTTTAAAGAATTAAGACTTTGGCATTACCTTTGCTAGTTAAATATCTGGATTAAGTTTTAGTCAGGCTCAAAATTAGAGATTTACTTATTAAACAAGTGAAAAAAAGCCCCATGGTCTACCTATAATTAAGTAGGCCAGCATTGATCTCGGTTCATGTTTTGTTGCATTAAGGTAACTTTCATGAGGAGAAACAGTCATGGCACTATCAGAGTTCATTCTCTCAGCAATATTATTATTATCCCCATTAGAAATGACAGACTCAGAGAAATCAATTCAAGACGAAGCTGATCTATCTCCATTTGTCCAAGCAATCGCCTTAAACTTCGAAATCCTAGATCCGCGTGAACACCAATACATTTTGCTAAGGTCATCTGATTTTCAATCGGATGTAAAACTCCTAAAAAAACGCTACAACGAGCTATATGATGCCCCATTGGTCTTTGATTCCATGCGATTTCCTGATCGCTTAGTCATCCAAGAAATGCTTGGGTTCAACCGGGTTTATAGGCATCACCTTAGTGCAAGAGTGCATCTCGAGCCTGCATTTGGTGAAGATCTTCATGCAGTTATTAAAGAAACCGATCAGCTCTACCAAGTTTGGGATTACATCAGGGATTCACGATGTGAGTACTACTACATTACAGTTCGCAGGCATGCCCTTAAGAAGGTATTAGAATCTATTGGAACCGAAGCCTTTTATAATGGCGTCTACCCGCCCAGCGTCCCAACTTGGAGATTCGCAGCAATCGATTGATTTTTTCGATTCGCAAAATTCAAGCCCCTTTGCCAGTATCTTTTGGATAAATGCCCGCAAAGCATATAATTAGCAATGGGTTATCCCCGCCCCCGATAAAGCGGGTGTTTATATTCATTCTCAATAGTCGAATGATTCGGATTCATGCATAAAATGGATAACTATCAGCAAAACAACCCTCTGCACGGAATCACACTAGAGAAAATTCTAACCGAATTAGTTGAATATTATGGCTGGCAAGAACTTGGAAGCCGTATTACTATCAATTGCTTCACTCACGATCCAAGCATTAAATCGAGCCTGAAGTTTCTGCGTAAAACTGAGTGGGCCCGCAAGAAAGTGGAAAATCTCTACATTTGGCATAATCTCAAATAGAAGAAGCCAAAGAATCCACTTCAATCAATGAACTCTGAGAGATTTTAATTAGCAGGAACGATTTAGTATCTGATCTGTTATATCATGCAAAATGTTTCTAAAAGCTGAGGGCGCAAGAGCCTGCAAATCCCTCTTACCCGCTGCAATAAATTGTTCCGCCTTGTTCTTGGCGTAATCAATTGCACCAGAATCACTAAGAATATTTTTTATCTGGACTCTTTGTGCGGAAGAATCTTTCTCTAGCAAACTTTTAATCTTATTCTTTTCTAAATCAGGGCCATTTTGCAAAAGCCATATAAGCGGCAAAGTAAGCTTCTTCTGATCAAAATCGGTGCCAAGAGATTTGCCTGTTTGATTTTCATGGCCAACAAGATCAAGAACATCATCAGCAATTTGAAAAGCCATACCTAGATTACGGCCAAAACTAGCCATGGATTCGATCACCGCTTCGCTCGCCCCAGCATAAGCGGCCCCAAGTTCACAGCTTGCGGAAATCATTTCTGCGGTTTTTCCATCGATGATATCAAAGTAAGTAGCTTCAGAAATGTTGATATCACCCGTATGAAAGTTTTGTAACAGTTCACCTTCGCAAATGCGGTGTGCGCTTCTGCCAATAACCTTGCAAGCCCGGGTGTTTTCCAAATTACTAGTCATTTGGAAGGCGTTAGTGAAAAGGCAATCGCCTAGTAAAACAGCGGACTTAGTGCCCCAAAGAGTATGAACAGCGGGCAAATGCCTGCGCATATGAGCGGAATCTAACACATCATCATGAACCAGGGAGGCTGTATGAATCAACTCGACCGCAGCGCCTAAAACCCAATGGCTTTCATTAACTAAACCACTTGCATGAGCCGTGGCAAGAAGAAGTGCGGGTCGAAGCCTTTTGCCTTTGTATTGACTAACATGATCAAGGATGTCGGTGAATTCTTTATGCCTGGAAATAAGCTCGCGGGAAATTATGCGTTCGACTTGTTCAAGGTCTGAACGAATCGGGAGCATTGAGTCATATCGTTCAGGGGTAAAAAATGTGGAATACATCAATGAGGCGTTCATATTATGGCCCATTTCATGGAGATCGGAATGCGGTTTGTCATTATTGCCTGACAAATGAACCGCTCTTTCCACCAGTCTTTTCATCTAACCGGATTTCCGAAATGGTCATAACTTTATCCACAGATTTACACATATCATAAACCGTAAGGGCAGCAACACTAACAGCCGTAAGGGCTTCCATCTCAACCCCTGTTCTGCCAAATACTTTTACCACTGCAGTTATTCTAAGCAAGTTATTCTCAAAAAACGAGAAATCAAGTTTTACCCCCGTAATTGCCAAGGGATGGCATAACGGAATGAGATCCCAAGTTTTCTTGGCGGCCTGAATGCCTGCAAGCCTTGCAACCTCTAAAACATCCCCCTTGGAAAGCTCTTTATTCCGGATTAATTCTGCAGTGGATTCTTCCATTCGAACAATGGCACTAGCCATGGCAAGGCGTTGGGTTTCCTCTTTATTCGAGGTATCCACCATTCTGCTGGCGCCCTGATCATCAAAATGACTTAAAGAAGCCATATTTGCCCCTTATTTAGCGATATCTGGGAATATTTGGATCAATTTCACAGGACCAAGCCTCAATGCCGCCTGCAAGTGAATAAGCAGGGGTTATGCCTGCATTTTCTAGGATTGCAGCGCCCGATAAGCTTCGAACCCCATGATGGCAATAAACCACCACTTTAGCATCTTTAGGGGGTGTTACCTCATCCAAACTGTTGGAAAGGTCGCCCAAAGATACCAAAACGCTATTGGGAATGGCAGCGAACTGATTTTCCCAAGGTTGTCGTACATCAAGAAGATAAACACTAAGCCCCTGATCGAGCCATTCTTTAAGGGTTGCAGGGGAAATTTGGACCGGCATAAACTCTCCAGATTGATCTAAAAGTATTTTAAGGAAACAAGCCCCGTTTGATCTTTTCACGGGCTATTTTCTCTACTCCCAAAGATAGCGCCGCCAACCTCATCGATATTTTCTTGTTCAACGCCAAATCTCGCACCCGCCTGAATGCCTTAATCATCAACTCGTATAATTTATGATTAACCTGCTCTTCGCTCCATAACAATTGCTGGATATCCTGCACCCACTCAAAGTACGAAACCGTAACGCCTCCCGCATTACACAAAATGTCCGGGATTAAATAAATATCACTCTTGCTAATGATGGCATCTGCTTCCGGAGTGGTCGGGCCGTTGGCAGCTTCCGCAAGTATCTGGCACTTAAGCTGTGCAGCATTCTTTAAATGAATCACTCTTTCAAGTGCAGCAGGCACCAAAACCGTGCAGGGAAGTATCAGCATTTCATCAGGATCGATCTGCTTTGCTTTGGGGTAGTCTTTAAGTAAGTTGCCGCCCGATACAAAATTTTGCAGTTCTACGATATCAATGCCAAGGGCGTTATGAATTGCGCCATACCTATCCGAAACAGCTATAACCTTAATACCTTTTTGAGAAAGTTCAGCACAAGTGATCGCTCCAACATTTCCAAACCCCTGAACCACCGCGGTGGCTTCCTCAGGTTTAATGTTGAGATCCTTCAGCGCTTCCAAAATACAAAAGGTAACCCCTCTTCCGGTAGCTTCTCTGCGCCCTAAACACCCACCCAACTCAACGGGTTTCCCCGTTACAATTTCCGGGCACGCATACCCAACCTTCATGCTGTAGGTATCCATGATCCAAGCCATGGTTTGCTCATCGGTGCCCATATCAGGCGCCATTACATCCATTCTCGGCCCAATAATGGAAAGAACTTCTTCCGTAAACCTTCGGGTAAGGCGTTCTTTTTCACCAATAGAAAGAGCCTCTGGGTCGCAAGTGATACCACCCTTGGCACCGCCAAAAGGCAGATTCATAATGCCACACTTCCACGACATCCACATGGAAAGTGCCGCAACTTCGCCCAAATCTACAGAAGGATGGTAACGCAATCCCCCCTTGGAAGGGCCGCTGGTAAGGCTATGCTGCACTCTGTAACCATTAAAAACCCGGGTGGAGCCATCATCCATGCGAACCGGAACACTTACAATCATAGCTCGCTTGGGGACCGAAAGCCTTTGCAGGATGCCCCGGTCGATTTTCAAAAGTTGAGCCACCGATTCCAATTGGCTTAATGCCATGCGATAGGTGGCAGAGGATTCAAAAACAGTGTTTTGCGAATGGTTATTTTCGCTAGAATGACTATCATTGTTGACCATGGGCATTAAATCTCCACAAGCATTAAAGAATCAAGCGTACCAAAGATCAACGACTGGTTTAGCCGCATAATAATAATTCTATGGGCGTAGCCTACAATGGAGTAAGAGGAAGGTAGAAAAGTATGAAAGAAATTCTAATCATTGGGTGCGGTTATTTGGGAAATGTCATTGCTGCTAATGCAATAGCCAAAGGAATCAAGGTGTTTGCAACCACGCGAAGCCGTGTAGATGCGTTGATATCCAAAGGAATAACCCCGGTTATTTGCGATGTAACTAATCAGGATAGTTACGCCAACCTTCCTATGGTAGATGGCGTGGTTCATTGCGTGGGCATGGATCGCAGCGCAGGAAAATCAATGCGCGAGGTATATGTTGATGGCCTTTCAGGCATTGCAACTTACCTCCAATCTAAAAACTTCAAAGGCAGATTTGTCCATGTCAGCAGCACCAGCGTATATGGCCAAAACGAGGGCGAAGTGGTGGATGAAAAATCGCCAACCATTCCTGCAGAAGGCTCGGGCGGAATCGTGCTGGAAGCTGAAAACAAATTAAGAGGCATTCTTCCCGAAGCAATCATATTAAGGTTTGCAGGAATCTATGGACCGGGCAGATTAATTCGAGGCAAAGCTATTTTGGCAGGCGAGCCAATCGTTTGCTCGCCAGATAGGTATTTAAATCTGATGCATGTAGACGATGGCGCCAAGGCATGCTTAGCTGCCCTGAGTGATGGAAAAACAGGTGAAACCTATAATGCAAGTGATGATGAACCTGCCCTGAGGCGGGATTTTTACAACCATCTAGCTTCGCTCCTAAAAGCGACACCACCCCAGTTCATCCTTCCCAGCCCTGATCAGCCCGTACCTCCGCATGAAGGAACCAACAGGCGTATTTCCAACCTCAAACTGAAAAGAGAACTGGTTAATACTCTGCAATTTCCCTCCTTCCGAGAAGGGCTCGAAAATTGCGTCCAACTTGGAGCTTTCGCTTAACACTTGTTAATACCGGTGTAATCAAATAAGATATTGGTGACACAACTCAAATAGGTTTAATCATTATATGCTGAAACGAAAATACTTGTTCCCCAACGTCATCGAGCTAAATTACCAAGCTGGTCGCAGGCTAGGTGTTAATGTTTACCTCATTGATGGCGGGTCTGAATTCATTCTAATCGACATCGGCTTTGAAGATAGTCTGGATACCATCGTCGATCTGCTTCGAAAAATGGATTTTAATCTATCCAACTGCAAGATGATCATTGCAACCCATGCAGATGCAGACCATATCCAAGGCTCTGCAAAGGCTCGTGAACTACTTAAAACCAAAATCGCAGCGCACCCCGCGAGTGTCGAACCAATTGAAACAGGCGATGAAATAGTTACCTATGCCACCATCAAGGCCCAGGGAATAGAAATCCCCATGCCCAAGTGCAAGATTGATATCGTTCTAAACGAAGGTGATAAAATCCAAGTAGGCGATCAAACATTGGAAGTCTGGCACACACCAGGCCATACCCAAGGGCAACTTAGTTTTAAAATGGGCAACCTGCTTTTCAGTGGTGATAACATCTATAAAGATGGCTGCGTGGGCGTAATCGATGCGCATCATGGCTCTAACATCCCTGACTTTATCAAATCGTTGAAACGAATCCTTGCAGATGACTCGCAGTTCCTGCTTCCAAGCCATGGCCCTGTTTTCAAACGCGATCAGAAAATCATTACCAAAGCCATCAATCGATTGACCGAGTATCAATACATGGCAGATTTTGGCACTTGCGCCATCGGTTGGCCATTACTAGACGAATGGGAAAAAGAAGTAACCGCAGGCAAGATGCCCGACTTCTCGAAAAAATAACCCGGCTATACTCCAGTTGCAGCAAAAGCTTCTTTGTTTAAAGGTGCCGGTAAAACAATTTTAAATATTGATCCCTTACCTAGTTCACTAGTTATTTCGAGCCCTGCCCCTAGTAACTCTGCATAACCTTTTACAATTGCTAACCCCAATCCACAGTTCGTGGTATCGCCATGGCTTCTGGAAGCATCCACCCGATAAAAGCGTTCAAAAATCATATTCTTGTTGGAAGCTTCAATTCCAATTCCGTTATCTTCGACTTCAATGACGATTAATCCAGGGCGCGAGCTTAATCTTAAAAACACATTCCCAGCGGGCTTATTGTATTGAACCGCGTTATGAAGCAGATTAACTAGAATCTCTTTTAATTTGCCGGGATCAGATTGAATATCAAGATTTGGTTCCCCCTCAAACTGAAGTTCAATCCCCTTGGATTGAGCCAAAGGTGAAAGCATCTTGACACAATCAGAAGCCAAATGAGAAAGATCAAATAATTCTGGGCGGAACGGATCTGCCCCCGCATCCAATTGCGCAAGCGTAAGCAACCTTTCAACATCCTTGTGCATGTTGGTGCAACTTTCCCTGCAATCTTCTAACATCACCCGATATTCTTCTGCAGTTCTAGTTTTTCGCAGTGCCAAATCCAAAGTTGCAAGCATCGCAGAAAGCGGTGTTCGTAACTCGTGAGAGATATCTGCCGTGGCTTGTTTCTCTCGAGCAAAAGCTTTTTTCAATTGATCTAAAGTCAGGCCCAACCTGATTGCAATGGGTTTTAATTCTTCGGGTAATTGTTTATCAGTGATATCAAGATTGAAATCTTTTTCATTGATACGGCTTACTGCAACAGTGAGAAGATTTAACGGAGCAAGGCCAAGCCTTACAAGCCAGAAGCAAATGCCCCCACCTGCAAGAAAGGTAAGTAGATTAATCGCAGCCAGCATGCCACGAAACCCTTCGAGGTCTTTTTTATGCTCGCTTGCAAAGTTAAGAATGTCCTCATCTCGTTGCTGTGCGAAAGAAGCAAACAAAGCATCGCGTTTTGCTAAGTCATAGGCACACTGGATAAAAATTGCAGGCCTAAATGAAGCATCTGCAGAATTATTATTGCGGGGCGGAGGCGGAGGTTCTGCACCCCTGTTTGGCACTGGATTACGATTGCGAGGAAGCGAAGGCAAATTAGGCCCAAGCAAAAATCGCGATGCCTTCAACACAACCCTGCGCACCTTCAAACTTTCACTCAACTGCATGTCTTCATATTCCCAATGAAGCACTTCGTCTGGTGCAAAGGTCGCCAAATTGATTGCCATGTTCATAGCTTCTAGGGAATTAGATTTGTAAGAGGCATTCCAAGCGGTATCAATTTGGAAAAACTCTGCAACCTGACCATCCAGTCGGGTTAAAAGTTCAGCAGGATCAAACCGGATTGCGGGAGTTGCCCTTCGAAATAAATCAAAGGCAAAACTGCGAGTACCTTGAAGCGCCCAAATAGGAGTCTGAACATAAGCGCTGGAGCTTGCAGGCGCAGCAAGCAAGCCAAGGGTGTGTAGTTCCAGGAATCTTAATTTGCCCCAATCAACATGAAATTGCACAAGCCTTGCGAGTGTCTGGGCCTGAAATAAAAGAGCATCATCAAGCCTGTTTTCCTCGTCTCTGCAGCGGTCCTTGTAGGTGGTTTGGGCGAGTTCTTTTTGAATGCTAAGACGGCCTTCTAGATTACGCGATGCACTTCGATACGCCATCAACGACGCCCCACCCAGCGAAAATGCTAGCAGTGCAAGAAAACATATCGTTAGTGAAAACCGTATCGATCGCATGTTAATCACCCTTGATCATGTATCCTTCGCCCCAGCGTGTGAGAATCAAAGGCGGGGTAAAGTTCTTGTCAATTTTATTGCGCAGATACCTGATATATACATCCACCACATTGGAGGTATTATCATCATTTTCATCATACAAATGTTCCCACACCATCGACCTTGTTACAACCTTGCCCCGATGGTAACAAAGAAACCGAAGCAAAGAAAATTCTCTGGGAGTAAGGTAGATATCTTTGCCAGCCCTGCGAACACTTCGTGCTCCTGTATCAATTTCCAAATCATGAATGCGAAGAATAGGATCCTTTGCTTGATGCCCCCTGCGAACCAAAGCTCGAACCCTTGCAAGAAATTCAGTCAACTCAAAAGGCTTCGGAAGATAATCATCCGCTCCAAGGTTTAATCCCAGCACTTTATCTTCTAATGTGCCCATCGCTGTTAAAATAAGAACATGAAAAGTAAGCCCATCCTTGCGCCAACCTTTTAACAAAGTCAGACCATCAATCTTCGGTAGCATAAGGTCCAAAATGACAACATCATAAATAGCCCCACGGGCCTTGGCATCGGCTTCGTCCCCTGAAACAGCAAGGTCAACAGCAAAGCCATCTTCCTCAAGGGCTTGTTTCAAAGATCTTGCCAGCAATTTGTGGTCTTCAACCAGAAGAATTTTCACGACATTTCCCCATTCGGCTTTTTAATCACACTCAAATCTATTATCCTCGATAACAGATCACTGGTGAATAAATCATGAGAGAAATTCTGATTTTTTATGTTAAACCATCATTATGAAGAAATTTTAATCTTTCTCCGGAGTTTGCAATGACTGTCAATCTTAATGAAAAATGGGATGTTGTTGCAGTAGCAGCCCACCCCGATGACCTCGAAATAACCTGTGGCGGCACCCTTGCAATGCTCACCTCGCAAGGCTACAAAGTTGCAATTATAGACCTAACTACAGGCGAACCAACCCCAAGGGGATCTGAAGAAATAAGGGCAAAAGAAGCCGAACAAGCGAGAATCACGCTTGGGGTTCAGGCCCGATTTCAATTAGGCTTGCCTAACCGCATTCTCATGGATAGCCCTGAAAATCGCTTTGCACTCGCCACCCTTTTACGAAAACTAAAACCCGATATCCTTCTAGGTACCAGTGGCCGAACACCCGCAGCTTCGCCTGATCATTACCAGGCACAATTACTCATCGAAGCTTCAAGATTTTCTTCCCAACTCACCAAATGGGATGAGAAATTTGGGAACACCCCGCCCCATCGTATCACCCATCTGGTTTATGCGCCCTTCCCCTTCGATGCCGAAATCCGACACTTCCCCGGCTCTTTCACCATCGATATAAGCTCTACGATTGAAAAGAAAATGGCTTCAGTCCAATGCTATCAATCGCAGTTTGACGAAAAACGCTTTCACAAAATCAGGCACACCGTGATGGGGCTTAATAACGCAATGGGTAGCCGTTGTGGTTTTGAGTATGGCGAAGTATTTCAGATGGCAGTGCCAGTTGGCGGCATCGATTTAGTTGGAATAGTGAAAGGATCGAAGGGCAGCCCCGCCCCGGTTCAATTACCCGGCCAACCGAATTAGAAAAGCTTATTTGAAGATTAAGTGATCTTCCCTAAAAAACTTACAAGGTCATTGGAACTAGAAAACCAAGTCGCAGAGAAGAAACTTCGCCCTTAGCTTCTTCTTTGCTTACCTTTATTTTAATGGATATCTTTCCCTATACCTATTACGGGATTAACACCTATTCTATTTTTCCAGCGTAAGGGCAACCATGTCGCAAGAAGATGCCTTGGAAAAAGCAAAGAAGGCTGGGAATCGAACCCCAGAACATCTGCCCGGCGATCCCGAGGAGTCAAAGACTACCGCACTTAGCTTTCTAATATGGCTTGTTAGACGAACGACAGGTTTTGTTCTGCTGGCAATCATCACGGCCCCACTTTGGCCCCTTTACTGGCTTGGGGCATTGGTTTGGGGAAGTCCTCCGAATGTCCCGAAACTCTGGCAAGTGAGACGCTATCTACATCTGACATGGACAATTAGGCCACCCACTCCGGGCCTTCCTTTTGGCAAGCGATGCTTGCTTACGATTACAATCTTGCAGAAGGTTGCCCTTGCTCCGGTTCTCGGAATAGCCTGGTTTTTAGACGAATTGTTTTTCGGACGGGTTCTCGGTTCCACCACAATCGTCGCTCCGCTCATCGAAATCAGTGCTGCACGCAGTGGTAGTACGCAATTGGCTCGCTACTTAGAGGACGACCGAAGGATGGCCACTCCCAATCTCTTGCAGATCTTCTTCCCGTATCTTTGGCTATGGAAACTGGCCCCGTTTACCATCGGAAGAATTGTGTCGAAAGATGCCTTCCATCGCTGGCTGGAGCAGCAACTTCCACAAGAATTTCTGGAGCGGCATGAGGGCGATCCGTTTCGGACAGACACTTTTGATCTAGCGCTCTACACAAACCATTTCAATTCACTCGCATTCTATTTAGGCCCGGACGTGGTAGTGGAAGATTTCGGGTTTGCCCGAATCGCGCCCCATAACCGCACACTCTGGGAAGTGGAATTCATCCAATTGTTCGACCGCATCGCAAGGAAAACGCTTGTCTATTCTGGAAACGACATTTATGGAGAACGGCGGCGATTTTTCGTGAAGGGGCATTTCTTGTGTGCTGCTGACGCACTGGCGTGTAAGTACCCCGACGCTTCGTTCATCTCCATGATTCGTGAACCAGCCGCAAGGCTTCAAAGTGCGATCAACTACATGAAAGTCAATCCGCATGATTCCGCACTTGGCCCGATTCCCTGGGTATGGCTTACAGACGCCCTGACCAGAACCGAAACCGAATATTGCGAAGTAGAGCAGGAGTGGTTCAGTCGAAAGGATGGGACAAAGCGTATTGTGATTCGGTTTGCGGATTTCGTTGCAGACCTACAAGCTACGATGCTAGAAGTTTATGGCTTCTGCTTTGGCGACACGGTATTGCCACCTCATGTTCCGCATGAACATCCTCCACGAGAACGAAAGAACTACCGCATCAATAGGTCGCTCGCCGATCTGGGTGTCAATGAGTCTGAGCTTAATTCGAGGCTTGCTTCCTATATCATTTGGTGCAAAAACAAGGTTTGACGAGGGCGAATGGTTGTAGCGGTCCAAAAGTTCAGACTTACTGAGCGAACCTTTAGTCACCGAGTTGCGGGTTCCTTTTTTACCTTTTATTTTGTTTTTCAGGAACGGCTAGGCAAAGAAGCGCAGGAGGTTTTGTCTCGTTCAATTACCCGGCCAACCGAATTAAAAGTGATTAAAGAAACGCCCGCAAAAGCGTGACTATGCTTAGCCCGTATTTATGCCCCTAAGCCAATTCCACTGCGGTGGGTGGGTTACTTTCTTTTCTAAAGGTGACCTGGCCTTAATGCAGCTTTGCCAAAAGGTTACATAGTTCCAATACGCCTATGGCTTCAATTTTTTCGCCCAAGGGATAGCGATCAATTCCGGAATGGACTAAAAATTTTCTCGCAGGTTTTAGATCTTCGCAAGCTTCGTAAAATCCTCGACTTGGTTTACCTCCGAGGCTTCGTTTTATTTCCATTACCCAAAGTTTCCCACCAGGTAACTCCAAGATTAAATCAATTTCTGCGCCACCACTCGTTCTATAAAAACCGGGAACAGTTCCCGAAGGTGCCATGGCGATGAGGTTTTCAATGACAAAGCCTTCCCAACTAAAGCCCGCAACAGGGTGGCCAAGGAGACTATTTAAGTTTTCCAAATTAAGGAGGGAATGAAGTAACCCGGAGTCGCGGATAAAAATTTTCGGACTCTTGACAAGTCTTTTTTTTACATTGCTGTGATAGGGCATAAGCCTGCGCAAAAGCAATAAGTCAGTTAAAAGATCGGTATATCGGTTAATTGTGGGACTACTCACTTCCAAGCTTGCAGCTAATTTGGAGCAATTAAGCAAACCGCCTTGGGAATGGGCCAACATCGTCCAAAAACGGCGCAGGGTTTCTGCAGGAATCCGGGGCCCAAACATGGGGATATCCCGCTCCAAGTAAGTACGAATTAAATCCCTTCGCCAAGCCATGCTTTGAATTTCATCCTGAGCCAAAAAGCTATCAGGGAACCCACCGCGGATCCAAAGTTGTTCGGTTTCGGAAGCAACCTCCATCACATTAAAAGGATTCATATCGAGATAGGTGATACGGCCTGCAAGGGTTTCCCCGCTTTGCCTTAATAAATCGAAAGAGGCGGAACCAAGGAGTAAAAACCTTCCCGTTCGTTTTCCTCGCCTGCGCCCTTGATCAATCAAGCCTCGAAGGATGGGAAATAAGCCGGGGGCCCGGTGGATTTCATCTAAGATTACCAAGTGATTTTCATAAACTGCGAGGAATTGACCAGGATTGGTAAGTTTTTCCCGTTCGATGGGATCTTCCAAATCCATGTAAAGAGATTGTGTTTGGGCAGCAATTTGCAGGGCCAAAGTGGTTTTCCCGACCTGCCGAGGGCCAATTAATGCCACCGCAGCCTGTCGGGATAGCGCTGAAAGGACCTGATTATAAAGCGAACGCTCAATCATCCTTGCATTTTAAACATACAATATTAAATTTGCAAGGTTAATAAGCGGGCTCTGGAAAGATGCTGGGTTATTTTAAAGCGCCTCGGAAGGCCAAAATCAAAGGGGCAGGTCTCTTTTTCTCTGCAACCATTCAGGGTGCGAGAGGTTTTGGATTCCGGTGTTATCGCTGCAAAGCAGAGGTCCATTCTTGGCTGATTGTCTTTTTGGATTCCCTGCTTTCACAGAGAATGACGGAATGATGGCATCCCCGCACCTTCGTCACCCTCGCCCACTCACCTTCGTCACCCTCGCTGAAAAGCGGGGGTCCATGCTTGACTGATTGCCTTTCTGGATTCCCTGCTTTC
>Ga0208482_1000301_pt1 | contig 16319 bp, 9 predicted proteins | sample LakMenEpi26Sep10_FD_150737 | JGI IMG/M metagenome (GOLD analysis project Ga0208482, IMG submission 150737) | Freshwater microbial communities from Lake Mendota, WI - 26SEP2010 deep hole epilimnion (SPAdes) | ecosystem: Environmental > Aquatic > Freshwater > Lake > Epilimnion/Euphotic zone ... | reverse complement strand
TGCCCCGCCATTGCCATTGAATTGTGCCCCAGTAACAGTCACGCCGGAGATGAAGAGGTTGCCACCAGCATCGATTGCGAAAATACTAAAGTCACCTTTGTTGCCATCAATGGTAAGCGATGAAGCGCCAAGGCCGGTGAGGGATACAGTGCCAGCGGAACCCCCAGTAATAGAAGTGCTGGCATCAATGATGTTGGGTAATACGGATGCTAACTTGATGGTGTAAGGAGTGGAACCTGTCAAGTTAAAGCTGATTTGATCATTACCCGGGGTGGTGTTGGCATCGGTAATGGCCTGCCTTAATGAACCCGCGCCTGAATCAGCAGTGGTGGTAACTTGAATACCGAAGGAATAAGCACCAATATCGGAAGTGGTGCGATTGATGCCTCGCTGATCCAAACCATTGATAGGTGCTGCATTGCTTACTGTAGAATTACCAGCGCCAATAGCGACACTACCAGCGCCTAGGGCCATGGTAAAGGTGGGGCCACCGTTATCTTGTAGGGGCCCAAGCAGAGGATCGCCGGTGATAGCGTCAGATATAGATCCATCTTCTACAAGGTTGTTGGTATTAGTACCGATGGTGCCGCCGTTGCTGCTGGCGTAATCTCCACCAATGGTGCTATTGGCAATGATGGTGTTGGCAATATTGAGGGTGCCGTCGTTGAAGATGCCGCCGCCGGCAGCATCTGCTTTATTGCTAGAAATGGTAGAGTTGGTAACGGTAAGGGTGCCACCATCAATGTTTGCGATGCCACCACCGTAGCTAAATGCTTTATTTCCAGAGATGGTCGAATTGTTGACGGTGAGGGTCCCAGTAATGTTTGCGATACCGCCGCCGACCGTTGCAAAATTTCCGGAGATGGTAGAGTTGTTGACGGTGAGGGTCCCAGTGCTGTTTGCGATACCGCCGCCGAACAATGCACCGTTTCCGGAGATGGTAGAGTTGTTGACGGTAAGGGTGCCAGTGTTTTCAATACCGCCACCGAAGAATGCCAAATTTCCGGAGATGGTTGAGTTGTTGACGGTGAGGGTGCCAGTGTTTGCGATACCGCCGCCGACCCCTCCAAAATTTTCGGAGATGGTAGAGTTGTTGACGGTAAGGGCACCAGAGTTAAAAAAAGCCCCTTTAGAAAAACTAACTTGAGTAACAGTAACTCCGGATATTGTTAGATTACCACCAGTATCGATGCTTAAAATACTAAATCCGCCTTTTTTACCATTGATGGTAAGCGAGGAAGCGCCAAGCCCGGTGATGGTAACGGTGCCTACGGTGCCTGAACCAATAACGGCACTGGCATCAATAATGTTCGGTAATGCGGAGCTTAAAGTGATGGTGTGGGGAGTGGTACCAGTTAAATTAAAGCTGATTTGATCATCGCCTGGGGCGGTGTTAGCAATAGTAATTGCATCTCTGAGAGAAATGCCGGTATGCCCAGATTCATCTGAAGTAGTGGTAACGGTAATTTGATTACTTACGGCATATGAACCGATATCAGAAGTGATACGGGTGAATCCTCGTTGATCCAAACCGTTAATAGGTGCGGCATTGTTTATGGTAGCATCGCCAGCACCAATGGCAACACTGCCAGCACCGAGTGCCATGGTCTTGGTGGAACCACCGTTATTTGCTAGGGGGCCAAGGTTGATTTCTGCGGAAGTTTTTGTGGTAGCCCAAAAAAAAGTTCCTTGGGATACAAGGTTGTTGGCTGCAGTCGAAGGGGAGACCAAGTTTACGGTGCCGCCGCCAGTGTAATCACCACCTTTAGTGCTATTGGCAATGATGGTGTTGGCGATGTTTAGGGTAGAGGAGTTATTATAGATACCGCCGCCGTTGTTAGCAGTATTTCCAGAGAAGGTGGAATTGATAATGGTGAGGGTGCTGCCGAAGGAGTTATCAATACCGCCGCCGTTTCCAGTTGCAATATTGTCCGAGAGTGTAGAATTGGAAATGGTGAGAGTGCCAGAGTTGTTTGAGATGCCGCCGCCGTATTTAGCAGTATTTCCCGAGAGGGTTGAATTATTTACGGTGAGGGTGCCAAGGCTACCGTTGAGGATGCCGCCACCGAAAGATTTTGCAGTATTGCCCGAAATGGTGGAATTAGAGACGGTTCCGGTTCCGGTGTTGAGAATGCCGCCGCAGTTGGAAGAGGTATTATCCGAAAGTGTAGAATTGGAAACGATGAGGTTGCCGCCTAAGTTGAAGATGCCGCCGCCGTCGTTAGCAGTAGTATTGCCCGAGATGGTGGAATTAGAGACGGTGAGGCTGCTGCCGGAGTTGTTGAAGATACCGCCGCCGTTGTTAGCAGCATTACCCGAGAGGGTGGAATTAGAGACGTTGAGAGTGCCGGAGTTATTAAATGCCCCGCCATCGCCACTGAATTGCGCCCCGGAAACAGTCACGCCTGAGATGGAGAGGTTGCCACCAGCATTGATAGAGAAAATACTAAAATTGCCTTTGTTAGCATCAATAGTAAGCGAGGAAGTGCCAAGGCCGGTGATGGTAACAGTTCCTGCGGTTCCAGTACCAACAGCGGTGCTAGCATCAACAATGTTAGGTAATGCGGAGCTTAAAGTGATGGTGTAAGGACTAGTACCGGTATCAAAATTAAAATCAATTGTGTCATTACCCTCGGTGGTGTTGGCATCGATTATAGCCTGCCTTAATGAACCAGCACCTGAATCTGAATCGTTTAGAACCGAGAAGGTTGCAGGTACAATTCTTTCTTCTAAGCCGAGGAGTTCGAGTCTACGGCGAATACCCTTTTTTATGGCTGTTTTAGTAGTATTACCGCCCAAAAGATTCCTAAGCGCATTTAAAAACATAAGGAGATGTCCTTTAATTTAAATCTGTTTACCAGCATTGGGGTAAAAAACAGGAATGATAAGCACCATCGACACAATGCCGGCGCTAAGTTAAGCAGAAAATAACGAAGATAAGTGTTGTCTTAAAAAAAAGCCGTGTCAATGAGAATGCCTGAAAATATTGCCTATTCGCTCCATTTTGAAGGGGCGTGTAAGCGCCAAATGGCCCCGATTTGCAACCCTTCGGCTAGTTCAGGGCCCAGATTTGAGATTAGCGAAGGAGGGAATCAATGTATTGACCAAAATGGCCAAATGGGAATATGATTCGGCTGCGTAGTGTTGGTTGGTTAATGAGAATGGGTGTAGCGTTAGCAATGTTAAATGAAGCAGTGGAAGAAAAATCGTTGCCTTCGGTCAGGTCACAAGTATTTATCTTGTTGATTTTGATGTTGTTGGTTGCGGGTTTACGAGCCTGGCAAATAACTCATACGGAAGTAGCAGCGCGCGATAGTATTGGATTTATTCGTTATGCATGGCTGCTTGAAAACTCTACGGATTGGAAGTCGGTAATCAAAGATGCGCAGCAGCATCCTGGATTTCCTTTGGCAATTCATTTAGTAAGTAAGCCTGTTCGTTTCTTTGTTGAATCTGATTTGCCATTTGCGTATCAACTTAGCAGTCAATTGGTTTCCTCCTTTTTTAGTGTGTTATTAGTGCTGCCATTGTTCTACTTGGCGTTTGAAATCTTTAACATCAAGGTTGCGATATGGTCGGTATTGTTGTTTGAGTTTTTGCCTGCGATAAGCAAGGTGTTGGGGGATGGATTGTCTGAGGGGATGTTTTTGTTTTTTGCAGCGAGTGCTCTGGCTTGTATTTTAATAGCGTTTAGAAATGGTCGAGTGACAATATGGTTTTTTGCAGGATTGTTTTCTGCGTGTGCTTATTTGGTAAGGCCTGAGGGGATGATAATTGTATTTGCTTGTTTTGTGGTGATGTTGGGGAATATCGTTTTAGGAAAGTTTAATGATTCGAAGTCCAAAATGAAGATGGTTTCAGGTTTGGCTGGGGTGATGCTAGGATTTTTGGTGTTAGCGTTGCCATTTATGTTGACGATTGGAAAGTTGACCACGAAGCCCACCGGTCAGAAAATACTTGAGAAAATTGCTTTTCACCAAGTTGAAGCAGATAGCCGGCTGGCTTTATTTAATGCGCCAGAGTTGGCGATGGTTATTTTTGATCAAACACCCTTGTTTTCGAGTTGGTGGGAGGGTGAGGATAAAGGGCCAGCGGCACGGTTTATGTGGTCATTCATGGTGCTTGGGGATTCCTATTTAAAAGGATTGAATTACCTTGGTTGTGCATTTGCATTGGTAGGGTTGTTGATGACGCCCAAGGGGGTTTGGTGGAAGCCCGGAGTCATCGTTGTTGTTGTTTCCTTTGCTATATTGAACCTAGCTTTTTATAGGGTTGCGTTAGTGATGGGTTATCTTTCGGAGAGGCATGCGATGCTGGCGCTGATGATGGTGGTTGTTTGGTCAGCATATGGCGGTGTTGTTTTGGGTGATATTTTTGTTGGATTTTTTAAAGATTCGCGTATTAGGGTTGGCCTAGTTAGGTTGAATCATTTTTCGTTGCTGTTGATATTATTATTAGTGCCTTCGGTTTATAAAAGCATGGAGACTTTGCATTATAATCGCGAAGGATTTAAGCAAGTTGGAAAGTGGCTTGCAAGTAATTGCAAGGAAGGAGATTTGGTGGAAGATGCATTTTGTTGGTCGCATTATTATGCAGGCAAAGTGTTTTTAGAGGGAAAATCGGGCTTGGTTGTTTCTGATCCTCGAGTTAAGTATGTGATTGTGGAAAGATCAGGCAACCCGCATCTTCGATTGCAGACGCAGGATGAAGAATCATTAAAGTCGCAAAAGGGTAAAGTGGTTTATGATTGGCCTTGCAGACGAAAAGGTGCGAATTCGACCGTGTTGGTGTATGAAGTACCTGCAAGTTAGATATCAGTTAGCAGCGGGCGTTTGATGTGATTTGTTTTTTTCGTACCAGAAAAGATGAAGAGCAATTAAAGCAAGAATTGGTGGAATGCCTGCGATGATGATGCCCCAAGTATATGCCTGCCCTTGAGCGAGTTTGCGCGCCTCTTCGATAGCAAAACCATCGGAGATAAAGCTAGCGAAGTAAGTGTTTTCAGTTCTTTGAATGAAATACCCCGCGCTGATTTGCATTACAAACATTCCCACCCAATTCAAGCTTCCTAACGCACCGGTGATTTTCCCCTGATGTTTCACCGTTAAATCTTGGCTAAAAGAATAATAGCTGGGGAAAAGAGCAAGGGTCGAAAATCCGATCATGATTAAAACTACAAGGAATAGTGGCCCAGAGGGCATGAACGCAGCAGGTATGCTAAGCAAGGTAAAGAACGAAAAGAAGCCATAAACCCATTTTCGGGAATTGATGACACTTGCACCTTTACTGACCAAGAACAAAGTTAGGAATCCTGCGGTGAGTGCACCCGCATCGGATGCGAGATAATAACCCGACGAAAACCAATTCACTTGGGATTCAGTGTAGCCATGCGCTTCTCTTAGATAAAGTGGTAGCCATGCTCTTAGAAAGTGCCAGGTTGAATTGATGGCAAGAACCATGAATTGAAGAACCCAGAACCTTCGGTCGGAGAATATTTCGTACATGGCTTGAAAGCTTGATTTAGAATTTTCTGAAGAGAAAGATTCATCACTTGCATTAAGAGAGATATCTTTGGTGACGATACTCCAAAGAAGAATCCATAAAAGGCCAATGAGTCCGACAATGAGGAAGGTGATACGCCAACCTGCAAGGTGCGCAAGCGTACCAGGTAATTGGCTATGAAGGCAGAGTTCAACAATAATAGGTGTGATAACAGCGCCCAAAGCTGCGCCACTTTGTAGGATGCTGTTGCCCATGGTTCGTTTAGAAGGGGCTAAAAGCCTTTGGGTGGTGACAAGTGCGCAGGGCCAGTTGGCTGCTTCGAAAAAGCCAAGAGCCGCCCTGCAATATAGCAATTCTTCTTTATCGCGTGCGAGGCCCGTCATGAAGCCAGACAGGGACCAGAAAAACACCATAAGTGGGTAGAGGAATTTGACGGAGACTTTATCGACAATCAGGCCTGTGGTGATGGCGCCAACAGCAAAAGCGAGCCCGAACACCCCTTCGATTTTTCCATAGAAATCTTTCTGGAATTCAAAATCCACCATAATCCGGCTGATGGTTTGATTGAGGGTTAGCCTATCCATGTAATTAATCATGGTGGCAAGCAAAAGCAAACCACAAACTATCCAAGCTTTATTTGCAGAAACGCCATTATTACTCATATAATATCCGGTGGGTGAAGCTTGTTGAGAGATAATTTAGCACGAATTGGATTCAATAGTGCAATAAATATTGTCTTTTCGGTGAGAGCGTATGGATTAGGGTTATAATTGCGGGCTTTTTAATCAAATGCCGCTTATTAGCAGACAAAAAGAAAATATTTGAACAAGTTTCTTGTATGATAATTGAAATACAAGCGTTTTAAAGTGAAGATGAATGATAAGAGGCTGTTTATAAATACGCTACGACTTGCAAAGAAGAATTAGTTTTTAATAGAGGAGCCTCTTTTTGAATACGGAACTTACAAAGGAAATCAGGATGGAAATGCCAGGACCATTGGATCGTGCGCTGATATGTGCCCGAACCGCAAATGAAAACAAGGCCAAGGATATTCTGGTTTTGGACATGAGGAAAATCACACCTCTTTACGATTATTTTGTAATATCGACCGGGGCAAGTAGAAGGCAGATTCATAGTATTGCAGAAGAAATCGATGACCGGATGAAGAAGGTCGGAGATAAGCGAATAGGCCTCGAAGGATACGAAGCCAGCCGCTGGGTTGTGCAAGATTATGGCGATGTCGTGGTACATATATTTGATAAAGATGCGCGGTTTTATTTTTCGTTGGAAGAGTTGTGGGCCGATGCCGCACGAATCGATTGGAAACAAGACTAGCGTTGATCTACCGGGAATATTAAAGTTTTCTGTTACTTGAAAAACCAATCTAATCATGAATTTTCCTGTATTTATTTCGGCATATCTAGAAGAAGCATTAACTAAAGCAGGCTTTGCTTCTGTGGATGCGTTATCGCAAATCAAGGCATCTTCGGATTCAAAGTTTGGGGATTACCAGTTCAATGGCTCGATGGGGTTGGCCAAAGAAGCTAAGGTTTCACCACGGAAAGTTGCTGAAAAGATTGTTGAGTTCTTTGCCCTTCCAGATGTTTTGGAGCCTGTCGAAATTGCAGGGCCTGGCTTTTTAAATCTGCGCATCAAGACTCAATGGCTTGCAGAAAAAATACAACAGATGGCAGCAGACCCTAGGTTAGGGGTACTTAAGCCTGAAAAAGTTAAAACCTTCGTAATCGATTTTAGCTCTCCGAATGTTGCAAAACCCATGCATGTGGGCCATCTTCGTAGCACCATCTTGGGCGATAGCCTGGCAAGAACACTCCGTTTCTTTGGTCATACGGTTATTACCGATAATCATCTAGGTGATTGGGGCACGCAATTTGGAATTATCCTGTATGGCTACAAGCATATGCTCGATGAAAAAGCCTTTCAGAACGAGCCTGTAAAAGAATTGGCAAGACTTTATGTCGAAGTTAGAAAGTTATTCAAAACACCAGAGGAAATAGCTAAAGGCATAGTTGATCCTGTGCAAAATGCCTGCAGGGATGAAACTGCAAAAATGCACAAGGGCGATCAGACCAATTTAGAGCTTTGGCGTAAGTTTATGCCCGTTTGTTTGGGTGAAATTGATCTGGTTTACCAAAGGCTGGGTGTGCATTTTGATCATACTTATGGGGAAAGTTTTTATCAGCCCTTTTTGAATAAAGTGGTGCAGGATCTTTCCGCATCCGGGCTAGCGCGGGAAAGTGAAGGGGCGCTTGCTATTTTTCTTAACGAAGATGCAACCCCTGCTTTGATTCGAAAATCGGATGGCGCATTTACTTACATGACCACCGACCTTGCAACTATTCAGTATAGGGTTGAGCAATGGAAGCCTGATGCCATCCTTTATGTTGTGGATTCAAGGCAGTCTTTGCATTTTTCCCAATTGTTCCAGATCGCACAGCAATGGCTAGGGCAGCAAACTCGCTTAGAGCATATTTCGTTTGGTTCTGTTTTAGGTGCTGATCGAAAGCCTATTAAAACCCGATCGGGGGATGCTGTTGCTTCTTTGGATCAATTGCTTGATGAAGCGGTAAGGCTGGCAAAGGAAGTGTATCAAGCTGCTTACCACCAAGAAGGTGAAACGCAAAGCAAAGAAAGCCTCGAGGATTTGAGCAGAGTGGGCGATGTGGTTGGCATTGGTGCTGTGAAATATGCAGACCTTTGCCAAAATCGTACCAGTGATTATGTGTTTAACTGGGAAAAAATGATGGCGATGGAAGGCAATACTGCGACCTACATGCAATATGCTTATGCAAGAAATCGAAGTATATTCAGAAAAGGCGAACTGAACCCCGACAATTATCGTAATGCCTCAATCCCAGTGCTTTTAGATACAGTAGAAGAGCGTGGCTTGGCTTTGCAGCTTTTCCGTTTTGAAGAAGCCCTTACTCTTGCTTTGGTAGATTACAAGCCAAGCTTGATAACTTCGTATCTTTGGGATGTTGCAAAAGCCTACAGCGGATTTTTTCAGAACTGCCCGGTGTTAAAAGCCCCAAATGAGGGCGTCAGGCAAAGCAGGTTGTTGCTGTGCGATTTAACTGCCAGAGTACTTAAGCAAGGTTTGGAGTTGTTGGGCATAAGTGTGCTCGAGAAAATGTAATATTTGAAAAAGCGGTCAAGTTTTTAAAGGGTGAACGAACATGTCTAATCAAGCACCAATTCAGGCAGATAAAAAAGGTGTTCTACCATTTATAAAAAGAAGGCTTGGTAACTGGATGCTTAGGCATCAGTTGCCTTTCAATTTTGCAATTCACATGGTTGGAATTCCAGTTGCGGTTGCAGGCATACCCTTGTTGTTTCTTTATGAATGGTATTGGGGAGTTGGGGCGCTCTTTGTTGGTTACTTGCTGCAATTCATTGGCCATCAAGTTGAAGGTAATGATGTTGGCGAGTGGGCAGCAATTAAGAAGATGCTTGGAATGAAGTATGTTGGGATATCCCCAAGGTGGAATCCTGAAGATCCGAACAGGCTGTAAGTTTCCTAGTCGGTTCATTTGCCCGGCGTTTGCTGGGACAATTATATTAACATGATCCCTGTCTGCCTGAATTACCCTTCTTATCCTTAAGATCGCTAAAAAAGTTATAACCCCTAGAAGTTTCCTAACCTTTCTAACCGGAACCGCCGATAAAGTTAGTGGCGAACCTTATTTACATTTTAATTAATGCGTTTAAGGCAAGCTTTGGGAATGAAACTAAGGTGTTGTTTATCAACACTAAACTTTGGGGTCTAATGGTCATGGAATTGAAACCATCAATTATTTGCGCAGCGTTATTTCTTGCTCTTGTAAGTGGTTGCAAGCAGAACCTCTTCCTTGCGGAAGCTGACTATGAGCATTATAAAAACCTGATGCCAGCAAATTTGGAAAATGATCCCGCAGCAGTGATTGCGCCGATCACCAAATCCATGAGCAAACCCCCCACAGTAAACGAGCCAGAAAGAAAGCCCCGTTACATTTCGCTTGCTGAAAGCGTATCGATTGCAATCGAACAAGGTACGGTAGGTTTTCAAAACCCCCTCTTCCCAGGTATTGGTCAAGATACTTTGGTGAGTTTTACAGGCAGGGGTGCAGGCGGTTCGGACGCCATCCGAGTGTTTGCGCTGGAGCCAGCAATTATTGGTAACGAAATTGAAAAATCCCTATCCAAGTTTGATGCGGTGTGGACCTCCAGTATTAACTGGAATAACACTGACCGCCCTATTGGTACCGCGCTTGATAACTTTGTAACTTCTTCAGGTGGTTTGAACTCGATTGAAACCTTGGACTCTTCTTTGAACTCCACCATCTTGAAACCATTGCCTACAGGTGGTGTTGCCGGTATCACCTTCAAGACGGATTACCAGTTCACTAATCTGCCAGCTTTTGTTAATCCGAACTACAGGCCTACATTGCAGTTCCAGTTTGAACAGCCCCTTTTGCAAGGCTATGGTGTAGAGATCAACCAGTTGCGAAGCTCGCATCCTGGCAGTGTCACCACCCCCGGTGTATTGGGTGGCCAGCCCGCTGCTGAAGGTATTCTTGTGACTAGGATTCGCTTTGATCAACAGCGTGCTGAATTTGAACGAAACCTTAATTATCAAGTTCTTAATGTGGAATATGCTTATTGGAATCTTTATGGTTCTTACTGGACCTTGTTTGCCCGCGAACAAGCTCTTCGCCAAGGCTATGAAGCTTGGAGAATCAGCAAAGCAAGGCTTGATGCTGGTACTATTACGCTTGCAGACCTTGCCCAGACCCGTGGTCAGTACGAGTTGTTCCGCGGCCAACGTCTTGAGGCCCTTGATAAAGTTCTTGAAAATGAAAGACAAGTGCGCGCACTCTTGGGTATGCCTGCTGAAGATTCGACCAGACTTGTTCCTAGCGATGCGCCTACACTTTCAAGATTCGAACCTGATTGGGATTCTGCTTTGGACGAAACCCTTACCCTTAGGCCAGAGTTGTTCATCGCCCGCCAAGAAGTTAAGACCAAGCAGATGGATTTGATTCTTGCAAAGAACACCTTGATGCCTGATCTGCGTTTCCTGTCGACCTACGACTCCAACTCGATTGGAAGTACGCTTGATGGTGCGGGTGGTACTAACGCCCTCAGGAACCTTGCAGAAAACAGGTTCAACAACTGGTCCTTGGGCTTGAGAATGAATGTGCCAATCGGTTTCAGATCGCAACATGCTAATGTTCGAAATGCAAGATTGGAACTTTCAAAGAGCTATGAAGTTTTACAGGATCAGGAATTGAAGGCAGGAAGATTCCTATCCCAATCCTACCGCAAAGTGTTTACCACCTATGAACAGATCAGGGTGCAACGCGCTCAGCGAGAAGCTTTTGCAGAACAACTTCGAATTAGGTTCCAAGAATTTCTTGCAGGCAAGGGTGCAGGTAACAGAACCCGCGATACTGTAGATATCCTTCTCGAAGCACAACGCTTCTGGGCTGATTCGCTTGCCAATGAATATGCTGCAATCGTGCAATACAATATCTCTCTTGCTAACTTTGAATTTGCTAAAGGCACTATCCTTAAGCACAACAATGTTCAGATTTCCGAAGGTTCGCTGCCTGGTGTTGCACAAGTAAGGGCTGTTGAACACTTCAGAGAAAGAACCAAGGCTTTGGTTATCAGAGAACACCAGAACCCCTTGATGCATAATTCACCTAATGCAGATGCTGGCGACCCAGGCCTGCCACAAATCCCCAACGATGGTGCAGTAAGCCTTCCCGCTTTGTTGAAAAATGCACCTGAAGTGCCTGAAGAAATTAAGAAGGGCGAAGATAATAAGAACCCTATGTTGATCCCCGTACCAAAAATCGATGGCAACAATCTTTCCAAAGATTTAAATCCAGCCTCGAGCCAAACAGTTATCAAGCCTGTTGCTGCAAGTAGCAGTGCCCCGACTTCCACTGGATTAAGGTTTGAAAAACCTGAAATCAGCATGAAGCCTGAGTAGAGTATCTTTAAGGTTATCTAGGCGATTTCTGCAAAGAAGCCGGTATAATACCGGCTTCTTTCGTTTTTATCAGTTGTAAATTTAGGGCATTGATTGGGACCCGTAATGAAGCGCTTGTATTTGTACGAAGAACTTTCTGCAATGAAATTGGAACCCGGGAGCGCTCTTGCACCTCTTCTTAAAGAAGGGGTGTCGATCCTAAAAGCTTTGATCGTTGATTTTACAAAACTAAATCAGTTCGAGCTTTTTATCTTTGCCTCAAAGGAAATAGGGGAATCACTTGTTGTTGAAAAACTCATCAACTTTAGCCAATGGATTGTGCCTGAACCTTCCAACCCTTTTTTAAATGTTGTTAATCCCAAAGATGCGGTGCTGATCATGGCGCCTGAATCAGATGGCATCCTTGCCCATCGCGTCAAGCAGCTAAATGAAACGGGTGCAGAAAACCTTAACTGCTCGGTTGAAGCAATAACCCTGGCCGGAGATAAATATCAAACATTTCTTTATTTAAACAGAATGGATATCCCGACTCCAGCAACCATGCTACTGGGCGATTTTCTGAAAGCAGGGCAATTAACTTTTCCTTTGGTCTTAAAACCCAGATATGGCGCAGGAACCTCAGATACTTTTTATATAAACGACATTGGTTTTTTAAAGAATAAGGCTTCCAGCATTCTTGACCTAGATCAATGGATTGTTCAGGAGTTAAAGCAGGGTTTGCCCGCAAGTTATTGCTTTTTTGTTCACAAGGGCCAATGTACACCGATCATTTCCAGCTTTCAAAATATGGAATGCCTTGATCTTCAGTTTGGTTATCAAGGCGGTTCACTTCCTTTGCCCTTGGATTTCGAATATCGGGCTTTGATTCTTGCCCAGAAAACCCTGCTTGATTTCGGTGGCCTAAATGGCTGGGTTGGCGTTGATTTGATCCTTGGCCAAGACACCAAGGGCATTAAAGATTTTGTCTTCGAAATCAATCCTAGACTTACAACTTCTTACCTTGGTGCCAGGCATCACCTTCTAATTAATCCTGCTTCCTTATGGGCGGGAAACGATTTGCTGCTTTCTCAACCCGAGAGTAAAGGCAATAATATCGTCTACTACAAGAATGGTACGATTGAAATCAAACGGGGTAGAACGCAATGAAACTTAAACTGATAGTATGTGGCTTGTTTTTCTTTTCGATGGCATTATGTGGATCTGCAATCCTCAATCTACAGCAAGATGAAGATAAGAAGTTAGTAAAGTTTTTTGATGCGATGCTGGAGGATGAATTTAAATTGCGCCCAATGGTTGCAACCCAATTGGGAGATCATCGATTCGATGACAAGTTGGAAAACCCCAGCAAAGAAAATCGGGAGCTATGGAAACAGTTTTACAAATCTTCCCTTGAACAGTTGCGCTCGCAAATTAAGCAGAAATCACTTAGTGTCAGCGGGAAAGTTGACTTCAAGGTTCTTGAATCGAATCTGGAACGCACCTTATGGCTGCAGGAATTTAATAAGACCTATGAGAATGACCCTAGGGCTTACAATGAATTGATCGCAGATAGCCTTTATTTGCCTTTGTCTCAATCCACAATACCGGAAGAAAAAATTGTCGATGCGTTGATTGCTAGAGTTGCCCTAGTGCCCAAGGTTTTGCAGTCTGCAAAAGAATCGATTAAGAACCCGCCCAAAGTTATTCTCAACACTGCGATAAAGCAGAACCTAGGATCTATTCGGTTTTATAAAAAAGGGATTGGCGAGTTTGTTAAAAATCCGGACCTTAAAACCCGCCTCCTAGAGGCCACGAACAAAGTTGTACCTAGCCTTGAAAGTTACCAAGATTTTCTTCAGGAGCTTGCCACAAAAGGTGGCGAAACAGATTGGCGAATAGGCAAAGAACAATTCAAGCTTAAATTGGTTCACGAACTACAGACCGGGGTTGCCGCAGATGAATTACTACGCCTTGCAGAATTGGAAATGGTTACCGTCACCCATGAAATGTATGTCATAGCAAGGCAGTTGTGGTCGGGATTGTATTCTGGGAAAGTTCTTCCTGTTCCAGATGTTAAGGGTAAAAACGAAACCATTGCAAAGGTTCTTGAAAAACTGAGCGAGAAACGAGGCAACCCACAGGATCTCCTGAAAGATACCCGTAGCACTGTAAAAAAGATTCAATCCTTCATCACCGAAAAGAATATCCTCACCTTGCCTCAGCCTGATCGATGCCAGATTCTAGAGATGCCTGAATTTCAAAGAGGGAATTCTGTTGCGTATTTGAATCAGGCTCCGCCTCTTGATACAAGCGCTTCAAGTGTTTATGCGGTTAGTCCGCCACCATCTGATTGGGATGCCAACACCGTTTTAAGCTTCATGAAAGAATATAACAGTTACATGCTGCAGATTCTGACTATCCACGAGGCTTACCCCGGGCATTATGTTCAGCTTGAATATTCAAACAAGCATCCTTCGAAGATTCGCAGGGTATTGTCCTCGGGGGTTTTTGCAGAAGGTTGGGCTGTTTATACCGAAAAAATGATGCTTGATGAAGGCTATGGCGACCAAGATCCTGGCTTGAGAATACATCAATTGAAATGGTACCTGCGGGCGGTTGCCAATGCGGTGCTTGATTATCAAATGCATTGCAACAACATGACGGACGAACAGGCGTTAGATTTACTTGTGAACCGTGCGTTTCAAACCAAGGGTGAAGCTTTGGGGAAAATTATTCGATCGAAGCAATCGTCGTGTCAGCTTTCTACTTACTTCGCAGGCTCAGTATTCTTTAACAATCTTCGAGCCGATGCCCAGAACGCTAAAGGTGAAACTTTTAACCTCAAGCAATATCATGAGGCTGTTTTGTCTCATGGCACCCTTCCTTTAAATTTGCTTCGGGATTTAGTGTGGGAAGATCTTGGATTGAAAAAGTGAGCCCGAAAATATGCGTCAATCCCAAAAAAGAAAGAAAATTCTTTAAGAAAAGTGCCATTGAAGCGATATTTGTTTGTGTTATATCACCTTCTTGTTGGTTGGGGGAAAACTGTTTTTGCCGGGGGGAAGTATTAATGTTAATCAGTCGAGTTCAGTTAGCTGGATTTTTAGATGATGAGTTTATGACAGACGGATTGGCAGAAGATGTGGCAAAGGTTTTTATAAATTGGTTGATTGAAAGAGCGGAGAAGTTGGTAGTTTGCGAAAAGAATCCGGTGCTTTTGAAATTGAAACTGCAAAGGTTGGCCACCAAAGGTCGATCTATTCGGAAAATTTTGGTGCTTTGGGAGATCGAAGGCCAAAGAGCTAATGCGCATCAGTTATTGGCTGCAGAAGAACTTCACGAAGTACTGGAAGAGTATCCTAGTGATTGCATGAGTCTACTTTTACGCATAGTAAAAGTGCTTACAAAACGAGATCGTGAGACGGTGCACTCGGTACCTGCGTTTGGTGAAGGTCCGGAGATGAGGCGGAAGGCAGCTTGACCTATATTGCCTATCCTTTTTATTTATCCCGTTTTTTCAGCGATTATGCTGGATAATCAGCTTTCTTAAGGTCGGTCTTCTTAAAATAATTTCAATTTGTTTAAGGTTAACTATTATTCAGCAACCTACTTAGGTAGAATGAGGTAGAGTTAATTTAAGTTGCAATCTGAAATTTATTAAGGTGGACTGCTGTGAGTACCGCGCCAGAGCCTCAAGTTGATCCTCGAGCCCTAGATTTAGAGCGAAAACGCTTAAGTCAAAGGCTGGAAGAACTGTCCAAGCTTTGTGAATCCGATGTACCTCCCGGTGTATTTTACGGTGAGCTACTAAAGAAGCTTTTGGAATCTCTAGCTGCCCCTGTAGGTGCGCTTTGGATTCGAACCAATCAAGGTAATCTTCAGCTGCAATTTCAAATCAGTTTGAAGGAAGTGGGCCTCGATCGTTCAGAAGAATCTCGCCAAAGTCACGAAGAACTTCTTAGGCAAGTAGTTGTCAACCCAAGACAAGTTGTCTTGCTTCCTCGAAGTGGACTTGCTTCTGATGAACCAGGCAAAACGGGTGCAGGTAATCCAACAGATTTCTTGCTTTTGATGGTTCCCATTCTTTTAAATAACCAAATCACAGGCATCATCGAGGTTTTTCAGGGCTCGAATCGTGCCATGAATGCTGTCCCTGGTTTTATGCAATACATTGCCTTGATGGCGGACATCGCCACACGTTACCAGCGAAACCAGATGCTGGGTCAAATGCTGGGCCAACAACAAATTTGGACTCAGGTCGAATCGTTTTCCCGCTTGGTTCATGCGAGTCTCGATCCTGTCGAAGTTGCCTACCAAATTGCTAATGATGGAAGGCGTTTGGTTAACTGTGATCGTTTGAGCGTTGGTATTTGTTATGGTAAAAAGCCTGTAATAGAAGCTATTTCTGGTGCAGATGTCGTTGAAAAACGATCCAATCTCGTCAGGCTCATGCAAAGGCTTTCTGCCAAAGTGCTTGAGTGGGGTGAAAAACTTGTTTTCACTGGTGCTAAAGAAGAAACATTGCCTCCTAAGGTGCTTGCTGCGCTTGATGAATACCTTGCTGAAAGCGGTAGTAAACTTCTCGTGGTTTACCCCGTCACCGATGACCGCGATAAAGATCGAAAACCTCCGTTTCGAACCGTTTTAATTATGGAATCGTTTGATCCACCTGCAGATCCACAGCAGTTAATTGCAAGGCTTGATGTTGTTGGTCGCCATGCCGCGACTGCAATTTATAATGCTATCCAGTACCGCAGGATTCCGATGCGTTACATTTGGATGCCTCTTGCGAAAGTTCAAGAGGGATTGGGCGGCGCAACAAAAGCGATTACGCTTGCGG
>Ga0208482_1000298_pt1 | contig 16366 bp, 11 predicted proteins | sample LakMenEpi26Sep10_FD_150737 | JGI IMG/M metagenome (GOLD analysis project Ga0208482, IMG submission 150737) | Freshwater microbial communities from Lake Mendota, WI - 26SEP2010 deep hole epilimnion (SPAdes) | ecosystem: Environmental > Aquatic > Freshwater > Lake > Epilimnion/Euphotic zone ... | reverse complement strand
CCCGCCATGAACATCGAAAATCCCCATGGGTTGTGATCACGGCCATCAGCGTTTTCGGTGGTGGGAGTTCTGCCAAACTCGCCTCCCCAGACGACAAGGGTTTCGTCGAGAAGCCCCCTGTTTTTCAGATCGGTTAATAATGCAGCAATGGGTTGATCGATATCCTTGCACAGGTTACGGGTGGATGCGGTGTGATTGCTATGGGTATCCCAAGGCTGGCCATTACCGTAGTAAAGTTGCGTGAAGCGAACGCCTCGTTCTGCAAGTCTGCGGGCGAGAAGGCAACCATTAGCGAAGTGGCCTTTGCCATACATCTCACGGGTTTTGGTTGGTTCCAAGGAAATATCGAAGGCATCCGATGCTGCAAGTTGCATGCGGTAGGCAGTTTCCATAGAGCGAATACGGGCTTCGAGTGCGGGGTCGGCATTTCGTTCGTTGCTGTGTTCTTGGTTGAGTTGCCTCATGAGTTCGATTTGTTTGGTTTGATTTGCGGGAGAGAGCTTCGCGTTTTCGAGGAAGGGAATCATCTTCCGCGGATCGAGGTTGGAGTGGTTGATGTAGGTTCCTTGATGTTCGCCGGGAAGAAATCCGTTGGACCAAAGCTCTGAAAATCGGACAGGTCTGCCTGGGCAGAAGACGACGAAGTTGGGCAGGTTTGCGTTTTCGCTTCCTAGCCCATAGGAAAGCCATGCACCAAGAGTCGGGCGCGTCGGAACGATGGATCCGTTGTTCATAAGAAACAATGCGGGCCCGTGGTTTGGATTGTCAGTATGCATGGATCGAATAACGCATAGATCATCAGCATGGCGGGAAAGGTTGGGCAGAAGTTCGCTGATGGGAAGCCCTGATTGGCCATGTTGTGAGAATTTAAAAGGTACACCCATTAGCGCGCCTGTGGGCCGTTCGGTGCGGAGGTCTGCGCCTGGCGGTTTTTGCCCTGCGAATTTATTGAGTGCGGGCTTGGGGTCAAAAAGATCGCATTGGAAGGGGCCGCCATTCATGAAGAGATGAATGATGTGCTTGGCCTTCGGTGCGAAATGGGGAAGTAGTGGTTGCGTAGGAGTTACAGTGGCGGCAGAGGCATGAAGTTGTGCAAGGGCGAGAGATCCAAAGCCTCCACCTAAGGCCTGTACCATTTGTCTGCGAGAGAAAGGCGCGTTCATTTACATACTCCGAAAGCTGCCAAACAAAGGTTTAAAGCCTTAGTCGATGAAAACAAATTCGTTGCTACCCAAAAGGGCCTGGGTGTATTGGTTCCAAGCGACGCCACCTGATTTCACAAAGCTCAACCCGATTTCTAATTGATGGCTGGTGGGGTTTCGGCCAAACAGTAGGCGATAAGCCCCGGTGATTTTATCGGCATCGCTTGAAGGAAATTCGCGTTGTAATCTTTCATAAAGAAGGTTTGCTTGTTTTTGAATGAACGGGCTGTTGAGTGTGTAGAGTTGTTGCAGGGGCGTGGTGGTTGCAACACGGTTGGGGCTGTGGGTTATTGGATCTGGGAAATCATGCAGGCGCAGAATATCAGATAGTTCTCGACGGCGTACAAGGCCATAGATGGTTCGCTTGCGGTTGTTGATATCGTTAAGTTCGATGGGTGCGCCACCGATGCTAGGATCAAGGTTTCCTGCAACAGCGAGCATGGCATCGCGCCAGCCTTCGACATCTAATCGCTTGCGGGGCATGGATGCGATCAGTCGATTATCCGGATCGAGAGGCGATGGCAAGGTAGATTGCTGCCTGTAGGTTGAAGAAAGTACGATTTCCCGGTGCAGCCATTTCATTGACCATTTGTTTTCAATAAAGCGAAGGGCGAGATCATCAAGTAGCTCGGGGTGAGAGGGTTTGTCGCCTTGGAAACCAAAGTCGCTGGGTGTTTCTACCAAGCCTTTGCCAAAGTGATGTTTCCAAATGCGATTAACCATGACTCTTGCGGTTAGAGATTGTGCTTCTGAGAAAAGAGCGTTGGCGAGTTCGAGTCTGCCACTGCCTTGGTTGAAAGCTTTTGGGTTATCACCAGAAAAGACGGAAAGAAATTGTCTGGGAATGATGGCACCGGTGTTGTTGGGGTTGCCCCGCACATGAAGGGCCAGGTTTTGCGCCTGGTTCATTTTGAAATCAAGCTTGGTTTTATTAGGACCATCTGCAACGACATAAAGGCTGGCATCTTCCATGCCCACCGCAAAAGGCGCATTGTAATTGGGAGTGTTCTTCTTAAGTTCTTCTATTTGTTTCTTTAGGTCAGCGATAGCTTGGGGTGGCTCTGCGGTTTTTTTTGCCTGCAGCTTTTTTAAATCAGCTTCTAGGGTCGTTACTTTTTTTCTCGCATCAAGAATGACTTTTGTTGCCTCTGCTTCCAGCATGGATACATCTGCAGGCCGCGTACTGGCTACTATGCCTGCAAGTGAGTAATAATCTTTTGCAGTTATCGGGTCAAACTTATGATCATGGCACCTTGCGCAAGCCACATTCAAGCCTAGGAAGGTGCTGGATAATGTATGAACGCGTTCTTCCCATTCCTCTGCAACCACGGTTTTTATGATGTCTACCGGAAGCTGAAGTTCTTTCCAATAAGAGGGACTAAGGCCCATGAAGCCCAAAGCTGCGCGATCGGCCAAGGATGAATTGAGTTGGTCTGCAGCAAGCTGCAAGGTGCTGAACTTATCGAACCCTAAGTCATCATTGATTGCTTTAACGACCCAGTCGCGGTACAGGTAGGATTGGCCCTTGGTTTCTGCCCATTGCTCAAGGATGTCGCAGTAGCGCGCAAGATCTAGCCAGGTGCGACCCCAGCGTTCGCCATAGTGTGGCGAGGCGAGTAATCTATCGACCAGTTTTTTGTAATCTTCTTCTGTCGGGTTTTTGAAGGCATCGATTTCAGCGGGTGTGGGTGGCAAGCCGGTAAGATCAAAAGTGATCCTGCGTAGAAATTTATCGGGTGTTGTTTGTGGCGAGGGTTTTAAACCGCGTTTTTCTTGTTCTGCAAGAAGGAAGGAATCGATTTTGGTGCGGGGCCAATCTTGTAGCTTTACTTTGGGGAGTGGTTGTTTCGCCAGGGCTTGAAACGACCAGAACTTCTTTCTGTCTTCAAAGCTTTTGGAGTTTTTTGCTTCAGCAATATTACTTGAAGCTGGGAAGTACCCGCCACGCTTCACCCATTCTTCGAGGGTTGCGATTTCTCTTGCCTGCAACTTTCCCTTGGGGGGCATCAGCAGTGTTTCGTTATTGCGATAGTGTACTGCTTTAATAAGCAGACTTTGTTCAGGTTTGCCCGGGATGATTATAGCGCCTGTCTCGCCACCTTTGGCAATCGATTCCGCACTATCAAGCCTTAGCCCACCTTTGGACTTTTTAGCTTCCACCGAATGACATGAATAACAATGCTCCACTAAAAGTGGGCGAACCTTTTGTTCAAAAAAAGTACGATCTTCTGGTGTTATTGTTTGTGACCAGAGGGGCAGGGCAGGTGTCAAAAGAGTAATAATACCAAGGAGGTATTTAGGCAGGGATTTCATGCTTAAATCATAGCCTTCAGTTTGCGTACAGGCAATGGTTTTTCCTTTAGATCCCCTATTATCTAAAGTTGGAAGTAGGTCTGGAATGATTTTGGCTGATGTTACTTTAAAAGTAGGGGGTAAACAGAGGAAAAGAATAGTTTAAGATAGCGCTATTTTTGCCCTCAGAATACAATTAATTTTTTTACTATGTTGGCATTTAGGGAGTCTGTAGGCCTGAGCTTTTTTGTACATGTATCAAGTAATGATCTCGATCTGATAAGGATAAATAAAACAGGGCTTATTAAGTGTTGTTAATGTTGATTTCCAAACCCGATGCCCATCTGCGCCACTGCCTGTGGGATATCATGGCTTGCGGGTGAATTCATTCCTGGCCTCTAACACCCTCTAAGAAATAAGGATATGCATCATGAAGCTTTTTCTTTCTACGCTGTTAATTTTTGCAATGGCCGTTGGCAATACTTTTGCAGGTGAAGTTTATCTTGCAGTAGGCCCGGGTGGTCAGCGCATGTTTTCCAAGGATGGTAACTCTTGGGAAAACCACATCGCATGGGGCGAACCCAAGCATGATCAAAACGATCTTAACACCGCTGCGTTTTTCAAAGGCGCAGCTTATGTGGGTGGCGGTTATAGCATTGCCCGCATGACTGCAACCCGTGATGGAAAAACTTGGAACGATGGGGTGCTTCCTAATGGCTCGCCTGTATTCGGCCTTCAGGTTTTAAACGATACTCTTTACGCGGTCACCCTTCGTGGGCAGGTTTATAAAACTGCGGATGGAGAAAAATGGACGATGGTGGCTGCTGCTGAAATGCCTACGAAAACCCATTGGATTCGCAGCACCGTCTCGGGCAATGGACTTATCATGGGGTCCGGGGATTATGGCCCTGCGCTCGCCTTCGATCCTAAAACAGAAAAAATTACTATTACCCAGATGGCTGGGCAGAAAGACAAAAACGCAGGTTGGAAGCGCGTTGCCTTTGGTAATGGAGTTTTTGTTGTTGGTGGGCAGGATGGTTTGCTAGCTACCACCACGGATGGCCTTTCTTGGAAAAACAATGAAACCCAGATGGAGAGGGGCAATATTAGCTCTGTGGTTTGGGCTGGTAATGTTTTCCTCGCCTCCACAGAAAAGAGCGGGACCCTTGCTTCCGCCGATGGTATCTCTTGGAAGAAACATGAAACCCTTGCACCCAAAACCCTCATCCGAACGGGTGGTTGGGTTTATGGCTGGGCTTGGCCTCCTAGCAAAATGAAACGCAGCAAAGATGGCATGATGTGGGAGACAGTTTCCAATGAGAAGGATTATTTTGTCAAGGAAATCGCATTCGGAGAATTGGCAGGAACAGGAAGCGCACCTGTATTACCAGGCGCTAAGGCTCCCATCCCTGTAATTAAATCAAAGTAGATTCACTACTTCGTGGCGGCAGGTTTTGGTTTGCGCCCTTCGGGTTCCACCGCATCGGGTTTGAATTGCCCTAAGTCATCCAGCTTTGTAATGATGCCATCCTTGGGGATTTCAGCGCCAGCACTCCAAACGATTCCATTCAGGATGCACTTACGCATGTCTTCCTCTTTCCAATTGCGGAAGAAGTGTGGCATCACGATTGCAAAGCCGCGCCCGCCATCTTTTCTTTGCGTAGCCCAAGCTACTACTTCTGCGCTTGGTTTTTCCGGGGGCAGCATTGCGGTTGCGATTGCAGTTACATTGGCAGCAAGCTTGTTGCCATCCTTGCCAAAATAATTATTGATGTAGGGTTCATCGTTGATGGTGTATTCTTTCCAACCACGGTTGATGGGATGATCCTTCGCCGCGGGCGTGATGGTTGATTTTGGGAAAATGCGAGCGATGCTTTTATGATGCTTGCACCCTGTTGCAAAATAGCCCCCCATCCATTGTAGTAATGGGTGATCCCCATCTTCTGCGACATCCTTTGCAGTCAATCCCGTAGCGTAATGCACGCAGACAATTCCGCATCCTCGATCCATCATGGCGCCTATGTTCTTTAGGATTTTTGAAGGCTCTGGCATTTTCATCGGTGGGAAAACATCCCCTATGAACACCAGGCTTGAATACGATGCAAGCATTGCAGTGTCTTCCGGCCATTTTGAAACTACATCAGCGTTGATGGGAGTGGAGTTCGTGATATTTTCTAGGCAATGCTTCATCAGCCTTGCGCCAGCTGGAACTTCATGGGTTCCCGGTGGATGTGAAGATGGCCCTGCAATAATTAGAATGCGGGGCTTTTTGTCTTCTGCAATTAGGGTGCTTGTAGTTCCAGCCAAGCTTGCAGTTACCGTTCCAACAAAAGACCTGCGATCCATGGTAATGCCCCTTTAGATTGTTGAATATGGCTTGATTGTAACGGCAGACCTGGGTGAATTCTCTAGAGTTCTTTAAAAATATGCCCTTTGGGTTTCACGAGATCTTCATTGCATCCCCCGGCTACGCATTCGTTTCATCCTTGACATTTACAATGCACCCACTTAAAATATTCTCTAAGTTTCATTCAACAGGGTTTTTGGCTTATGTGTATTTCTGCACTATCTTCGAAGCCTTTCTTTGCCATCTCTTTGGCAACGAGTCCTGTCGTTTTTGGTCAAGGGTTTACCTGAACCAAATAATTCTTCGTGGCGGCGTGTCCGTTCCACTCGTTCTGGCTAGGCATTGGATGCCTTAATCCCCAGTTCGCAACCCTGTAAAACTATCTTTTTGTAACATTAATCGTATTTGATACTGCCTTTTAAATGGAGTTTTTACCCATGTTTACTAAGCATCTTGTTTCTAGAAAAGCATTCACCTTGATTGAATTGTTAGTTGTTATAGCAATTATTGCCATCTTAATTGGGCTTTTATTGCCTGCTGTGCAAAAAGTGCGTGAAGCAGCAGCCAAAGCCCAATCCAAGAACAATCTTAAGCAATTGGCACTTGCGGTTCATAATTGCCATGATCAATTCCAAATCACACCACCAATGTATGGCGTGGTGGGTACTCAAGTTGCTGGCAGTGGTTCAGGCGGTGGCGGTGGCGGTGGTGCAGGGGGTGGTAACCAAGCTTCCTTATTCTTTAATCTTTTGCCTTATATCGAACAGGAAGCAGTTTTTAAATTAGGCAAAGATGCAGGCCGTAGCGCTGTGATTAAGGGTTTGAACAACCCGCTTGATCCTACTTGGTCAGCCAATAATGGTGTTTATACTCTGCCTGCAACTGTCCCAATTTGGATTGCTGGTGGCGGTACCAACCCCTGGCCCAACTGGGCCAGAACTGCGACTGGAACTTCTTGGGGCCTTTCCAGTTACTCTGCAAACTTTCAAGTCTTTGGCGACAAAGGTATTACGTTTACTGGTATAATGGACGGCCTTTCCCACACGACTATTTTTGGCGAACGCTATGCCGTTGCTTCCCGTGCTACTGGGACTCCAACTGAAGGCGCTGGCCTTTGGGCTTATGGTACCCCACCTGTTGTTACCAGTTATGATCATGCTGCCAACCCCCTTACCGCGCTAGCTACCTCCACTTATTCCAGCTCTTATTGGGCTCGTTTTGGTTATGTGAACCTGTCCGGCCCCAACGCAGGTTGGACTACCAACTCTGCATTACAAACTCAGAATTGGAATTGCCAATGCCATATGGCCCCAGAATTTAACAAAACTGCCACTACATCTCACCCGCTTAAATTGCATGGTATGGGTGGTGCCATCAATGTTGCGATGGCAGATGGCAGTGTCGCAACCTTTAATTCGAATATCTCCAGTGAAAATTTCTACTATTCGGAAACTCCCCAATCTGGCGATATCTCTTCCGATCCACAAGTTCCTTGATAGCCTTCTCTAATAAAGTTGCAGGCTTGCTATTAGAACCCATGGACTAAACCCCATGGGTTTCTTTTTTTCATAACTTAGGCTATTCGGGGAATTTCATCCCATATTACCAATTCATGTCAATTTGATTAGTTTGCGGAAGTTGCACTCTATTCCGCTTACCTCCTTCTCTTTATTTCACAAATAAAAATTATTTCTTAAGTTATTCATTCAAATTATCTCCCCCATTTGCCGATCATTCATTAGCAACCCGGTGTTCGTGTTTGTTTCACAACATCGGCCAGCTTTATTTGATGTTTAAGTTATGGGAGTATTCAGATGCGTAATTTTATCAAGAATCTCTTCAATCCAAAGAAGACTCAAAAAAAGCACGGCTCCATTAAGCTTGAACTCCTTAGCCTTGAAGCCAGGCTTACTCCCTCGACTGCCCAGCCTATTGTCGTGGGGCAGGGCTCCTTGAATGATTATACCGCAGTGGGTGCAGATTCTGGTGGCGGCCCACTTGTGACAATTACATTTAGTAACACTGATACTTTAAGTAATGGACCGCAATATTTATCCTTCTTTGCTTATAGTTCAAGCTTCACAGGCGGGGTTCGCGTTGCCCTTGGTGATGTCAATGGCGATGGCAATCAGGATATCATCACTGCTGCTGGCCCAAGTGGTTCTCCCCATATCAAAGTATTTACCCTTATCAATGATTCAACGGGTAATTGGAGTGTCAATCCACAACCTATTGCCCAGTTCTATGCTTTTAACCTCCCTACTTTTACGGGGGGTGTTTATATCGCTGCTGGCGATACGAATAATGATGGCTTTGATGATATCATCGTTGGCGCCGGCGCTACAGGAGGACCTCGCGTTACTGTTTATGCTGGCGCCGCTACCGGAGTTAATACCACATCGCCCCTTAATAACTTCTTTGCTTATGCACCTAAGTTTAACGGCGGCGTTGTTGTTACCGCTGGTCAGCGCAATTCCAATGCTGGTGATGAAGTTATCGTCGCACCCGCAAGCAATGCAGGCTACAACATCAGGTCTTTTGATGTGAACGGCTTGGGTAGTTCCCCCAGACTTGTTGATGACTTCTTTGCATTCAATGATTTCAAGAGTAGGGGTGGACTTAGTATCGCAGCAGGAAACCTTGATCAAGGCTTAGGTATTACCGACCTTGTTGTAGGCACCACCAATAATCAATTTGGTGTCATCCTTAATAACGAACCAACCGGCATTCCGGTAACTAATGTGTTTAATAAATTTAGTGGCGCAATCCGTGCTGGTGTTGCAAGGAATAGTAACGGGCAGGAAGTTGCAGTTGCTCTCGCAGGCCCGGGTGGATCACCAGTTGCTTCCATCTTCAGCTTTGAAACTTCCGGATTAGTCCAATCCGAAAGCGCTTACATCATTCCACCTAGAATAACACTTACCAGTTCAGGGCTTGCAACCATGCCTAATGTTTCAGCAGGTTATTTTACTGGAGGCTTATTGGGCTCCACAACCCTTTAATACTTTATCCGAGATTAAGCCTTTGTTTGATGCATGGCATCTGCAAGGGCTTTTCTCGCTTCAGGGTATGCCTGCAAAACCTTGAGCAAAAGTTGCAGGAATTTTTGGGTGTTAATTTCGGGCAAAGTTTCCTCTTTTGCTTTCTTACCGGAGCTTCTTTTTCCCCACTCAACCTCGCCCTTACATGGTCCGCTTTTCAACCATTCTAACGGTTTATCATTAAACGCTGCTATCTCTGCTCGTAATCTTGCCTGTGCATGTGCTTGCTCCACCGCTTGATAAAAAGCCTTAAGTGCTTTGGGCGCCTTGGCAGTTTTTCCTTTTGCAACCCAATGATTAAAAGTCTGTTCCGAAATGCCCGCTGCCTGCGCTGCTACCGAAGGGGTGCCACCCGCTTGCAAATAAGAACTTATTAACTGCGTGATTTCAGGCGTAGGTAGCTTGTTAATAATCATCTCTCCCATTCAACTTTGTTGGGTGCGAAAAAGATCGCGTGCCAGTCTGCTCGGCATCGCTTTACCGATGTATTCAAACCCAGCAGTCAACCTCGTACGGGCATGGCTCAAATTCATTTTCCCTTGCGAACCATGCGCCAGCGAGGGCGCCCTTTTAAGTTGCCAAAGCGGACTACGTATCCGCGAAGCAATTAATCCCGGGTGCGTTGTCGTGCTGATCGCCCTTAATTCCAATCCTTTAAACATTGATGCAATCGTTGCAGATAATGCTTGGCCAATCCCAACTCCTTGGAAATCAGGCAAGCAAACAGTGCGGTGTTCTCTCCTTGTTGCTGGCCCTTTACCTACAAAAGGCAACCAAGCTGAAAACGCAACAGGCTGTTTATTCCAACTTGCGAGGTAGCAAATAGCAGAGGGTGCAATTGATGTGCTTAGATAATGATGCGGTGCGAACAGATGCCATGCGGATGCTTTTGTGCGAACGATTTCCAACTCGATTTCTGGCCTTCGCCGAAGGCACCTCCATGTGAACAATCCCTCGTCCACGCGATAAATCCAATCGGGCTGCAACCATTCAATAATGTCATCATGGCAAGTTACTGCGACAAATTTCATCTCCATCTTGCGTATGATTCTTGCAAGTGCGGTCGATCCTATCCGCGCCACCGTGCGATCCACCACCGAGGTAAACTCATCAAAAACAATTGGCGTTGCGCTGGGCTTTGCCTTGGTTTGTGCGATCAGCAGTGCCAGGATTGTACGGAATTGCTGCCCGTTCGAAAGGGATGCAAAAGGCCTTAGCCAAGCGGGTGGCGAACTAAACCCAACCGAGGATAATATCTCTACCACCTCTTTAATACCAAGTTCCATGGGGAAAGAATCGAGCAGCGATGCTTCATGATGCCATGGGTTAGTTGGTAATATCGCATCAGGCCAAAGTACTTTAGAGAGGGTACTTTTCCCCGAACCACTTGGCCCGGTGATCAACCCAATGTGCCAAGGTTTTTCTTGAATTCCAAGTTCATGTGTTCGAACATGATGATCAACTGCGCTGGGTTCAAGGTCAAATAAGCCACGCACTTGCGCAACTCTTGGCGAATCGACCAAAGTACTTTTTAATTCAACAACAACTTTCATAATTTCTCCCGGGTTTAAGAAAGCAATGCCTTGCATCGAAACTGTTGTTTTTTAAGTGAAGCCAATAGCTTTAATTGCTGTGCTTCGGATTCGCATTCCACCAGAACCAAGAATTGTTCCTTAAGAATTGGTTCTTTCTTTTGCATTGCTTCTTTGAGTTCATCCTTGGTTTTTCTGGTGGAAGAATCGATGCAATCCCAAAGTTTTTGCAATGCTTCGGATTGTGTTGATGCTGCTTTTCGCAGGGCTGCGAGTGTGGGCGAATCGAATTGCGCAAGTGAGGCAAGGGGATCAAGCGATAATAAAAGCGCGTTCGCTTCTTGTTCGTTTACATCCAGAATTTCCACCATGACTTCTTGATCGTGGAAAAGTTCTTTGCGTAGATGGCCATCGATTAGTTGAAGCTTACCTTCGGGGGTTTCGTAAACAAGCAGACTACGGGCGAAGCCGATTTCATTTAAGATTGCGCTGAGTGCAGATTTTTGTGCATCGGGATGGATGCGGGGGTTGAGCGGGTGCACCAGAAGCTCGCTTGCGCGGATTTTTCGGTGCTCTCGGATGCGTAATTTATAAGGGGGTTGGGTGTTCATTCATGCAGGCTAGGCGACCACCCCGCATTAGGTGCAGCTCAGTTTGGGTTTATTTACTCTTTTACTTTCTTTTTACATTCTCTCTTTTACATTCTTTTTCTTTCGCCCAACTCCCAACCCTCTTCCCTCCGGGAAAAGGGCCCTTTCGCTTCGCTCGCTCGCCTTCCAACCTCCACCGCTACTGATCTGATTCCGTGTCATTCCGTGGCTAGGCTTATCTTTTATTCTTTTCTGTTTATTGATGTGGGCATGTTTAAAGACAGAGCGGTTGCGATGGGGAAGCCCCACTGCAACCGCTCTATTCGCACTTTTTTGGTTTTGCACGGGGTTTTCGTCAACCTCGCACGAGATTTTAGCTTTTTTATAAATGCTTAAATCCTGAACAAACTGGAAAAGAGTTGATCAGCTACAGTTTGTTGGGTTGTTGGCCTTGCGCTTGATGATGAACTTGCGGTGCTGTTGGTGGTGGATGCAATAGGTGCGATGGAACTAGCTGGGGAGCTAGAACCATTCCGCAATAAAGGTGGGCTTAAAATGGGCATTACTGCTGTGGTTGCTATTGGAAATCCACTGCAACCGCAAGGGCACAAATTGTTTGAAATAGGAGTTGAATTTCCTGTTGTTGTGGGTGTATTTACTGTTGGAATTGCAGGGTTTAACATTGCCATGTTTGTTAGAGGATTTGTAACGGTGATGGATCCCCCGCTTGTGCTTGCAAGGTTGGTGATAGAACCAAGCTTGGTGTTGGATACCATGGTTAGTTTCCAAGAGATCAATTTGCCCGCATCGCCACCGGCGGTATCGGAAATGCTAAGCGTCCAAGTGCCCTTGGCGTTTTTATTATTCAAAGCCGAAAGCAAAGATTCTGGGCGGAAAGAACCGGTAAAGGGTGCTGTGCCTGCAGCAATTGCAGTAGTGGCTTGATCATCAAAAACGGTGTTGACTAGATTATCAGCCCAACCGCCTCTCTTGTTGAATAGTGTAATGACTTGGCCGGTGGGGGATCGTAGGGTGATTACCAAATCGGAAAGGGAAGTATGGTTCAGGCTTATCTGAACATTAAGGTCTTTGATATTGATGTTTTGATTGATGGTGATGGTGGAGGTGGTAGTTGCCAAATCCCGAATCAGGGTGTTGGTTGGGGTGTTGGTGAAAGTATAGGTGGTAAAGAGGCTGAAGGATCCCACATATTGATCCTGGGTGATTTCTCCATTCATGCCATCGTTATCTTGATTCATCTGATTGCCTGAAAGATCAAGAATATTGGGGCCAACTTTCAGGGTATAAATACCAGCCGCGGTTCGGGCACCGCCTGAAAAAGTAAGAATAAATTCGGTGTTATTGGTGTTGGGAACTGCGGCGATCCCAGTAATCGTAATGGGTGCTCCGCTAGGATCGGTAAGGGTGATATCAGCAGGGGTGAAGGTTGAAGGCTGGATGGATTCGTTGAATTTAATACGGAAGCCTGTGATTGATCCAGCATCCAGACCGGTTGCGCTGGAGGAGGAGGCTTTTGCCCCGGTGATATCTGGGCGTGTAGTGCCTGTTCCGGATTCGACAACATCTAAAATAGTTACCGTAAGGGTTTGGGTTGCAGTCAATCCTGAGGAATCAGTTGCCCGAATGGTTACGATATAAGTGTTGTTTAAATTGCTATCCGAGGGGTTTTCAAAATCTGGACTATTGATGAAGGTAAGAGCACCTGTGACAGCATTAATCCTGAATCTCGATTGATCCAACCCACCATTGATACTCCATGTTACAGTTTTATCTGCAATGAAGGTGGCTATGGTGCTGGTATTTTCGTTGATGTTCTTGGTGCTGGTAAGTGCGCCCGCTGCGCCACTTGGCCCGGTGATTACAGGGGGGAGTTCCACTACATTGGTAATGGTTACGGTTAAGGTTTGTGAAGAGACATTACCATTGCTATCGGTTGCCCGAACGATCACTACATAAATATTGTCGCCATTGCTATCGGTTGGGTTTTCAAAGTCTGGTGCGCTAATGAAGGATAACGCACCCGTGAAGGAGTTGATGGTGAACTTGGATTGATCGAGTCCGCCATTGACAGACCAAGCAACGGTTTTATCTGCAGAGAATGTTGTAACAGCACTAATATTTTCGTTCATGGTGACGGTGCTTGTAGCTGCGCCTGGGCCGCCTGTGGGGCCTGTAATAACAGGTGGCGTGGTGGCGCTGGGTACGGTGCCTGTGATGGAATAGAAGCCTAGGCTGCCGTAATCGGTGTAGCCAGAAGTTAATGGGTTACTAAATGGATTCCCCATGCCAACGCCATCAATGGAGATGTAGTAAGTACCTGCCGTTAAGGTGGTACTGAAACTAGCATTAATCGCATTGGTGGGGTTGCTGGTAAGTAGAAGGGTTCCCGATGCATTATAAAGCTTTGCTTCGATATCGAGGTTAGGGCCATTTACAGCGGGATCGATATTAATGGTAGCTGCACCACCAACAGCGAGGTTAAATCGGAAGTAATCGAGATCGGTATTTCTTTCGATGATGCCTGTAGTCGAAATCGTGGTGGAGTTGGCGAAATTCAAGTTGGAAGCGGTGGCTACGGTGCTTCCGAAATCATCGTTGCGATAGCCAAAGCCATTGGTGGAATTGGTAATGATGGCAAGGTCGTCTTCTGGATTATCTGCGCCGGTATATTCCCCTTTGGACCATTGGGTTAAGTTTCTATTAGGATTACCCATAAGAGGGCCCCAACTCGTTGCGCCGGTACCATGCCCACCATAATAAGAACCAGAGGCATATCCATCGTGGTATAAACCAAGGCTGTGCCCAACCTCATGGCTGGTTGCAACTCCTATCACATTAGAATTATTTCCAAGGCTTGCTGGGAAAACAAAGCATGGCGTATCGGTATTCCAACTGAATGAATTTAAATAAGCCACACCGCCTGCCCCCGGAGCAGGTGCAGTGTTTTGACCAATAACTACCCGAATACCCCATTCCGTATCGGAGTTTCCAACTTTACGTAATGCTTCAATCCCTGGATCCTCTGTGGTGACATCTATATTAAAAGGTAAAAAATCTTCACTAACGCGTTCCCAAATTTCGCGGATATTTGCCAACTCTGTGGAGGAAAAAGAAGAGGGGTTGCTATCAATATCGTAAGCAGGGGTAACAATGGTTGCACCGCGTAACCATGCAGTGCCGGTGGTAGTATGGCCATCAAAATCTAAAAAGATGCGCTTGGTGGCGCCAGGGTTGCTATGCAGCAAGAATTCCCCTGCAGGTACCAAACGAATTTCCAATCCCTCTAAACAAGGCCTGCTTAAGAAACTGTTCTTTTTGGTTGCTTTGCGGCTAAAGAAATTCATGGCGATCACCCTTTAGAAAATTGTACTTAAAACAAATTTTAGATCTGCTTAATGCTTGATGCGAACGCAACAACAATCCTGTTTTGCAATATACGATAAATAATATGCTAATCGTATTTGCTGCCGTTGCAAACACCAATTTTAGAAAAGTGCGTTTTGATCTCTTTAAATTTGTTTGAGATGTTAATAGATAACAAAAGAGAATTATATCGCAAATAGCTTTCAGCCCATCGCATATTTAAATTGAAGAATAAGAGTTGCCACGGAAGGACACGGAAATGCACGGAAACAGAGCTGGATGCGTGAGCGACGGTTATACAAATTCCTTCATTGATAAATATCCCCGTCACCGTATTGATTTCTGTCGCTGACGCATCCGGCCCCTGAGCTTGCCGAAGGGTGCCCGCCGCCTTGGTCAACCTCGCAAATGCGGAGTTCCATTCTTGTTCTTCATTCTTGGTTTTCTGGATTCCAACCATTAATCATAGGCCAAAGATCCTTCCAGTCGGGATTGAATTTTTCAATCAAATTAAGTTTCCAAGCACGCTTCCATTTTTTTAACGCTTTTTCACAAGTAATTGCTGACTCCATTGAAGGGTGCTGCTCAAACCAAACCAATGAATGCACATGGTGCTTTTTGGTAAATCCCTCCACCGCATTGGTTCGATGCTGCCAAATCCGTTGAATCAAATCACCAGTAACACCAATATAAAGTGTGCCATTTCGCTGACTGGCCAAAAGGTAAACAGTAGGTTGTTTCATGACAATGCATTCTACCATCTGGATTCCCGCCTACGCGAGAATGACGGAAGGGTGCCCGCCGCCTTGGTCAACCTCGCAAATGCGGGGTTCCATTCTTGTTCTGCTTTGTATTCTTCCTTCCGTGAGATTCCGTGTCCTTCCGTGGCTAATGCTTTCTCTTGTTCTTTTCTTTTCCTGCGCCTTTGACACACCTATCAAACCATCTAAATTAACCAGTTTTTAAGTTGGTCACTTGGTAATTAATCGTGGTTGAAAAATAATTGAAAATTTTACAAAAATAATGATTCGAGCTTTTGCAACTCTTTTTTAAATTATAATTCTGCAACCAAATTTTACCTAACCCTATAATATTATTAAGCTTAGCTTCTAATTTGTGTAAAACTATCGATAAGTCTACTATTACACATTGTACGAGTTTTAACACCTTTTAGGGCGTTGCTGTTTAAATAATTTAGGTTACATTTAAATACCATTTGCGTCTTAATATTACCCGCATTAGACTTAGTCCATAGTGCGTAATTTGGGCAAAATGCATAGTCAGGGAAACCTGAGTTCTGTTCTGCTCTTAAGCTTTACGAATGTTTAGTATTCTGTTTTTCTTGAGATATGTACAAGAGGTTTACACATGGCAAGCTCCTGGTTCAACGGCCTTAGTTCCCTTCTCTCCCGCAGGAACAAGAACAAGAAGAAGCTGATTGCTGAAAAGCCGCTTTCGAGGTTTAGCAAGTATCTTGCACTCGAGCGCCTTGAAGACCGCTTGAACATGGATAATCTGATTTCTTTTGTAGGCGGGGTGCTTACTGCAACGATTCAGGATAATGCCCGTGATATTGTTCTTTCTTTAAATAATGGAAGTATCACCTTTACCGATCAAACGGTGGGTGGTTCAACGCAGTGGCTTACTGCGGGTGGTGCTGTTCCCAGTGCAACATTTCAAAACACCAACCCCGGTCAAAATCCAACTTCCGTCACGGTTGCTCTTAATTCTGCTTCCTATCAGGCTGGTACTTTGACTGGCATTACCATTGCCTCTAATTCCACCAATAATAATTATTCCTTTGGTCTTAATAACACCGTTAATTCCACCACCATAATTGCAAATGGTGGTAATGGTAATACTACACCTTATGCTGTTGGCATGTACGTTTATATTGGGACGGCTGCACAAAATCCTGGCAGTACTGGATTTGTGCCCGCAGTTGCCCTTGTGGATACCATTAATGGTAACGGGGGAG
>Ga0208482_1000297_pt1 | contig 16382 bp, 30 predicted proteins | sample LakMenEpi26Sep10_FD_150737 | JGI IMG/M metagenome (GOLD analysis project Ga0208482, IMG submission 150737) | Freshwater microbial communities from Lake Mendota, WI - 26SEP2010 deep hole epilimnion (SPAdes) | ecosystem: Environmental > Aquatic > Freshwater > Lake > Epilimnion/Euphotic zone ... | reverse complement strand
AGGTGATCGTGTTTGAGCCGCTTAATGCTGCTGATCGTAAGAAACAGATGGATGCTCTTGGTCTTGTCGATGCTGACATTGTTGACATGGCAACCTTGCCCAAGGTGTTGCTGCCTCGCGCAACTCGTCGTGCGAACAACAATGCCCTCATGGTTAATCGCACTAAACACTCCAGTAAAGTGTTTTCGCTTGACCCTGCCTCCAAAAGTCTTTCGTCCTATCACAAGGTCAAGAGTGACTACTGGATGGAAGATGACGTTGACCTGTCAAAGCTCGACCCCAAGAAATACTGCTACATTGAGATTGAGCGATTCGTTGGTATGATCGACGGACATGAAGTAAATCCTAACCAACTTATGTCTTGCTGCTCCAAACTGGAAACGCTTGCGAAAGTTGCCAAGGCTAAAGGTATCGTTGCTCCCAAGATCATCGGTATCAAAAAAGGTTCGACGCTCGACAAAGCCAAGAAAACCAAACTCATGGACTTCAAAACTTTCTTCACCAATGCGTTGAAGGAGATTGAATCGCAAGCAAATGTCGGTGAGGTTCTCTATGCTGACGAAATCTATCAGAAATTCTCTGGCAAGAATCAATGCTTGCGCGGTGAGGTTCGCAAACTGGTCAATGCGACCAATGCACCGAACACGCATCGTGTCTTGGAAGAAGTTATCCTGCTCGCTGCGGAGAAAGACAATGCTACGATCAAGTCTTGCACGGAAAGCATCTGTGGATACATCGGAGTCAAGTCAACCTTGGTTCGTTCCAAACGTAGTGACAAGCTCGACGCTATGGAAATCAAAGCTACCAAACTTGCTCATGCTATGCGCCTGTTGCAAGCGATTGACCAATATAATCTCCAGACCTATCGTGAAGGTCACAAAGAGCATCGTGAGGCTTGCGTGGATTATGTTAAGACCCGCGACCATCTGCTCGCAGGAGTATAATTGTTAGTGGTGTAGTGGTGGGTGCAGGGCGTGCCGAGTGGTGCGCCCTGCATTTTTTTGCATTAAAATGTAGCCTGTTGAAAATCAACAACTTACAACGGCGCGCCCGTCCGCGCGGCGTAAGTAGTTCATAATCAACAACTTACATACATTAATTATAAAATTGATTGTAATATATTAAATGATTGGTTTACTTCTCTATGGATTATTCTTGATATTTGTCTATATGGTGGTATACTATTTGATGAGGTCCTCGTAGTGAAGCGGTCATCACAGCTCCCTTTCACGGAGTTATCACGGGTTCGAATCCCGTCGAGGATGCCAACGGAATGGTAGCTCAATTGGTTAGAGCGCCTGCCTGTCACGCAGGAGGTTGCGGGTTCAAGTCCCGTCCGTTCCGCCATTACAGAGGTATAGCTCAACTGGTCAGAGCACCGCTTTGATAAGGCGGGGGTTGTAGGTTCAAGTCCTACTACCTCTATTTGGCTTCGCCCTATTTCGCAAATATGGGGTTCACAATTATGGGTAGATGGCTGAGTTGGTCTAAGGCGCTCGACTTGAAATCGAGAGAGGTGAAAGCCTCCGTGGGTTCGAATCCTACTCTACCCGCCATATTAAATTATTCCCCTATTTCTTTAATAACTATTTCCTTATTAAAGGATTTGTTACATCTTCCTGTCATTAAGTGACAATTCGTTACAAAAAAACTGGCGGCCCCTTTCGAGACCGCCAGCTAAACATAATAATGAATATTCTAACAATACAGTCGGAGTTAACCCTGGCAGGCATTCTGACTATGTATTTATATTATTACTATTTGCCCATATTGTCAAATAAAAAAACTGGCGACCCGTTTCCAGATCGCCAGCTTCTCACGAGCCCTCCCAAGATTAATTATAAAAATAATCCCATACCAATTAAAAATAATATTCCACTTATTATTATTACAAGAGGGGCTATATGTTCATCCTCTATAGGGTTTCTATTCATGTGTTATTCCTGGGGCAACCGTGTGCCTTTTGGAATATTATTATTTACACCTAACGCTGGGCGAAATCCAGTAATTCCTTTCTTATTTGTAGTCTACGCATAGCGCCAACAGGAGTCTCATCGCTTTGCAGATCAGAAAAATATTCAATAATTAATTCTTTTACATTATTAATATTATCCATCTCTTCTATTACTCTAGATTGAGCATATGATATAGGGTCTTTCATTTGATTAATGTCCCCCTACTAGTGCTATCACTAGCATCATTACCGCAGCAATGCATACATAAAATTTGATATCGTCTTTTGGATCTTCGTGTTTCACTGTGTTTAATTGGTTTCATATGTTAGCAGGTGTGGGGTAGGTTATTTATTCGGCAAGTTGCTCAGAATGTTTTTTTCCAATCTTTTAATAGTTTTAGATGTTTTTTCCAACCTGTAGTCTATTATAAAAGAATTCCAATCTGGGTCTTTATGTCTAATGTTTAAAAGTTTTTGTTCTATTAATTTATACTGTTTAATAGTTTCATTAATAGGGATTTTATCTTCAAGTTTTTCCGTTTCTTTAATGTGCCGGTAAGTTTTTAAAAACTCTATCGCGGGATTAAAGGGTGGCTCTGGCTCTGATTTAAATCCATCACAGGCCGTTAAACAAAACGACAAGGTAATAATAATAAATTTTAGAATTGATTTAGTTTTCATCTTTATATAGTAACAGGTATAGATCGATTTGTCAATGTCTACTTTTGGTTCAGGTTGTCAAATATAAACATTCCAATAAAGAATGAAAATAATGATGCGATTAATATTGTAATAAGTTTATTCATTTGGGTATTGTTTGATTTTGATTTTATTGCCTTGGAATTTATTGATGATCTTAACGAACTCTTCGAACTCCATGTTGAGGTCCGCCTGAATGTGGTCATCCCACGCAGCATGGAGATAGCACAGGGCATAATCGATCACAAAATTTAGTTTTTTATTAGATAGTTTCATCCTAGTTCCTCCTCTTCGTCAATCATGAGATCGTCCCTAAGATTGTCAGGGGCATCGCTGCGCGGGGAGTAGCAGTTGTCCTCATAGGTTCCGTCTGGGTGTGCCAAGACCTCGCCACAGAAGTCCATACCCGGTTCATCGTAGATAAGACGTAACGGTTTGCCAACTTGTTTCGCAAGTGCAGCAATAACAGGTGAAGGTGGAGACCAAGCCGTATTGAAACTAATTCCGTCTTCGGTTACTTGCCCCTCATAGGAGTTCGAACGTGTCCCCCAATTCTCAGAGCGCCAACCATACCAGTTCTCCCCGATATCTTCAGGTGTGGGAGAGATCTTTTCGAAATCAAGAAAAGTATCTGGTAGTGGACTCCAATCCCGCTTTTCAGTCGAGATATAGTCTACGATCAGTGACACGTCTCCATCAGGAGCGTCTAAGTAGTTGTAACAGTCATTAGGCATAGTCCCAAAATATACCACTACTTCATGACAATGTCAATATGGATTTTGAAAATTTAAGCTTTCAAGACTCTCCAATAATCTTCCGGAGATATGGATTCGTATTCCCATTGAAGCTGGTCCGCCTTATTTTTTAAAATTTCTTTTACTTTTAAAATGGCATCAATATTGTCTTCACCGTCCACATAAATTTCAGACGTAAATATTCCAGGAACTTTTATTCTATATTTATCCATATTAATAGAGTATATTTTCTATTCTTTGGTTCCTATTTCCAAGGAAATCTTTTATAGCTAAGTCTTTTTGCTTTGCTTCTACCTCGATGTCGAATTGACTTTGTGGTAAAATCCGTATATAGTCGCTGTGCGCTGGATCATCTGGATTGGAACGTCCTTCTGAATAGTGCTGGACGGGGTCATTATTTGGCCAGCTTTCGCTGGTAATTCTGATTGCCTCATCAAGGGCCATCCCACCATCATTAAGCCGAAAATGATGGTAGTCAAATGTAATGGGTATTTGAGGAAACAGCTTACGCAAATTTTGAGGGTTCCAGCAGCCATGTTGTTCGTTTTCGAATACTAATCTACTAATTACACTTTGAGATAATTGATCGACAGATTTTTTTATATAATTAGCAGTCTCATTACAATCTTTACTACCATTACTAACATGAATATTAATAGGACAATTGTGATTCTGTGGTAGACCAAGCAGGTCCAGGAGTTGGCCATGATATTCTAGATTTTTAATTGAGTTATTTCGAACCTCTTCTTTCGCAGACCCAATAGATACAAATTGTCCTGGGTGGATAGTTAGCCTTCCGCCAAGACTAATGTAACGTTTAATTATTTCGCGCAGGGGTCCAACTAAACCATGATTCGCAATAGTGTTACGCCAGTTGTCCCAGAGATATCCCCACTTCTCATGATCAGCAAAGGGAACTAAATCACTACTAATACGGTAAAGAAATATTTTATTATCAATATTCCATTGAATAATTTTATAAAACAAAGTAAAATTATGTTTTATTATATCATTCCATTTATTTTCTACATCTTCTTTACTATTCCTATTAGCCCATGCCAGTGTCATTGTCCTGAACTTCTCCCCCATACTCAGGTTGATGCAGCAGTATCCTGTTCTATACATGTCCCCATGTTACCAATTGTTGGTCAATGTGTCAAGCCACCTTTACTACGTAAAGGTCTGTGTTTAAATGTGATAAAATGTTCCCAATTGTACTAGGGTATTTATTTGGTTATTTCGGATTAGTTATTTCGCAAATTCGCTTTCGCAAATCAAGGAGTAATAATATTAGACTCTTCTTTATTTGTTTCTACGGTTTCTCCAATTTCTGCTTCGTATGCTTTTAATATGGCATTGTATTCTTCTTCAGTAATAACTGGCCAATGCTCTGGCGGAATAGTCGTCTCGTATGAAGGGTCACTGTCACGGTTCTGATCTTTAAGAATTTCTTCGGCTTTTTCTTTAGCCTGTTCGGGAGTCTCCGCCTCAACATCGATAAGCTCTGAAAACACGTGCGCAACTTTAACTTTGTATTTATTCATAATAAGTTATTATATATTATTATTTGATTATTTCAAATTTATTATTTCGCAAATCTTAATTAGTAAATTTATTTGGTTAGATTGGGTTCCTTTTTCATTATTGTTCCATCCCATAGACAAGGAGTCTTCCAATATTCTTTTTCACTTATTTCGGGCGAACTGATTCGCATTTCCAAATCAGTGACTACCGCACAGCCGCACAATAAATTAATTGCAATTAAATTAATTAATATTAAAATATATTTCATTTTACTCCAAAAAATACTATGTTATGTACTAAACTATTTATTTGATTCGTTACACTTCCCCGATAGACAAACTCAAACACTACCGTAATACAAACAAACAGTAATAGAAACACCATAGTACTAATAACTTTAACTACTATAGAATGATGTTTTGGATTATTTATTAAATTTTTAATCATATATTTACCTCATTATAAAATTCCACCAATTTTGATATACATGTTCATAACAATCTTTTCTCATACTTTGTCTATACCAGAAATGATCTGACCTGTCTTCAATGTGCCTGATGTCGCGTTGCAGCGGGTAATCGGGCGTGTAGTAAAACGCCTCCTTGTATCCGCCATCACTACCACAACCATAGAGGAAAATAGAGGAGAGTAATACAAAGAATTTATTTTTATAATTTAATTTAGTCATATGAAAATTTTTTTATTTATATAAATCGGATAGTTCTATTTTTAATATTAATTAATTTTTATTCATCTAATGTAATTTTTATTACATTGTATATTTCTACCTGTCTATTTCCTATATTTTACTCTGTAGAGAGTCTCGTTCGCAACTATGAAAATCATACCAATAAATGCGAAGCAATGCAACAATTTTTCTTCCCAACGGTTTAAAATAATCATATAGGAAGTATACACAATCATGTATCTGTAGTAAAGGTATTTTTATGGTTTGTTATGGGTAGAAGTAGGGTATTGTGGAATTAAATTAAAGTATTAATTTATAATTTAATGTGTAATATTAAATATGTCTGCATTTTCAAGATCTTTAATATGGAAAAAAGTAATAGAAACTTATAAATATTACGATACAGGATTTAGTTTTAAGTTTACGTGGGATTCGGTTCTTGATAGGCCTAACCCAATACCTTATCTTAATTTTGTAAATGAAGAATCTATTAGAAGTTTGGAAATATACTGGTTTAATCAACGCACTCGTAATCTGATTGATTGTGGTCGTTTTCCCAATTTTGATTTTTATTGTTGCCCACGCCTCGGCCTTTTGCCAGCCGAAAGAGTAAACATGTCCCGAGATAACGTAAGAGCACTTATTATATATCTTTTAAATATGAAGTGGGAAACCGCAAATAATATTTTAAATAATCCTCTGTTATATAGTTCTAAAATTAATTGTCTTAGAAAAGGTAAACATGGAAGCGTTATAGTCCCAAACTGTAACGTATTAATCGAAATAGATGTTTGGAGACAAGGAAGAAACAATATTCCAGTTCCACCACCGCCACCAATTATTAACCCACCTTCTTGTGGACCAAGAGGTTGTATAACACCACCTATCTGGTCTTGTCCGAGACCCAGAAGATGTGCGATTCCCGTCCGAGGATCTTTAGTAGAAAAATCTGCTGATATTGATGGACGCACCTCGAAATATAGACCAGCTCCTCCATGTTCTCCAGAGTCACCTCAGGGATGTTTCCCAACAACAAACATGAGAGATAAAGTTAATGTTTTTGTTCGTACTCGGTCTTGTTGTTTCGAACAAGAATTACCATTTTTTAATTGTTCATAAAACTAAAAAAACATGTAATATATCTTATGTCTAGTGGAGGTTAAATTAAAGTTATTATTTTTAATTTAATGTGTAATTGACTATATGGCAAATATCACAACTTGTAAACGCTGTATAGAAGGATTAATAAATGTAAAATTAAAATCAAAAGGTGATGGCACTTTTGATGTTGTTTCCGAATGCTCGGAAATGTTAAAAGATGTTATTTTTACAAAAGAACTAGGCGGTCCAGAAGTCAACGTTCAGCAGAGCACTAAAACACAAATTTGTTTAGACGCTGGAACTCATGCCGCGAAAGAATGGGAAAAAATTTATATAGATCCACTTACTGGCATGCCACGTTATGGAATAACCCCGCCGCCTCTTGGAAGTACAATTTGTCTAAGTTTTGGCGTTTCCATGTGCTTTTCAGTGGTAACAGATCATGATAATAATCAAGTAACCGCTACCCCTGTAGAGGGTGGATATTCTGATACTATTGACGCAATATATGATTGTTAAAAATTTATGTCAAGTAAAAGTAAAGCGTCACAAACAACTGGAGGTTGCTGCACAAGACAAGCAACTTTAACTATTAATTCATTTACTCAAGAAGTCTATGGGTTATTTGATCTTACATTAGGAGATCCGTCGGTACCAATTAACCCATCTGGATTAGATGGTCCATTAAATACAGTTCCTTTGGTTATTACTTCTAACGCAAGCGATCAATGTAAAGAAAAAGTTAGAATACAAATCGTTCAGTTAATGAGGGCCATGATCCGTGACGGGTTTAAAGAATGGCTTCAAACGTCTCCACAAGCAGATCTTGTAAGGGGAATATTTAGAAAGTATAGATTGATAAGATTCCAAGGTAGTGTATTTCCTTGGGATTTTGAAATAGAATGCTGCGACGAACTTCAAACAGGGAGAATCATAACAAATTATAAATCATTTCCAACTTTTAATGGCGTAAGATTGATATCAAATAATCAAAATGATCCAACACAAACATGGTTAACGCCACCAATTAATTGTATAGTATAATTTAAATTATGGCTACCGGAGATCCATGTAAAAGTTGTAGTAAAAAATGTGTAAAAAATGGCGGATTACCGTTCAATTTAGTTGTTACAATAGGAGATGATGGGTGTCCTAAAGTAGACGCAGGATTTTTATCGTCTATGAGAGATTTGGTCTACGCTTTAAAAATATTAGGCTGTCCTTGTTGTTTAGGGGTTGGTATAGCGAGTCACGCCGCGACCACAGTAGAACAATGGTTTTTTTATAAATTATTAGATTTTTTTGCTACCCAGTGTCAAAATGGAAAATGGAAAGATTGTATAGGTCAAGAAGTTCCAATTCAATTATCTAATATAGATATTAAAGTAGATATTACTTGTAATGATCATGACGTTTCACAAGGAAAAGGACCTCCATATGCTGAAGTTGATGAAGATTCTTCTTCTTTTGACATAACCTTTGGGCAGTGCCTACCTCCTGGCTCTGGAGGGGGAGGCGGTGGTGGTGGCGGCGGTGGCGGAAATTTAGTATAAAATCGGGATGGCGGGGCTCGAACTCGCAATCTCCTGCTCCCAAAGCAGGCGCCTTAACCATTGGGCTACATCCCGATTAAAAATTAAATTTTAAAAACTCCTTCTTCAAAGTAAAACCTGTAATTGCCCAAAAATATTACTTGTTTACCATTGATATTTTTAACATCTGAAAATTCGAAATCTTCAGCCGTGAGTGACTTATTATTAGAAAGTCCAAAAATTTCTTCACTATTATTTTCTGGATAAAGATTACTCACTTCAATTTCGAGTTTGTTATATTTATCGTATTGTGATTCAATACATTTAATATTACGATAATTATCCCGAAAAATTTCGAGAAGCCCTTGAACGTGTTTACTAATCATGTTTTATTAAATTTGAAAAGCCCCACTAGAGAATTGAACTCTACTCTCAGGTTTACAAAACCCGTGCATCGCCACAATGCTTGAAGGGCATTTCATATCTTTACACTTACGCAAGGCGATAGACCTTGCGCGGCTTACCACGCCCACCAACAAGCTCCTTCACCACATTCACCTTACCGCTCTGAACGGCGCTGCGAATCAAGTTGTGAACTTCATACTCCCGAATGTCATTCTTCTCGACGACATCCTTGACCGTGAACTCGCCATCAACACCCTTGAGTTGATTGAAGGCCAGCTTTGCTTTAGAAGGACGACCACGACGCTTAGGCGCAGCGGAAGCCTCATTTTGCCCTGCACTAGCAGTAGCGTTTTGTTTGTTTTCTTCCATAAGATCTTTTTCAAATTGGTCAACAACTTCAACCATCACACCATTAGAAACGTGCATACGAAATGGACGCCAAGCATCATTAATAGAATCACGCTTATGTCCTTCGATTAGCGAGCTAGTTTCGGTTGAGGAAATAAACTTCATATCACGCATGGTATCGCGCACAGAAGGGATTTGAAACTTATCCCCGCGTTGCAGATTGTTGATATGAACCAGCTTTTTGTTTGTATCAGTTTTCATGATTTATATAGTTTAATAGAATTTTTACAATTTGTCAAGGGGTATTTGATTTTTTATCTAACTGTTTATAGACAAGATACATACAACCCATCAAAATAATTAAGTCCACTAATTATTCTCCAATGGCTTCAAGATATTCACGACCTTGCTTGGTCAAACGGCGACCACCTTGGGCAATCTCCATGAGATTGTGTTTGAGCGGGTAAAGTTCAAACTCTGCGCGCAGAGCTTGACTTGACAAGCCAGTAACCGCACTGATATTTGTAAGAGAGCAAATGTTACGCTCTTTGAGAACTTTAAGGATCTGTAGCTCGGTATTCTCCAACCCAAGAGGTAGGATACCCAAAACACCCTTAATTCGACTCCAGATGCTCATGTCAATATAGGAAACATTGTGCCGACGAGCAAATTGAAGAATATTATCTTTGGCCATGAGAGTAGCATTACGAGCATTACCACGACAAACGCTGGCAATATCGCGCAAAGTTTCCTCATCAAATTCAAGATCCTCACTGTTGTTCTTAACAATCTCGCCCAATTCATCGTATTGGTATTCTTCCATGTGGATCATACGACAACGATCTTTGAGAGGGGTAATGACTCTTTGCGGATCAGTAGTCGCAAAAATAAAACTGATCTTACTGAAATCAAATTCAATGTGATAATCCTCGAAACGAAGAGTATTCATGTTGTGTTTATTAGGATTGAGAACTGTAAGCAAACAGGTCTGAATCGGAACGGGCATCTCATGAACTTCATCAAAGAAGAGAGTAATATGCTGATCACGAACATATTGAAGAACAATATCTTCAATAAACTGACGTACGTTTTTAAGAGTCGAACAGTTAATTGTCAACATAGGCTTAACACGACCAAGAGTTTTGCTACGTAAATTTTTAGCAACCTGGGTAGCAAGCATAGTTTTACCTTGACCACGCTGACCTAATATGAAAAGATGGGGAAGTATCTCTGTCTTTTCAAAAGCATCAATATAAAATCCAAGAACGTTTTTAGTTTTGGATTGACCAATCATTTCGTCGAAGTAGTTCATATTTTTATCTTACCAGTATTTTTACAGTTTGCAAGAGATTTTTTACAATTTATTAACGAACAAGATTTTTAATGTGGTTAATTAGAACACTTCAAATGTAACAGAAGGTTTCGGCACAAGATCTTCTTGTGATTCGAGCCTCTTATTTTCTGGTTTCGCGTTCCCAAATGTCTCAAGCTCAACTTCGGAAGTGCCGCCATTTACGGCAGCAATGAGGGTATCATGCTTAGCCTCAACTTTTTTACCATCAAGTCCTAGCATTTGAGCGTAGCGACCCCAAACAATCACGCGCGCATTTGGTTTAAGAACACGATTGAGTTCTTCCAAAGACACTTGTGCAAAACTACCACTACCAGCTTTTCTACCACGTTTTTTCATATTCCTGAATATTAATGAATTTTTATAAAAATGTCAACCATTTTCATCCATTGTCTCCAAATCTTTTTCCACAACTTTAATCATCTCTTTAATTTTATTCAGTAAAAACTGGGCTGCTTCATTGTATGTGTCAAATTCTTCTTCAATATCGCGGAAGATATATCCATAATGTTCAACACGATACTTTTGTTTTTGTCCGTAACTCCAAACAGTGTTGATATAAAAATGAAAATCACGATCTTTACAATGGTCTTTGGCTACCAGTTGACGCCATTTTTCCGTTAAATTTGTAATATCTTCTTGTAATTCTTGTGTTGTCATAATATTTTTTTGTTTGATACGACTTCTTCGCAAAGTTTATAAAATTCTTTTAATGATAATTTATTTTTAATAAGATTAATTTGTGTATCACACCATGCGATATTTTCAATAGAATCTTTTCCTCCTAATGATCTTGGATTAATATGGTCAATACTTGCGTTTTTTCCTATAATTAGTTTTCTTCCTGAAATATAACACTTATTTTTTTGAATTTCTAGAAGATTTTTTAATTCTTGCCATTTTTTCTGTGTTCCTAAATGTTTTTTACTCGCTTCTTTAAAAAAGCATTTTTCACAAACCAACCATTTTCTTTTTTTACCAGAAAAGAAATTTAAGTTATTTTTTAATGTTGATTTGTTTCCGCACGCCCAACATTGATTTTCTTTATTTCTTTCGGCAAATTTATTTTTTAATTTATTGTTATAATTTGTAGAGCAGGATAAACATCTTTGTTTTTCTTTTCTGTTAGATTCTTTATCTTTCCAGCAGTCTATACAAAGTCCTTTATTAAAGGCTTTTTCTCTTCCTTTTAAAATAACATTTTGATACCTACTCATTACTCATATCTTATTAAAAAATTTTGCTGTTGTATTGTGTTCATCTTGATCCCAATCGACAAGTAATACTTCAATCCCTGCCATAGTTAATAGAGTGCAAGTTTCTACATGGTCATCAATATGTAGGGAGCTATTTAATTGTTTAATAAATTCCGTTTTAGTTTTACCCTCTGTGCAGATGACACTTTTGACTTTTATACCATAACCTTTACAAAAGTCAATGACTTCTTTTTTGTTATCATAATTACGGAAGGTAACAACGTGAACTTCAAATCCTTCATTGATTTTTGATTTTACAAAATCGACAATACGTTCTACGGCCATTAGACGAGTTCCACCCCAAGCTGTAGAAGTAGTAACAGCTAAAGTATCATCAAAATCAACTGTGATTACTTTACCCATTAAGAAAGTTTATCTACAAGTGTATCAAAATGTTCACCCGTTTTAATATTTTTTTCATACAATTCATGGAATTGCATTGGACTTAATCGGCGCAATTTTTCGTAACGATCATGCCCGATTTGGAGTTCGCGGACATGTTCTTTCAATTGATTGATTTCTCGGTCTTTAACTTCAACAAGTGCTTCCCAAAAACTTTCTGGTATTTCTTCTTCTTTATTCATATTTATTATATTTATCTTTCAATTGCCTATAACGATCATAATACCAATCGCGCTGGTCAACGATGTCCTGCATATCATTCATATTTAATTCAATTAATTTCTCAAGCATTTGGTTTTGACGCTTGCACTCTTTAAGCAAATCAATATGAGTTTGTAAGATTGTTTTATTCATTAGAATGGGTTCTGCGTTTCAGCAGTATGATGATCAAAGCTAACAGTGTCCTCCTTAAAATGAGATTTAATCTCACCAAAAGTCGGAGGATATAAAAAGCGTTCAACGCCAACATCTGCAATCTTTGCCTTATAAAGAATGTTACCAAGATCAGTTCCGTAAAGAGAGCCGTGGGAATGGCTATGAAGCATCCACGCTCCTTTACTCTGCCCATTCCATGAAGCTATTGCGTAATGCGACAGCACGATTGGCTGACCATTCACATAGGCTTCAAGATAATTTGGCACAAAAATAACTTCTTTTTCAATGCCGCGAATTTCTCCAGCTTTCTTGCCATAAACATAGTAAGTGTTATCATGTACGGATTCAAATGTCTGCTTCCATCCAGCCGTGTGATTTCCAGACATTACGAACACGCGCCGAAAATTGAGGCGATTCATTAGGCTCTTAAACTTTTCTTCCCCGCCGTAACCAAACATAATGTCACCAAGCAGGAAACCAACAGTTTTTTCTGTTGCTTTACTGTTCCAATGACGAATGATTGCTTCGTCATGCTCTTCAGAAGAATTAAAGCCTCTACGCTTCCAAATTGGAACGTCCCACTTTGGATCATGCCCATAATGTAGGCAGCCCCAGAAAAGAATCTCATGATTCTTTCCTTCAACCTTTACTGGCTGATAGAATAGGCCTTTCATCCCAATACTTTAAAACATTTTTATTCTTTTGTCAATCGGTAAAGGCCATTCTTTTGGGCAATTCTTGCTAACTCATCCAAACGAGATTTGGTTTCTTTACTAATGTAATTATCTCCTGCCTTGTAGGATTCCCACTCACTGAATGGCACTTGAACTTGAGTATCATCTTCTAGAATGAAGAAATACTTATCAACAAACAATCCAGCATAAAATGTTTTACTTTTAATTTTCATGTGGTAATAATTTCGTAAGCATAATTGCCGCCATTCATTTGAGATGCAGATTTGCCCTTCCATGCTTCACAAATCCAATCATAGCGCACAACAAGGCCATTAAAATCTTCACTCCATTCTACTTGCCCACGCGCCATTGGAACATCGGCTACAGGATAAGGTTTGTCTTGATTAACTTCATAAATATTCTTGCCAACTAACGCGCGCTCATATTTCTGTATATAAACCAGAACTTTGTCGCCTTCTTTAATTGGCTTATTATGAATGTCTTTAAAATGCATTAATAAACAATCAAATACTTATCGGCTTTTTCTTTGTCGCCCATTGATTTTGAACTATAACAACCAGAAACAAGAATGGTTGCGATTACTAGGATTATATACATTAGTGTTTTCATATTAAATAAATTGTTTTGCGGCTTCCCTATAAATATCACTATACTCTTTTCTTACGTCAATGCGGACACCAGTCCCAAATTTTGGCTCTTCATAACCATACTGCAAATAGGCTTGGATCTCGTCGTCAACTACTTTGGTAGTATACCCCATTTGTACAAGATTACTTGCAAAAACATTGTAATATTTTTTAGGTAACCCCTTAGTAAGGGCATCCATTTGTTTTTTATAATTTTTATCTGTGTGATAGAGGGCATGACACACTTCATGTTTAAAGGTTTCGCCCTTAGTATCTTTTGCTCCGATCAAGTAACCTTCTGAAAACTGTAATTTTAATTTATTTAAAATCTCATCCATTACTTTATCGTAAGGGCTTTCTGGCTTGGTTAATTTGTTATAACATTCACGAACTGTTTTCAATGGAATATTAAATCCCGACCAATCGGCGCCATATGAGAAGCCCCAATGATTCTGTCCGTGATACCATTTCATGTACCCCCAAATTGAAAAGTTCTTACCACGAAACTTCGGGCTTGGACTCTCGTAATACTCTTGAGCGCGGCAAAAAAGCATGGCGCGATCATACCGGTCTTTCACGATAACCGCAAAGACATTTGGCTTTACTTCTTTGATTTTATAATTAATAACCATCTTTAGTCCACAAAACTTTGCCATTAATTTCTTTTTGAAAGTATCCTTTTTCCGCCATATCCTTTAGCAAGTCGGCCTGTATTTTTTCAGAAAGCAGTCCGCTTCCAGCCATCATGCCGATAACAAGAACGAAGACGATCACAAAAATTAAAATTATTTTCTTCTGCATAATACATTCTCAATAATATCATTTTGAAGATTGATATTCCCAACAACTTCAATTGTTTCTGGCATGATTTTATCTAGGATTTGAAATCCATCTTTGCCAAAGTAAAAACCAGCAAGACGTTCATCATAATAGACTTCTTGATTTTTGTATTCGATTATATCGCGGTCACCAAGCTCAACTGTATAGTTGCAAGAAAAGTTAATAAGGTCCCCCTCATAAACTTCTTTGCCATTTTTATCGATTAACCCAATAAACTGTTGCGGAACGAGAGTATCGAAATCTTTCTCATCAAACAGTTCATCTACAAGACCATTATATTTATAGTCTCGAACGAATGCTTTTCCAGCGGGGCACCAGAAACGAAATTTAATTGTTCTCTTTTTCATTTTCTAAATATCTCTCATTTTCTAAATATCCAGCTCCACAAAGTTCACCAACGGACATTGTGCGTTTATATTTTTTTAAGATATCTTGAATTTCTTTTTGCATTTCTAGCATGCACCAATTTTCGGTCAAGTTAAGATCATATTCGTATTTAGCCCAACCATCGTCAAGGGTCATCTTGAACGTGTGGGGCTTGCCAGAGGTAAGGAATTTTTCTTTATTAAACTCTTTCATAACGTAATCGCTTATTTCTTTTTTTCTTTTTAAAAGTTCTGCAATTTCTTCTTTGGATAAATCGTATGGTAATTTTTTACTCATTATGATACCACCAAGAACGAACGCGGGGCTTGACAAAATCAGTGTATTCAAGACCAGCTTCATTGAGAAACTCGTCGAATGAGATAGTCTCGTCGTCACAGTTGTAGATGTAATCAAACAACCAGTCCGCGCCAGCCTCATCAAGACCAAGGTCTTTGACAAGTTTATCAAACTTGTCGTTAACAATACTGTTAATCTCACGGATGAATTGACGCTCTTGATAGATAACGTCTTCAGGATGACGATCCTCTTTTGTGTAGTATTTTTTAGTGATCATGCCCTGATATTAATGGGTTTTTAGAGATTTGTCAATGAATTTTTTCTGATTTTACGAAGAATAGTGTAATTATTTAAATACAATGAGCGCATGGGTTAAAATTTTAGACGTTAAAGTGGGTACAGTGGGTACGTGGGTTAAAATTTTAGACGTTAGACTATACTCTGGTCCCGTAGACACCACCATCTACGACAGTGAGGGCAACGCTCTATTCACAGTGAACGGCAATGTGCCAGATAGTTGGAAAGAAAATGAAGGCATTGCAGGTTATGTGGAAATAGGAACATCTGCCACCAGCATTGGAGGTTATGCATTCCGTAATAACCAACTAACATCTGTGACCATACCCGATTCTGTGACCAGCATTGGAAGTGCTGCATTCCGTAGTAACCTACTAACTGCTGTGACCATAGGCAATTCTGTGACCAGCATTGGAAGTTATGCATTCTATTTAAATCAACTAACTGCTGTGACCATAGGCAATTTTGTGACCAGCATTGGAAGTAGTGCATTCGCTGTTAACCAACTAACCTCCGTAACCATACCCGATTCTGTGACCAGCATTGGAGGCGGTGCATTCAATAGTAACCTACTAACTTCTGTGACCATAGGCGATTCTGTGACTGTCATTGGAGATGATGCATTCTCTTATAATCAACTGGTCTCAGTGACCATACCTAATTCCGTGACTAGCATTGGAAGTTTTGCATTCCGTAATAACACTACTCTGTCCACTGTTGATTGCTACACCACACAAACCGCTTTTGTAGGGTCTAATGCATTCCTGGCTACAGCTAGTCCTCTCACCATTCATGCCCGTGCAACTGATGCCACATGGACTGTGGGAACTGGGTTGTCGTTCCAAGGCAACAGCAATGTTACAGTCATAAG
>Ga0208482_1000295_pt1 | contig 16438 bp, 10 predicted proteins | sample LakMenEpi26Sep10_FD_150737 | JGI IMG/M metagenome (GOLD analysis project Ga0208482, IMG submission 150737) | Freshwater microbial communities from Lake Mendota, WI - 26SEP2010 deep hole epilimnion (SPAdes) | ecosystem: Environmental > Aquatic > Freshwater > Lake > Epilimnion/Euphotic zone ... | reverse complement strand
GGTGATCGCGGTAACATTCCAGCAATTCTGAAATGCCAGAAATCCAATACTTGTTACTGAAGCAGGTATGTTGATACTCGTAAGATTAAAACAACCCCCACCCCCAAAAGCATAATCACCTATTGTTATTAACGAATTAGGAAGGGTAATGCTGGTAAGGCCACTGCAGCCTGCAAAAGCACTATTTCCTATAATGGTAACGGAATTTGGAATGCTAATACTTGTTATTGAAACCTTGTTGATAAATGCATTCACCCCGATGGTGGTAACCGGAAGGTTATTTAAAACAGCGGGAATATTCACTGCGCCACCGGGGCCATTATATCCGGTGATCGTAACGGAGGTTCCATCATCCGTGAAGTATAACGGGCCCTCTTGTTGATCTAATTGTATGTTTGATTTGTTCCAAGCCTCCTTTGATGCCTGCAAACCTGCAGTCACTAAGCCAGCGTCGTATTCCAAGTTTGTATCAGCGCCTGCACCTGTGGGATTGATACTTGCTGCTATATCGGCACCTGTTAGCCCAGCAAGTGTCGTAACAAAATTCTTTCCTGATTCTGAAGCTGCAACAGAACAGCCGTAAAGTAAAATATCAGCATCAGGGGCCAAAGCTTTTCCCCAAGAAGCAATTTCACTACCCCGATTTACCAAAATATTTTGATCCACCACCTGATTACCAAATAACAATTCACCATCTTTGCCATGGCTAATGATGCGAACAGTATCTAATCCATTACGATTGGACAATTGGTTGCTGATTTGACTAATGACATCCTGAGCAGGATCCAAAGTTACCACGGTTGCATTTGCTAATTCTTGTTGAGGCACTTTACTTAAAAGATCTTGGGTGATGATTACCAGATTATGTTCTGGTAATTGAATAACAGGGTTAAGTTTTATTGCAGGAGTGATTCTTTGTTCAAGTTTAAGAAGCTCAAGTTTATGAAAAATATCCTTCTTCAAGGAGTTCTTCGATTGCTGATTTTTGAATAAAGAAAAGAAGAGTTTCGGGAACATAGAGGCTCCAAATGTACTTTGAAGAGGGCGTAATAACTATTAACAACAAAAACATTTTAGAAAACACTACTACCAATAATAATCGGTTCAAAACACAACCTACAAAACGGATTAGAGAGCTAAAGAATAAACTATATGAGAAAAATTATCCTGTCAACAACAATCAACAGTCATGCTTTGCCTAAACTGCCAGCCTTAATGGATAAGGTTGTAAGGATTAGAGAAACAACCACCCTAGCTCATCAATATATCTTCATAATTGTATGACCAAAGAATCAAAAAAGGCAGGCATAAATCGATTACTTTCAAACCCGAATGCTGGTATATTTTGAGTAAGGATACTACTTAAGAAAGGCCGTTTAAATGACCATCATTAGAAGAATAGTTTGCGCTTTATTGATTTGGATAGTGATGCCAGAGATTGTTTTTTGTGCAAATGCAAACAAGCCCAATATCATTATTTTTCTGGTGGATGACATGGGAGTGATGGATACCTCAGTTCCTTTTTTGACCGATGCCCAAGGCAAGCCAAAGAAGTATCCGCTCAATGAATTCTACCGCACACCCAATATGGAAAGGCTTACATCGCTGGGCGTTCGGTTCAACAACTTTTGCGCAATGAGCGTCTGCTCGCCCACTCGAATTTCCATCATGACCGGCCAAAACGCTGCACGACACCACACAACCAACTGGATCAACCCGGATAGTAATAACGCATCACCCAAAGGCCCAACCGATTGGAATTGGAAAGGCCTTAACAAAAACAATGTAGCGCTACCCTCGTTAATGAAAGCCAATGGCTACCGCACCATTCATGTGGGCAAAGGGCATTTTGGACCAAGAAATTCCGAAGGAGCAAACCCCATGACCATTGGGTTTGATATTAATGTTGGGGGCGCTTCGATCGGTCAGCCTGGAAGTTATTATGGCAAACAAAATTATGGTAATGATAAGAAAGCTTCTCACGCTGTACCCGGCCTTGAGAAATACCATGGCACCGATACCTTCCTTACCGAGGCCCTTACGCTTGAGGCGAAAGCGCATGTTTCCGATGCAGTAACTGCTGACAAGCCTTTTTTCCTTTACCTCGCGCACTACGCAGTGCATGCGCCATTCAATTCAGACCCGCGGTTTGCGGATCATTACAAAGCTTCGGGCAAGAGTGCGCAAGCTCAGGCATTTGCAACCCTAGTCGAGGGAATGGATAAATCACTGGGCGATTTGCTTGATCATCTCGAAAAACTTGAAGTCAGCGAAAACACTTTAATATTTTTCCTGGGTGATAACGGCTCCGATGCGCCCCTTGGGCATCAGCATGCGGTTGCCTGTGCTGAACCTTTACGAGGGAAGAAAGGTTCCCATTACGAAGGTGGGATGCGGGTGCCTTTCGTTGCGGCATGGGCGAAACCCAATATCAACAATCAAAATCAGAAGCGGTTACCTATAACTGCCGGAGTTATTCAATCTCAGCAAGCTGCTGTTTATGATTTATTCCCAACTATCCTTACCTTAACTGGAAAAGCGATTCCGGAAGGCCATACCATTGATGGCTTAAAGCTTGATAAGCTGCTGACAGGAAATCGCGATAGCAGTAGGGAGGAAGTTTTTCTGATGCATTATCCGCATTCGCACCGTACGGATTACTTCACCAGTTACCGCAATGGCAACTGGAAAGTCATCTATCATTATTTTCCGTCCGAAGTTTCAGAGAATTCGAATTATCAATTGTTTGATCTTGCTTCAGACCCATTTGAACAAAAGAATCTTGCAGCCACAAATCCAGTGGAACTAAATCGAATGATGCGAGAATTAATTACAAGGATGGAAATACAAAAAGCGCAATATCCACACGAAAAAGATTCCACCGAACTAGTGAAACCCAAACTTCCATAATAGGGATTGCTTGACAATCGCTAGGCAAACAGGCACCATAATGATTAGGAAGGATAAATAATATGATCATTACTTGGATGCTACTATTAAGCCTGTTTGGGCAGGCCGAAGCCAAGGCTGCAAAGCCCGCTAAGCCCGATCCCTCGGTAGAGTTTTTCGCATCGAAAAATGTACTACGCATTTCAATCGAAATAGAACCAAAAGAAATACAAGCATTAAAAATGGCAGACCGCACTTATGTGCCCTGCACAATCAAAGTTGATGGCGGCTTAACTTACACCAAGGTGGGAATTCATTTAAAAGGCGCAGCGGGCAGTTACCGTGCGTTGGAAGATCGCCCTGCGTTATCGCTGAACTTTGATAAATTTGTAGATGGCCAGAAATTCTATGGCTTGGATAAACTTCATCTTAATAACTCCGTGCAGGATGGCTCTTATCTCAACGAACTCATTTGCAGGGAACTTTCAAGAAATTCCGGTTTACCCACAGGTCGGGCAACCCATGCCATGGTTAAGTTGAACAATCGTGATCTAGGGCTTTATGTTTTGCTAGAAGGTTTGGATCGAACTTTTCTCAAGCGTAATTTTGGATCGCCCGATGGCAACCTCTATGATGGTGGGTTTTGTCAAGACCTCGACCAACCCAAGAAATTGCTTGCTGGGAAAAAGGGCCAGAAGGATGAACAAGCACCATTAAAAACACTCGTAGTAGCTTGCAAGGAACCTGATCCAGCCAAGAGATTATTACTGCTGGAAGCTCTTGTGGATATTGATGCTTTCTGGACTTTCATTGCATTGGAACAAATCACCGCACACTGGGACGGCTACAATCGCAATCGCAACAACTATAGGATTTATTTTGATCCTTCAAAAGGAAACAAAGCGGTCTTTCTGGTTGCGGGAATGGATCAGATGTTTGGTGATCCAAATTTCGATCTGCGTGGGATGAGTTGTATCCTTGCCAACGCCCTGATGCCCTGCCCTGGAATGTATTGGCGTTATAACGATGCCCTACGCAAAGTTTATAATCAGGCTTTTCTATTGACCGAAATGAATAAACGCATCGATGAGGTTGTGGAAAAATTGAAGCCATTGAAAGATATCAAGGGTGGTGGCGACGATATGAAAAACAGGCTTGCGGAAAGAGGCAAAGTTCTCGCACGCTTAATAGGAGAAATGCCTGCTGGCCCGCCTATTTTTGGACCAGATAAAACAGTGGATCTTTCTGGTTGGAAGCCCGCTTTAGAAATGGGACCATCGCTTTTATTACAATCCTCCTTCGAAGACAAAACCTGCTTATATATTCGCAGTTCTGCTGATTCTGTAGGTTGCTGGCGCAAGCCTATTGCTTTGGATCCAGGCAAATACAGGGTTGAAGTCCTAGCAAAAGCAGTAAATGTTAAAAACCGCAACGAACCGAATTCGGGTGTCGGCTTGCGCTTATCTAGTGGCGAAAAAACGAAGTATATTTCTGAATCCACAGGCTGGGAGAAAATCACCTTTGAATTTGATGTCGCTGCACCCAAGGAAATTGTTTTGGTCTTGGAAATGCGCTCTTTAAAGGGCGAAGCCTACTTCGACACTTCTTCTATGAAGCTTATCAAAGTTAATTAATACCAACCAAGAGAATTCATGGCACTTGTGCGAAAATCTGTCTGGTGGCGTCGCTTTGCTTCAAGCGCTCTTAGGTTGATATCACTCTTAGGTTGGCAGGGCGCAAGTTTTAAGTTAGAGCATCTTTTAAAAAAAGCGATTCGAGAAACCGGGCTGGATGATTTCGGCCCAGATCATTTTCTAGAACCTTTGAATATTCTTATCAAAGATTTTACAACCCATAATCAAACCGATACTCTAGGCCGTTTTGTTTATTCTCAAATGATTCTTTCCTCGCTTAAGAACCGTCTGAATTTGCATCATGTGCTCAAGAAGTATCCCGAGGTGGAAAAGGTAAAAATCAATGCCCCCTTGTTTGTGATTGGCCTGCCTCGCACTGGGACCACTTTTCTTCAAGGGTTGCTTTCGCAGGTATCAACGCTTAGGCCTTTGCAAAATTGGGAAACCCATCAATTACCTGTGCCCCAATGCTTCGCTACAACCCAACAAGTGCAACAGCAGATTAAAACAGCGCAGGCACAAATCGATGGGGTGAATAGATTATCCCCCGAGTTTATCAAGGCACATGAATTGGGAACCATGGAACCCGAGGAATGTAACCCATTCTTGATGTCCTCTTTTTATGCACTGTTATTTTGTCAGTTAGTATATGCACCAGATTATTTTCAATATGTTCACGCATCAAATTTTGGTGATAGTTACACCTTGCATAAGAAACATCTACAAGCGCTTTCTTTCAACAGAGAAGAGAAAACTTGGTTTTTAAAAGCCCCCGCACATATTGCATCCCTAGCCCCACTCTTGGCTGTATACCCTGATGCTCGTATTATTTTCACGCATCGCAATCCTTTGGAATGTATGCCTTCCATGGCAAGCCTTACCGCAATGATTCGGATGGTTTGTTTGCCTACGCAAGATTTAAAATTAATCGGCCCAGGAATGTTGAAGCATTTGCAACAAATGCTGGATGTGGGTTATCGCACGCGAGATGCCTGGCCTGCTACCGCAACTCCATTTCTAGACATCACCTATAAAAAGTTAGTTAGCAATCCTATTGCTACAGTGCATCAAATACTAAATCATTTTAGCATTCCTATTCCTAATGGAATGGACGAAAAGCTGGAAAGTTATTTGGCAAAACGAACGCAGCACAGGCATGGCATCCATAAGTATTCATTGGATGAGTATGGCCTTGATGAAGCTGAAATCATGCAAACTTTTCAACGCGAATCTGATCTCGCCAACGGTTGATCACCGCCTACGATAATATTTTGATGATCGATTTGATGATGGCAAAGTTGGTATCCCAGCCGCAAAAACCTGCCAATCCCATGATAAACCCAAAAGTTGCAGGAATAAGGGCGATAAAGAAAAGCCACCACTTCTTAGTCAAGGCGGTTACGCCCATCAAAGCCAGGCTTAATGCCAGTGTTGCATCACAAAGATCAAATTGGTCGTCCATATCATTGAGTTTGTCGTAACCTTGTTGTGCTTCTTCTGCATCCGCTTTTTGTTCCTCCGCTTTCTTTTCCTGCGATTCAGATTTCTTTCGGAACTCTTCTGATTTTGCTTCACGGTAGGATTTGATCTCCGGAGTTTCGTTGGCTTGGGGCACGCTTAATTCCGCAGCCACCCCTTCATACACTGCCTGACGAATGTTCCTTGCCTGAAACCATGCCCAGCTATCGTTTCTTTCCACTTGTTTTAACTGCATCTGCTGCACGATATTATCATCCTTCACATTGCAAATCCCAATGAAGGTTGCAATGATCACGACCATCAATCCCACCCATGAATCCAAGGGATTGTTCGACTCACTTGGTTTTTCAGGCAATTGTATCTCAACCATTTCACGATCCTTTAGGATTTGTAATAACATCAGAGTTATGAATCATAAAAATGCTAACTATAAATGTCCAGTTATAATTCGAAGGTGATCCCCATCTTTTTCTTGCTTGATCATGGCTTCTTCTTAGTTGATGATTTAATCATTCCTACCTTCTTGAGGGTTTAACCATGTTTAGCATTAAAGCGTTTCTACTTCTCAGCCTTTTATTTCAACAACCGGAAGCCGACAAATTAATTTGGAAAGAAGCTGCGGAGATCGGCCTCGAAAACCAAGGATGGAATGAAACTCTTTCTCCTTACGATCGACTTCCCAAAAGCGTGGAAAAAGTAGTCCGCCCACCCGTGTGGAGTTTATCACGCAATAGCGCAGGTTTGGCCTGCAGGTTTATCACTGATTCTTCTGAAATTCATGCCCAATGGACTTTAACATCGCCCAATCTCGCAATGCCCCATATGCCCGCAACCGGTGTCAGCGGTTTGGATCTTTACGCCCGTGATGATAAAGGCGCATGGAAATGGGTGGCTAATGGCAGGCCTTCCGCAATAACTAACAAGGCTGCACTTGCAACTGGGCTTCCTATGGGTAAGCGCGAGTACTTGCTTTATCTGCCTCTTTATAATGGGGTCAAAGAAGTCAAGATTGGTGTTAGCAAAGGTGCAACGCTAGAAAAAGCCCTGCCACGTGCTGCTCACCTGGCCCAACCCATCGTCTATTATGGCACCAGCATAGCGCAGGGTGGTTGCGCATCCAGACCTGGCATGGCGCACACTAATATCCTGCATCGTATGTTGGATCGCCCTGTTATCAATCTTGGTTTTTCAGGCAATGGCACACTGGACCCAGAGTTTGTTCCACTGTTTGCCGAAATTGATGCCTCGGTTTATGTGCTGGATTGCCTACCTAATCTTGATGCCAAGCGCATCACCGAAAGGTTGGAACCTTTTGTCATTGCATTACGAAAAGCAAAACCCCTAACGCCAATTCTTCTGGTAGAAGATCGCACCTACACCAATGCCAGCATACTTGCAGGCGTAAAACAAAAAAATGAAAGCAATCGTAAGGCACATACCGATGCTTTTCAAAGGCTGAAGGATCGGGGAATCACCGGATTGTTTGTGCAACCGGGTGAACCACTGATGGGCGATGATGGAGAAGCAACCGTTGATAGTTCGCACCCAACTGATCTTGGATTTATGCGACAAGCTCAGGTGATGCTGCCCACCTTGAAACCCTTACTTCCTATTCCTGCAGCAGCAAGGCCTGCAATCGAAGGTTACTTTGATAAGCTTAGTTATCTTCCCGGAGAAAAAATTTCGTTGCGGGTTTCTTCAAAAGCTTCGTCTTTCGGATTCGAAGTTGCAAGGCTTGGCGCCAAGCGGGAAGTGGTTCTTACCAAAACAGATTTAGTATGTTCGGAACAAATGATTCCCGATAATGCTTCTTCGCATGGTTGCAACTGGAAAGAATCATTCGGGTTTGAAATACCCAAGGAATGGCGCAGCGGTTACTACAACACAACTCTTAGTGTGAAAAATAAGGAGGGTAAGGTTCTTACAAGCGAAGCATTCTTTGTTGTTCGAAGTGCAAACCCTGGCAAAGATTCTAAAATTCTAATTCAACTTTCCACGAACACCTATAACGCCTATTGCAACTGGGGCGGTTACAGCCTTTATGCCTATAATGGCAAGTTTAAAATACAGGGGAGAAGGGTTTGTTTTGAACGACCCATGGTTGGCCAGTTTCGTTCCTGGGAATATCCCTTCATCAAATGGGCCGAGGAAGCTGGGCTTGTTTTTGATTATGCAATCAACAGCGATCTCGAACATCACCCCGAAATGCTAAAGAACTACAAACTTGTTCTTAGTGTGGGCCATGATGAATACTGGTCCACTCCCATGCGCGATAACCTTGAAAAATATATTTCCGATGGTGGTAATGTTGCTTTCTTTAGTGGCAACACCTGCTGCTGGCAGGTGCGTACTGAAGATTCGGGCAAGGCACTTGTTTGTTACAAGCAGGCATTTCGTGATGATCCTCTTTTTGAAAAAGGCGACCCTAAACTTATATCCTCGCTCTGGAGCCATCATTTGTTAAAGAGACCAGAAAACACCCTCACAGGCGTTGGGTTTCTTTATGGCGGGTACCATCGCAGTCATGGGCAGTTCATGGATGGCTTGGCTGCTTTTACGGTGCATCGGCCTGAGCATTGGATTTTTCAAAACACCAACATGAAAAAAGATTCCACCTTTGGTGGCAAAGATACCATTGTTGGTTACGAATGCGATGGCTGTGAACTTGTTTGGAAAGATGGCCTACCCTTCCCTACCTTTTCAGATGGCACACCCAAAAACTTTTCCATCCTCGCCACCGCACCTGCAAAGTGGCACCCAGATGATTGCGAATGGTATGAACGCTGGGAAAAAGGCCGTACAGGAAATGCAGTGATTGGCACTTATTCCAACAACGGCACGGTAATTACCGTAGGCACAACGGATTGGGCACATGGCTTGGCCGGGAAGGATCCATCGACCATGGCCATCACGCACAATATTATTGAAAAACTCATGAAGTAGAAGATTCTTCGATTTGCATTATTCTACTAAATAAACTGCAATTCATTCTGCATCTAGAATGATGATCAATCCAGCAAAAAGATCAAACTGTTCTAAATCGGGTTTTGGGTTAGGCCCTTTGGGGAGGGGTTTCTTTTTATAAACATAAACCAACACCGAGGTGCTTTCGTCTAATTTTTCTAAGCTTGAAGCAAAGCCAGGGAGCTTTAATGGTCCTCGCATCTCAGCAACACTTTTCTTGGTGAATACCCTGATGTTTCCTTTCTCATCAAAAAAACCACCTGGCGGAAATGTACTGCGCACATTGCAAGGGTTGCGAAGTACTAACTCCAGAACATCTCCCGTTTGATGCACCAATATTATTTTGGATCGAAGCACTTGAAGGTCTGCAAGGCCGCTTTCCAATTCTTGAATAACCTCTTCCCGGGCAGGAGAATTCTTGGGCAACCCCATTCCCTTTTGTCTGATTTCAAGCAACTTCTTGCGCATGGCTTCTGCTCGCAATGCCATATCCCTATCGATTTCCCCAAATTGATGAGCCAAGCTGATGCGAATTTTTCCATCGCGTGGCGGGCCAAGTAATTTTCCTGCAAGGCTACCCACATGAACCCAATCTGCTTTATCATCCGCTAAAAGCAAACTAGAAAATATCGGACAGATCATTACTGAAAGTAAGATTAGCCGACCAAGTTTCATCATCCATTCCCCTATTTTCATCATCAACATATCTTAATCAAACGGCATAGAAATTGCACCTTTACATTTTGATTCAGGAGCATTTTTCCTTGTTCCCTTTTGCATTGTGCGAAGATATTTGGTATTGATAAGCTCATGAAAAACATCATTTTATACTCCCTTGCACTACTTGGATTTTTCTCCAACAACTTACTTTGGAGTGCCGAAAAGCCACCGAATATCGTGGTGATTTTTGCAGATGATCTTGGCTATGCAGATCTAGGCTGCTTTGGATCGACCAAGAATCGGACCCCCAACATTGATTCCCTTGCTCGTGAGGGCATTAAGCTTACGAACTTCCATGTGCCCCAAGCAGTTTGCTCTGCTTCGCGCGCGGCTCTTCTCTCTGGCTGTTATCCAAATCGTGTTGGTATTCTTGGAGCCCTAGGCCCTAATTCAAAAAACGGTATCAAAGACGTAGAAAACCTTCTGCCCGAATATCTTAAAAAGGTAGGCTATTCCACAGCCATCTTTGGTAAATGGCATCTGGGTGATTCTGCCCAATATTCACCATTACGCCATGGGTTTGATACTTATTTTGGCCTTCCCTATTCGAACGATATGTGGCCCAATCATCCCACTGCCAAAAACTTTCCCCCTTTACCCTTGCGCCAAGATGACAAGGTTTTGGAACTTAACCCTGATCAGTCTAAATTAACTGGCTGGTACACTGATCGCGGTGTGAAGTTCATTGAAGAAAATAAAGATAAACCTTTCTTTTTGTACATGCCCCATTCAATGCCCCATGTGCCTCTTTACGCTTCAGAAAAATTCAAAGGTAAAAGCAGCCAGGGGCTTTATGGAGATGTAATCGAGGAAATAGATGCTTCCGTTGGCACCATTCTTGAAACCCTCAAGAAACATTCCTTAGATAAAAACACCCTCGTGATCTTCACTTCAGATAACGGCCCATGGCTTACCTACGGGCACCATGCGGGTTCGAAGGGGATGTTGCGTGAAGGCAAGGGCACCGAGTTTGAGGGAGGTGTACGAGTCCCCTTTATTGCACGATGGCCCGGAAAAATTCCCGCTGCAACTACCAGCAATGAACCCACCATGACCATCGATCTTTTACCCACCCTTGTTGGTTATGCAGGTGGAGTGGTTCAGACAGAGCCTAAAATTGATGGCAAGAACATCAGTGCAATTATCGAAGCGAAACCTAATGCCAAAAGCCCCCAAGAGGCTTACTATTTTTATTGGGGCGATGCACTTCATGCGGTAACCAGTGGCAAATGGAAATTACATTTCCCCCACCCTTACCTTCATATCATCGAAGGTGGAAACGATGGTAAACCAGGTAAAAGCGAAACACGCAAGATCGAACTTTCCCTGTTCGACCTCGATGCAGACATCACTGAATCCAAAAATGTTGCAGACCAAAACCCCGATGTAGTTAAAAAACTACAAATGCTGGGTGATAAAATAAGAGAAGAATTAGGTGATTCACTCACCGGCAATAAAGGCTCCAAACTTCGATAGGCATTTTAATCATGCGAAAAATACTTGGCTCAATCATCCTTTCTTTTGCTGTCGTTAGTTTTGCATATGCATTCGATCCCAACCCAAGTGATTGGAAATTGGTTTGGAGTGATGAATTCGAAGGTAAAGAAATCGACCGTTCAAAATGGGACTTCGACCTAGGCAATGGTTTCTATGATTATAATGCAAAACAATGGATCAATGGTTGGGGCAATGAAGAGCTTCAGTATTACACCCGCGAACCAGAAAATGCTTTTGTCAAAGAGGGCTTGCTTCATATCAAGGCGATAAAAGAATCAATCCATAATTGTGGTTATACTTCAGCACGAATGAAAACCCGGAAAAGAGATGGCAGCGCACTGTTCAATCAATGCTATGGTAAGTTTGAGTTTCGTGCCAAGCTGCCTACTGGGAAAGGTGTTTGGCCAGCACTTTGGATGCTTCCACAAAGTGATAAATATGGCACATGGCCTTCATCTGGTGAGATTGATGTTCTTGAAGCGCGAGGGCAAGAGCCCAATAAAATCTTAGGGACATTGCATTTTGGTTCACGATGGCCAGCCAACGCTCTCAAAGAAAATAACATCCTTCTTCCCAATAATGGCACCATTGCAGATTTCCACACTTATGCGATTGAATGGGAACCGGGCGAGATTCGCTGGTTACTGGATGGCAAACAATTTGCAGCACAATCATTCTGGTGGAGTAGCAGCAAAGTTGCAGCCAACAAAGGGCTTCAACCGACCAAAGAGGAAGATCTTAACGCTTGGCCTGCACCGTTCGACCAGCCTTTTTATCTGGTCATGAATGTTGCAGTTGGCGGTAAGTTTCTAGGCAACCCCGACAATACCACACTTTTCCCAGCAGAAATGCTGGTCGATTATGTTCGTGTTTACGACAAAGTTGGAGGGTATTCAAAAATCAAACCCCGGGGCGAAGGCAAACTTCCCTTTGGCAAACCATAATGAAAGCAATTAACCCCATGATTACCTTTTTGGGAATGGCGGGGGTGGGGGCAGTTTCTTTTCCTTCGTCTTTAACTCGTTGAGAATCTCTTCGATAGCCCGTTCCAATTGTTGATCCTTCCCGCCATATTCAATTGCGGGATCGTTATCAACGATGATATCCGGGGTAACACCCTTCCCTTCAATGATCCATTCCTTGCCTTCGATATCATAACGGCTAAATTCAGGTTTATTCAAAGTACCACCATCCAAAAGTGGAAGTGTGCCACGAATGCCTATGACCCCACCCCAGCTTCGTTTACCAATCAGCTTTCCAAGCTTGTGCTGGCGAAAACGGTAAGGGAATAAATCACCATCCGAAGCAGAGAATTCATTCATGAGACAGACCATCGGGCCATGCATCATGCCGCGGGGATCAACCGATGGCGGCGTGCCACGGGCGATTCCAATCATTGCGATTTCCCTGCGAAGCCTTTCGATAAGCATGGGTGAAACATTACCACCCCCGTTGCCACGCATATCAATGATCAAGGCGCTCTTTTTTAATTGCGGATAGAACTGCCTTGCGAATTCGTTAAGCCCGGCTTGCATCATATCGGGTACATGAATGTAACCAACTTTGCCCTTGGTTGCTTCGTCAACACGCTTGCGATTTTTTTCGACCCAGTCACGATAATAGAGAGGCCCTTCATTATCGATCGGAACAATCACTACTTCCCTTGCGCCATTAGCTTCGGGCTTGGAGTTGATTTTAATCACAACAGGCTTACCAACTTTATTCACTAGCGCCTGGTAGGGTGAAGCCATTTCATTGACAGGCTTGTTATCAATTGCGATTAGGTAATCGCCAACTTTTGCATTAACTCCGGGCGCAGCAAGAGGAGAAGCTAAGCCTGGTTCCCAGGTTGAACCTTCAAGGATGCGAGTGATTTTTACATACCCTGATGGGGTATGCTTTTCAAGCTTTGCGCCAAGCTGGCCCAGCGGAATCTTTCGAACAGCAGGTAGATCGCCACCACCTACATAAGCATGGCCTGCGTTCAATTCGCCAATGAGTTCGCCAATCACATAGGAAAGATCAGCACGATGCCTTACATGGGGGAGTAGTGTTTCATAGCGATTGCGAAGTGCAATCCAATCAACGCCATGAAGATTAGGGTCGTAGAAGAAGTCGCGCATCTGACGCCAGCACTCGTGGTAAATTTGTTTCCATTCAGCCTTGCGATCGAGTTGCACTTCCATGCCCGAAAGATCGAGGAAGGAAGAAGGAGTAACAGAAGCCTTGGGAAGATCGATGACTGCAAATTTTCCATCCACAGAGACGAGAGTTTTTTTGCCATCAGCAGTGATATCAAAAGAACCAACAGAGCCTAGGTTGGTTTCTGCGCGGGTTGCAAGATCATAAGTTGCAAAGGTGGATCGTGGCTCTTTGCTGGAAGAGCGAATATACCAAACAGCGGAACCCACGGATTGAAGGTTGCGGTAATTGCCTGCTGGCGTGGGGATCTGGAATGTTCGTTCAGAAAAACCTACGAGATCGATTTTGGAATCCTTATCCTTGGCATCTGCAGCGGGCTTGTTTTCAGGTTCATCGGTCTTTGGTTTAAAGGGCGAGGGTGTATCCTTCGTAAGGGCAACGGCATAAATGCGTGCCATATCGCGGTAAGCATGGTTCCACTCAGTGGAACTGTAAATGGGGTTTAAATCACGGTTGGATACAAAGAAAAGAAATTTCCCATCACCTGAGAAAGCTGGGGTGTTAGATTCATGCCAACCATCGGTGACATCGGTAGCAACTTTCGTTACCAGGTTATAAATGCGGATCTTATCCATGCCAGTGTCGCTGGTTTCCGACCAAGATACCCATTTGCTATCGGGGGACCAAACCGCATCGTTGATTTCCCAATGCTTGGATTGAGCCACTTCAATAATTTGTTTGGTTGCAACATCAATATAGCGAACTCTGAACTTGCGATCAGTCCAAAGAATTTTTTTAGAATCGGGGGACCAATAAAGTGAATACTTGTAGACATCTCCCTTGGTGGTAAGGGCGGTAGGAGCGGATTTGGCATCGGAGGCAACGAGCATGATTTCATCCTCGCCCGAGATATCAGAAATGAATGCGATATTTTTTCCATCGGGGGACCAATGTGGATCACGATCATGCGCACCAGGGGTGTTAGTAAAATTGCGAGTAATTCCGGGCCCTGCAGGGACGGTGAAAAGTTCCCCTCTTGCGCTTAAGCAAACTCGTTTGCCATCGGGGGAAGGAGTACCTGATGCGACTTTGTCTGCGACAGATAATAGCGCAGTGCGGGAGGTAGCAAAATCCTCGTTGAGTTCGATGGGGATCTTTTCGACCTTGTCGGTTTCGAGATCAAGCTTCCAGATAAAACCAGCTTGTTCGAATGCAATCGCCTTGTCTCCAAGGGATGGGAACTTGACATCAAAATCTGCAAAGGTGGTAACTTGTTTGACCGCTTTGGTTGCAAGGTTAAGCACATAAAGATTCATGCGTTTGGAGGGATCGCGATCAGAAAGGAAATAAATGCGATCCTTAAACCACATTGGTTCTATTTCTTGATCGAGGGTATCAACAAGTTGTTCGGTTTTCTTGGTGTTAAAATCATAGGTCCAGATATCATCACACATACCACCCCGGTATCGCTTCCAAGTGCGGAACTCGCGGAAGATGCGGTTGTAAACAATTTTGGAACCATCCGGAGAATAGGAAGCAAAACCTCCGCGGGGAAGAGGCAGTTCTTCGTGCAATCCACCATTGGCATTCACTGTGTAAAGTTGGCCCAGAAAATCATTGAAGGTTGTCATGCGGGAACGAAAGAGAACATCCTTGCCATCGGGTGTCCAACCAAGGGTGATATTATTTGGGCCCATGCGATCAGAAACTTCATCCCTGCTTAAGGTGGAAGTCCATGTCAGTCGCTTGGGTTCACCTCCAGAAGAGGGGATTTTGTAAATTTCAGTATTACCATCGTACTGCCCAGTAAATGCAATCGATTTACCATCGGGTGAGAACTTCGGAAACATCTCGAACCCAGAATGCGAGGTGAGTCTTCGGGCAACGCCCCCCTTGGAATTAACTGTGTATAAATCACCAGCATAGGTGAAGACAACTTGGTCGCCATGGATTGCTGGAAATCGTAGCAGCCTTGCTTCTTCTGCGTGAGAAACTGCCGCACCAGCAAGCACAAGAAAAATTCCAAGAATGCGAATTGAAAACATTGCTTCACCCTAAGTAGAGAAAACGACAAATCTAAGTTACGATTATCGCTTAATTCAAAGCAAATATCCACTATTGTCAAGCTGGATAGCCCAAAGAAGCGGGATAATTTTTGCCGATTACAACGATTGCACTAAGCTGATTGGAATAAGAAGCGAGCATTCCATTTAAACTTGCTTTCGCGCCGGTTTGTATTGTTTCTCTTGATAGTTCCTTTGCCCCTGGTTTCTATTTAGGTTAAAACACTGACTACAAATTGATTTTCTTGTATCGAGAGCAACATGAACATTTTTCTTTCCTTGGTTTCCTGCATTACAATGCAAGTTGCCCTCCCAAAAGTGAACACCCCTGAAATCATTCGTGAGTTCATTTACTTGGAAGCCCCCTTCCCACAATGCCATGCAACCACCATCGCAGAAACTCCCAAAGGATTGGTTACCGCTTGGTTTGGTGGCACACGCGAAAAAGCCCCCGATGTTGCTATCTGGGTTTCAAGAAGTGATTCAGGAAAATGGACTACACCCATTGAAGTCGCCAACGGCATTCAAGCCGATGGTAAACGACACCCCTGCTGGAACCCTGTTTTGTTTCAGCCTAAAACTGGACCGTTAATGCTATTTTATAAAGTTGGCCCAAGCCCCTCGACTTGGTGGGGGGAACTCCGCACCAGTACGGATTCCGGAAAAACATGGAGCTCCACCATAAGACTTCCCGATGGAATTTTAGGGCCCATCAAAAACAAACCCGTGCAACTTCCCGATGGTTCCATTCTTTCGCCCACAAGCACCGAAGAAAATAAACTGTTTGGCTTATGGAAAGTGCACTTCGAACTCTCCAAGGATTTGGGAAAGACATGGAGCAAAATCGAGCCCGCCCCTGTCGCACTTGAAAAATCAATTCAAGCTATCCAGCCCAGCATCCTATTTCATGACAACAACAAGTTGCAAGCCTTGGGAAGATCCAAAGGTGGGAAGATTTTTGAAACTTGGTCGGAAGATCTGGGTAAATCTTGGTCCGCTCTTTCCTACACCAATCTTCCCAACCCGAACTCGGGGACGGATGCAGTTACC
>Ga0208482_1000294_pt1 | contig 16447 bp, 12 predicted proteins | sample LakMenEpi26Sep10_FD_150737 | JGI IMG/M metagenome (GOLD analysis project Ga0208482, IMG submission 150737) | Freshwater microbial communities from Lake Mendota, WI - 26SEP2010 deep hole epilimnion (SPAdes) | ecosystem: Environmental > Aquatic > Freshwater > Lake > Epilimnion/Euphotic zone ... | reverse complement strand
TAAATTTCAAAGCCATTTTGCGGCTCGCTTCGTCAATCATTTCGTCGCCAAACATTACGGCGCCCTTGCCTTCACCTTCGGTCGCTGATGAATATGCATCCAAAATTGCCCAAGCACGGTCAAACTGCTCTTGAGTCGGCGAGAAGACTTCGTTCAAAATTGCAACTTGATCTGGATGCAACGCCCATTTGCCGTCGTAACCAAGTGTTCTGGTGCGCTGGCAATAATTCTTGAAGCCTTCAGAGTCTCTTATATATAGGTACGGTCCATCGATTACTTGCAAACCATTAGCACGGCCTGCCATCAAGATTTTTGAAAACACATAATGAAAATGGTCACCGGGATATTCAGCGATCTGCACCCCACCTGTCAGTACTGGCATCTCCATGCTCGCGGCGAAGTCGGCTGGTCCAAAAATAATCGTCTCAAGTCGCGAACTTGCCGCACAAATTTCTTCAACGTTGATCAAACCGCGTGCAGTTTCGATCTGTGCTTCAATGCCGATGTGACCAATGGGTAAGCCATTAGCGATTTCAACTTGGCGCAACAATAAATCTGTAGCCACGATCTGCGCAGCGGTTTCAACTTTTGGCAACATAATTTCATCGAGCCGCTCGCCTGCACCGGCGACAACTTCGATGATGTCGAATGCCGTCCACTTCGTGCTCCAGTCGTTGACACGCACGCACATAACTTTGTCGCCCCAATCTTGCGTGCGAATTGCAGTCGCGATTTTTGCGCGTGACGATTCTTTTTCTTTTGGCGCTACAGCGTCTTCAAGATCTAGAAAGACCATGTCGGCGGGGATGCCTGGGCCTTTGCCCATCATTTTTTCTGAAGATCCTGGGATAGATAAACAAGAGCGACGGGGCAAGTCTCGTGAGCGTGCTGACATGCTTAAAATCCTACATCGCACGCAATACGAGCACGACTACATCGCGCTGTGGCGCAGCAACTCAGTCGTGGGTGGGCACTCGGCAACAAGCGGTTGCGACATGTCGTCGCTGATGCCATCTCTAGAAATAACTCGCGAACACAAACTTAACGACATGAGATCAACTTCATTTACAGCATCACCACTTGTCATCGCCGACCACAAAGGCGCGGGCAATCGAGTGCCACATGCCGCAACGCACCACACAGGTTTTTGCGTTACATATCCGAGAGCAGCAACAGCATGACTACCAGAACTGCACAAAATTTCTGTTGGCCCAGCAGCCAAAGCTTCAACAATCAAAACATCGCAACTACCAACAACCCGAGAGAGTTCTTCGAATTGCACGAGAGTCGCGTCAAAATCCATCGATATAAGTCGCTCAACAGCGGCATCGCCATCGCCATTGCTCTCAACTACAAATAGTTTCACATCGCCACGTGGTGCCAACGCGTTCAACACCGTTGTTGGCCAACCAACTACACACACAACAGCATCTTGCGGCACCGCGTCACGCAAACTCTTTATCGTTGAATCGTTTTTAATTTCTTCTTCGCAGTCACTCATCGCCACAAACGGGTCAAGCGCACCAAGCACATGACTACACAACCACCACAGTGGCCCACATGTCGGGTGTCGTTGTACGATTCGTCGCGCTGCCAACACAATGCCAGCAGGTTCGTGACCTAGGCCACTCAGCGCCGCTGCCGTCTCTCGCACCAACGAAACTGGGTCTGCACCGCGCGCCCGCGCCACATATCGCAAATGCTCAATCGGGTGCATTTCCAAAACGCTACCCCCGACTTGCTACGGTCTTTGCTGATGATTATTTCACCGAATCTCGACACCCAGCTTCAGCCACTCAACGGCGACGCCCGCCCACTCGAAGAATGGCTGACGACATTTCATTTGGTTTCGATCGTGCTTGATCCGTTCACCAATGAAAGTGCCTGGATTCTGCCAACTGCTGTTCGCATCTTGCGACAATTTGGCGGCGCTTCGGTTCGCACCAATTTTGTCGTCACGGCAACCGCACAAGAGACTCGCGAATTTCTCGGACCCTACGCCGATGAGTTTCTAGTTTTCAGCGATCCATCGCGAACATTTGTTAAACAACTTGCGCTGACCGAACTGCCAGCTTTCGTTTACATCCAAATCGATGGCACCGTGCCAGTCAATGCACAAGGATGGAATGCGAAAGCCTGGAACAGTGTCGCCGAACACATCGCCAACGTCGTCTCATGGCGCAAGCCCAGCATTCCATCTGCTGGCGACCCTGGCTCTTTCAAAGGCACACCAGCACTCGTCTAATTCGGGTTTGCTAATAGCCTGTAGTCGTGGCAAAAAAACAACCCGAGCCATTCGTCAACTCGCCGCTACTGCCACTCGGTCCAGACAAAACTGTTTATCGAAAAATTACTAGCGAAGGCGTAACCACCGAACAAACCAATCTCGGCACCTTTCTTCGCGTTGATGCAAGCGCAATTACAACGCTGACTGAACATGCAATGCGTGATATCGCTCATTTATTGCGCACCGAACATCTTCAACAACTTGCCGACATTCTCAAAGATCCGCAAGCAAGCGCCAACGATCGTTTCGTCGCGCTCGACTTGTTGAAAAACGCCAGCATCAGCGCTGGCGGTGTGCTGCCGATGTGCCAAGACACCGGCACGGCGATTGTCAAAGCCTCAAAGGGTCAACTCGTCTTCACTGGCGGTGGTGACGAAGAAGCAATCGCTAAAGGCATCTACAACACTTACCAAACTTCGAACTTGCGTTATAGCCAACTTGCACCAATCACGATGTTCGAAGAAGTCAACACCAATACGAACTTGCCCGCTGAAATAAAAATTTCAGCAACCGACGGCGACGAATTTAAGTTTTTGTTCATTGCCAAAGGCGGCGGCTCGGCAAACAAAAGTTATTTGTTTCAAGAAACAAAAGCCTTGCTCAACGAGAAAGTCTTGCTGCCTTGGCTATTTGACAAAATGCAAACTCTTGGCACTTCTGCCTGCCCGCCGTATCACCTTGCAGTTGTCATCGGTGGCACTTCTGCTGAATATGCAGTTGAGACCGCAAAACTTGCCAGCACAAAATATTTAGATTCGTTGCCAACAAAGGGCTCTCGAACCGGTCATGCCTTTCGCGACGTTGATCTTGAAGCCAAAGTTCTCAAACTCGCCCAACAAACTGGCATCGGTGCTCAATTCGGCGGCAAATATTTCTGTCATGACGTTCGCGTTATTCGCCTGCCACGTCACGGCGCGAGTTGCCCGGTTGCAATGGCTGTCTCGTGCAGCGCTGATCGACAAGCACTCGGCAAAATCACAAAAGATGGCGTATTTCTCGAACAACTCGAACAAGACCCGGCAAGATTCTTGCCAGAAATAACTGAAGAAGATCTTTCAACCGAAGTCGTCAACATCGATCTCAATCGTCCGATGAGTGAAGTGCGCGCCACGCTTTCGAAATATCCAGTGAAGACTCGCGTCATGCTCAACGGTCCGATGATCGTTGCTCGCGATATCGCCCACGCCAAACTCAAAGAGCGCCTCGACTCGGGCAAAGGTCTGCCCGATTACTTTAAGCAATATTGCGTCTATTACGCCGGCCCCGCAAAGACACCGACTGGTTTCGCGTCGGGTTCATTCGGTCCGACGACTGCAGGCCGAATGGATAGTTACGTCGAAGAATTTCAGCGTGTCGGCGGCAGTTTGGTGATGTTGGCCAAAGGCAATCGCTCTACCCAAGTAACCCAGGCCTGCAAAACACACGGCGGCTTTTATTTGGGATCAATCGGCGGCCCCGCAGCGCGCCTCGCGCAAGACTGCATCACCAAAGTTGAAGTGCTCGAATACGAAGAGCTTGGCATGGAAGCCGTCTGGAAAATCGAAGTTAAAAACTTTCCCGCGTTCATTGTCGTCGACGACAAAGGCAACGACTTCTTCGAAATTGTCAACGCGACAGCACTCGGCACGCCAGTTCAAATTCGCAAATAGTGTCGCTGGTCGAAGAGAGAGTCTCTTGCCCGCTCGGGCAATGGAAGGGCGAACCGGGTCGGTGTCAACTTTGCAACACAGTCATCGAGTCAACTCGTCGTCGAACCTGGTGCTCAAACAAATGCGGGCGCGAGTGGCAACGCAATCACATATGGCGGTTCGCCAGATCGGCCGCCAAACGGCGAGCAAAATATAGATGCCAGAGACCTGGTTGCTCAGCAGAGCGTCGTGACTGCGAAGTCAATCACATCAACCCCCGCAACGGTGCAGGTTACGGTCCGGGTTGCCATCATCACTTGAACCCCGATCAGTATGGCGTTGGCGGTCTTGAGGTTTTGTGTCATGCACATCACGCTGAAGTCACCGCGGCTCAAGCCAAAGAGCGTGCGGCCAAACGCGCTGCAAACCGACCAGCACCTGCAAAGAAAACACGCCGCAAAGCAACGCGCGCGGCAAAAAAATTAAATTAGCGACTTCATCGCCGCGCGAGTGTCGGCAGCCTCTTGCGGGTCGCTACTAAATTCAACAGCGGCAAAATCGGTTACGCCGATGCCAGCCAAATCAGCAACGCGCTGTTTAACCTGCTCAGAAGTGCCAGCGATCACAATGTCAGCCGGCCCAGCCGCACCCTCGTGGTCGAGCATTGCACGATAACTCGGCAACTGACCGTAAATCTGAAAAACCTTCGCTGCAATCTCAGTCGCTCGAGCAACATTGTTCGTAACACAAACTGGCAGCGCAGCAATTACGCGTGGCGCTTTGCGCTCGGCTTTCTTGGCCGCCTCAACAATTGTCGGCACAGTTAAAGACTTCAAAGTTTTAGGCCCTGTGCACCATGTCAAAGTGCCGTCAGCAAGCGTGCCCGTGACACGCAACATTTGCTCACCAAGCGCAGCAACAACAACCGAAAACGGCGAAGACCCAACGCCAGAAAGTGAACCGCGCGTCGTCAAAGTCTCACCCGCAAAATTTGAATTCTCGCATCGCGATAGAGGCATCAAAATCGAAAGATATTCGCGCAAATGTCGCACTGGCTTTTCGTACGACATGCCAAGCATGCCTTCAATCACAACTTTGTGACTGAGACCGATACCCAAACAAAGTCTGCCTTTCGATGCTGCGTTAACCGTGTGGCATTGTTGCGCAATTGCCATTGGATGCCTTGGGTAGGTTGGCACAACACTCGTGCCTAATTCGATTCTCGGCACTTCACGACCGACGATTGCCAAAGCAGTCAGTGCATCATGACCAAAAATATTTGGCGCCCAATAACTTGCAAAACCATCGCGCTCAGCCTGTCTTGCTTCGGCGACAACATCATCGATTGTTCCTGAATTTACTGTTCCACCAAAGATTCCAATTTTCATTTTCTGTTGCCTCTATCGCGATTTATATTGCTAACCACGCTAGACGGCGCGCAACTTGATGTCGCATTCGTGCGCGATTAGGGGGTCGACTCAGGTGTTGGCTCAACCACAGAATCAACCGGCTCGGGCATCACGTCTTTTGCTGCTGCAGAGTCATCGCGAAACTTCGATTCAAGGCATTCACCTTCTCTGAATGGCGCAATGTCGAGAGCCCGTGCAACAGCAACAGCAAAAACACTTCGACCTTTTGGTGAGAGATGTACACCATCAGCATTGAGAACACTTTTCTCTTTAGAAATCGTCTCCCAATCAAGAACCGAAACATTTTCTGACTCGCCCGCAATCACGTTTATCGCTGCATTAACTTCGCGCTGAGAATTTCTGAACAGAGAAGTCGTCACCAACAAAACTGGTCTCGGCGCAAGTTTCGCCACGATCTTGCGCATTTGTTTGGCATATGAATCTTTATTGCCTTCATAGTTTGTGCCGAGAAAAACGACTGCGGCATCCCAACCTGCTTCAGCATTAAGTCGCTGGTCAAGAACACGCACACCAAACTCGGCAAACCTGCTGGCTTCGGCCTCGATTGCCACCTGCCAACCGAGAGGCACGAGCGCGTCGCACATTTCGTTGCCGTAGCGACTCGAGGTTGAAGCCATGATCGAATCGCCAATCATCAATAGTCGATTGCCGCTAACTTTCGGGCCGATCAACCCACCTGCCACCTCAGGCAACGCAATTTCAAAGCCTTCCGGCAAAGTTATTGCCGTGCCGAAGTCATAACCAGGTATTCGCCCAACTCCTGACAACTCATCTGAGTCGCCGCTGCCAATGTTGAGCGAGGCGCAACTTGCCAGAAATGTTGCACCAACTACAAAAATCAGTTTTTTGATCAAGCCACCGTCACTTCGACTCGCGCATCATTGAAACACGCGCCACTTGCCAAATCGTTTAAATCATCCGGCGCAAAAGCATTCGATGTCAAACCTGTTTGTGTTGCACGCATCCACAAGCCTTTTGGTATGAAGCACACGCCAGGTCGCATTGTTTCGTCAATGACCAAATCAATTTCAATCGACGCCACATCATTTCGCACAATTACTCGCTGGGCATCGGTCAATTTGCGTTGTGCTGCATCTTGCGGATGCATCGAGATTGCGACTCGTGGCGGGTCGGTATCAGCAAACATCGAATTGATCGTGTGCGATGTCGCTGGCGAAATCAATACCAACGGATACTTTTCGTCAAACTCTCGATACTGCGGAATTGGCAGTTCGCTGTCTGCGACAAACAGCCGTGCTCGCTTGTCGCTAAAAGTCGGCCAAGTATCTTTAAATTGCACTGTCGTGCCCACTTTGCGCAGCTGCAACGAATGCTTCTTCTGCTCTGCGATTCGATTAGCGATGAAGTGCGGATCGCCGTTGAATTCATCGGCACCAAAACCCAACCGAATAGCCAACGCCGCTGCGAGTTCATTATTCGTTCGCGACTCACCAACTCGCTCAATGACAGGGCTAATTACTTGTGCCGTGTACGAACCATAAGAACCCACTAGATCATGAACTTCGAAATGCGTTGTCGCCGGCAAAACCACATCAGCAAACTTTGCCGTGTCTGTCATAACTTGATCGTGTACGACCGTGAAAATTTCTTCGTTTGCTAAACCGGCGAGCATGCCGACTTGATCGACTGCAGTTACCGCAGGGTTCGCACCCTGAATCAAAAATACTTTTGCTTTAACTGGCCAAGCGCCAGCATCGCCACGCAATACGCGACCGACGTGATTCATATTCAAAGTTCGCTGTGTTGGTCGAACCACATCTTTGGGCCATGGGGCATGAACATCAATTGAAAAACCATCGCTGGTCGAAGCCAAAATGCCAGAGCCAGACGTGCCAAAGTGCCCAGCAACCAACCACAAACCAAGAACAGCCAACACACTGCTGCCGCCGTTGCGGTTTCGCTCTGGGCCATAGCCCATTCGCAAAACTGCTGGCTTCGTATTTGCAATCAACTCAAACAACTCGCGTATTTTGTCAAGAGATACATCACAAATTTTGCTTGCATCTTCGAGTGTGTATTTGCTCGCCGCTGCCAAAAACTCTTTGCTGCCGGTTGTATGCGACTCGAGAAACTGAGTTGCAACTTTGCCAGTACGGGCAAGTTCATTGCTCAATGCATATGCCAAAACCACATCTGTTCCAGGTCGCACTGCCAGATGTAAATCGGCTCGCGAGGCAGTGCCCGTTTGACGAGGGTCAACCACAACAAGTTTGCCCCCTGCTTTTTGAACTTTCGCCAAGAGCGGCAACAAGTGAGTACCGCTAACTGCTGGGTTAGCGCCCCAGACCACAATGAGTTTTGCGTCGACGACATCGAGCGTGTCGATACTCAGCATTTCACCGAACACCTGATCCCATGCGGCGCCGTAAGTTGCGGCACAGATCGTGTGCAAAATCTCTGGCGCTCCCAAACGAGCAAAAAGATGTGGCGTCAAATATTTCGCCTCAAGCTTTGGTGCCGACGAGTTATATAAATACGGCAACACCGAATCAACTCCATGACTCGCAATTGCTGCTTTTATTTTTTCGGCAACTAAATCGAGAGCTTCATCCCAAGTTGCCGAGCGAAACTCGCCACTACCCTTTGCGCCAACTCGAATCAGCGGCGTCATTATTCGTTCGGGCGAGTAAACCCGGTCAGCATGGTGTTTTACTTTTTTGCAAATCCAGCCGTCTGTCAAAGGGTTTGATAACTCATCAGCTGGCGCTGCATCAATTTTTGTGATGCGACCAAGTGTCAATGTCACTTCAAGCGAACATGCGTCGGGGCAATCTAACGGACAAGCCGTTCGCACTGAGATTTTTTCAGCGATTTTTTCGCCGACTTTTTCTGCAACATTGTCCACGCATCTATTATCGCACGGGCATCGCTCGCCCCCCGTGGCCTATTTAGTTGCTGCTTCTTCGGTAGACAACTCGTCAAATGTGTCGATGTTGCGAAGTTGCTTAAATTTGTACCAAAAAATACCGACGATACCGAGGGTTGCTATACCTCCACCGACGACAGTCGACTTCACCCCAACGAGTTGCGATACCGCCCCAGACTCAAAGGCACCAAGCTCGTTTGTTGCGCCGATGAAAACATTTTCAACTGCCGAGACGCGACCGCGTTTGTCGTCGGGCGTCACTAGTGGCACGATTGCGCCGCGAACAAACACGCTGATCATGTCACCGGCACTCAAAATCATGACCGCGAAAAACGCAACCCAATAATTGCTCGTCAGACCGAGCACGACAGTGCCCAAACCAAACACGGCTACTGCTATCAACATTGACCGACCCACGTGTCTTCGAATTGGTCTGAATGCCAAAAAGGCAGCCGTGCTTGCCGCTCCGATACCGACAGATGCGCGCAACCATCCGTAGGCAACATCACCGACCATTAGTTGATCTTTTGCAATCACTGGCAACAGCGCAATTGCACCACCAAATAGAACTGCAAAAAGGTCAAGTGAAATTGCGGCCAACAAAATTGGTGTGCGTCGAATAAATCGCAGGCCTTCCATTGCTGAATGCAATGTTGGTCTTTCTGTTTTAACGGTCGGCGCCGAAATTATTTTCAATTTGATTCGCGAAATCAAAATCATGCCAAGACCAATAAGACTTGCCGATGTTGCATACGCAATCCACGGCGCGGCGGCATACAAAAAACCCGACATGGCTGGGCCAACGATCATTGCACCCGTCCACACCGCCGAATACATCGCGACCATTTGCGGCAACCCGTGTTCAGGTGCGATCATCGGCCCGATCGATCGCATTGCCGGTGAGACAAATGCGCGTGACGCGCCATATGCAATGGCAATCAAAAACATCGGGGCAACACTTGTTGGGTTGGTGCGCGAATAAAAAACAAGTGCCAGCGCACACAGCAATTCACCTGACATCGCCGTCACTGCGACTCGACGACGGTTATAGCGATCGGCAACGGTGCCAGATACAAAAACGAGCAACGCAACTGGCAAAAACTCAGCGAGACCAAGCCAACCGATATCGATTTCGCGACCCGTTATGTCATAAATGTGTTTGCCGAGCGTTGCCGCTTGCAACATCAAGCCAACGTAAAGTGCCGAGTTGGCGATGATAAACGACTTAACTGCGGGTGCTTGAAAAACTTGCCGCGCAGTGAGTTTTACTGGCTCGACAGCGCCCGAATCACTTCGGATATTTTTGTCATCTGGCGAATTCACGGCGTCAATAACTTACTCTGCCTTGGCGCACCTTCTAGATATAGACAAGACTGTGACTATGTCTTTATCTGACTTGGCCCGTCAAACACAATTCATCGACGGTATTGGCCAGGCCGAACTCGTTGCGTCAGGCAAAGTTTCGGCTAGCGAACTACTTGAAGCAACAATCGAACGCTATTCCGCGTTCAACCCCTCAATAAATGCAATCAACATCACCTGGCTCGAACACGCACGAGAACTGGCAAAAAAATTCAAACCAAACGCTGACAAAAAGTTTGGTGGTGTGCCGTTCGTCTTAAAAGACTTGGGCGCGCCATACGCAGGTCAACACATGTCGAATGGCAACATTGCGCTCAAAAACGCCAACTACATTGCGCCAACAAATTCAAATCTTGTCCAAAAATTTATTGATTCGGGCCTGATTACTTTTGGTCGAACCAATTCACCAGAGTTCGGCAGTGTGCCAGTCACCGAACCACTCGCATGGGGCCCAACGCGCAACCCATTTGATGTCAATCGCACTTCGGGTGGCTCGAGCGGTGGCAGCGCCGCAGCAGTCGCCGCTGGCATCGTGCCGATGGCTCACGCCAGCGACGGCGGTGGCAGTATTCGCATTCCGGCTGCGTGTTGCGGTCTTGTCGGTCTAAAAACTTCGCAAGGACGAATCTCGCTTGCACCATTTGGCGACGAAGCTAACTTCAGCGTTCACTTTGCTGTCACACGAACCGTTCGCGATACAGCAGTACTTCTCGATGCAGTACATGGTCCTGGCGTTGGCGACAGAGTCATTGCACCAGCACCAACTCGTCCATATGCAGATGAAGTCGGCGCTGACCCAGGCAAACTTCGCATTGGTTTCATTGATCACCACATAACCGGTGCCACAATCGACAATGAATGCGTGCAGGCCGTGCGCGACACTTGCAAACTTCTCGAATCACTCGGCCACCATGTTGAAAATTCGTGGCCGCAAGCACTTGAGAACGCCGACTTCTCGGGCAAGTTCACTGCGATGTGGTCGACGAACATGTCAGTCGGCTTGAACACGCTCGCCCAAATGCTCGGGCGCCCAGTTTCTAAAGATGATGTTGAGCTAATGAACTGGACAATGGCCCAATACGCCAAGAGCAAAACTGCAACCGACTATGCGCAGGCTGTTTATACCTCCATGATTTTTCGTCGTGCGCTGCAACAGTGGTGGGCAGACGGGTTTGACCTGTTGGTTACTCCGACTACTTCGCAACTGCCGCTGCCAATTGGCACAGTACGAAATATGCCAGAAGATCCGATGGGTGCACTACGTATCGCCGGCGACTGGATTCCTCTAACGCCGCCATTCAATACTTCGGGTCAGCCTGCAATCAACGTGCCATTGCAATGGACAAGCGATGGCATTCCGGTCGGCGTGCAGATAGTCGCAGCATATGGACGTGAAGATTTGCTAATCCGCGTCGCATCTCAACTTGAAAGCGCCCAGCCGTGGGCACACCACACGCCAACTCTGTAACACCCTTCGGCGAAGATTGCTCTTCCCCAAAAAGAAACAGAGCAACTAATAAATGAATACATCCACTGAAAATTCAGTCAAATACGAGCGAATCGCAAAACCAAAACACGGCAGCGAAGACTGGCTCAGACTTCGCTGGCGCGACAGCAATGGTCGCTGCACTTTCGGCGCTTCCGACGCGCCTGCACTCATGGGTGCATCTCCATACTCCACTCGGTCAGATCTTTTCTTCGACAAAAGCGTCGACCCAACTGTCGAAGACGACAAACCAGTTTTTCGCCGTGGCAACGTGCTTGAGCCGGCTTTACTTGAAGAAGCTTCACACCTATTGGGCATCAATGTGTTCACCCCATCGGTCATGTATCGCGCTGGCCGATTCACAATCTCTAAAGACGGTGTCGACAACGAAGAATGCCCCACTGTTGGCGTTGAGGCAAAAACAACTTCGCGATACAGCGTTCACACTGCCGACGACCTGCCTTTCGAATGGCGTTGGCAGGGCTGGGCTCAGCAGTCGGTGCTCAATGTGCCTCTATTTTTCATCGTGCTCGACCGTGATCTTCGCATCAGCTTCGTCGAATTGCCGCGCAACCAAGAAGCCATCGACCAACTTTGGGCCGAAGCCGAACGCTTTGGTTCTCTCGTCGACTCTGGCGCACGTGCCGACTCTGAAATCAATCAGTTCAGCGCAGAGCAAATCTCGTCGCTCTATCGCGCAACACCGACGGCGATCGAACTGCCCGAATCTGCGCGAGCAGTTTTGGCAAATTTACGTGAGGCACGCGAAACCCGACGTCAAGCCGAAAAACAAGAAACGATCGCCAAAGACGAACTCGCCCGCTTGCTGCTCGAAAACGAAATCGGCCTTCTTGACGGCGAACAAGTCGTCACGTGGCGCGAACATCCAGGCAAACAAGCACTCGACTCAAAGCGTTTGCGCACCGAATTGCCAGAGGTCTACGAAAACTTTTTAAAAGTTGGCGATCCGTTTCGAGTAATGCGAGTTAAATAAATTATTTTGCACTGGCCAGTCGCGACATCCAGTGCTTCCAAATAATCACCATCGCCGCTGTGTCGAGTTCGCAATATTGCAGCAACATTTTTTTGACAGCATCTCGATGTTTGGCCTCATTTCGACTTAAGCCGTACATCATTTCTTGATAACTGCGCATCGCACCAATGCCGTCGCGCACCGCTTCGACAGCAGTCTCTTTTGCCTCGTCGCCGGCAATGTTGTTGCGTTCGGCTTCTAAGATCAGGCCCGTTAACGCGCTGTATGGGTCGAGTGCGCCATCAAGGCTCTCGCGAAAATATTTTGCAAACCATGGGTCACGCCAAAGGTCTTCGTTGCTACCCCAAATTGCGGGCAATACATATTTAATGCTCAGACTGCCACCCATTTGCGGATGGTAATAGTGCTCGCTGCAGAGTTCAAGCAGGTCTTGCACTCTTCCCCCGTCTTTGCGGTCGGGCACGATCGCGTCAATCCATGCAGCGATTTCTTTGTCGGCGTGGTTATAACTCGTCATCTGACGGCGAATGTCGCGCAAGGTTGTCTGTTCGAAGTTGCTCCACACGAAAATCGTGCCAGTTTCGCCTACGACGTCGCGCAACGCGCTTGCAAAACTAAAACTAGGAAACGCATCTTCGACGTTTATCCACTCGGTGTGTTGCAACTCTTTGTCACCTGGCTTCAAAATTGTGTGGCAACTAAATTGAAACGCAATCTGCTCGTAGGGTTGCATACCCTTGTGATACGGCACCGCCAATCGCGAAGTTTCAAAGTCAACAAAATGCAACGGATACTCGCACGCTTCAAGTTCGTCTTTTAGCAGTGGGTCTACCCACTCAGTGCCAGTTTTTGTGCACTCAAGTTGTCGAATCTGCCGCTTGCCTGTCGATTTATTTTGATCAATTATCTTCGGCGGTATCTCGACAAGTTTCGAAATGCCATTTTTGATCAACCAATTAAGACCTTCTTTGCTATTGCCCGCTGCATCAGGCAAAAAGCCAATCTTGAACAGGTCAACAACGTGTGGGTCGCCAGCGGCGAGCGCACCCCAACATTCAGCAAACCCATTGCGCAAACTGCCAATATTCCGATATTCGCAATCTCGACACTTGCTACCAAGAGGTGGCTCAAGCGCAATAGTCGGGTCTTCAGAAATTCTCGATAGCCATTTTGCCTGCGATCGCACCGTGGCGATTAACTCATCAACCTCGAGACGCACATTTAGAAAACCTAAAAAGTGCTGGCTGCGCAATGCCGCAATGTCGCCATGATAAACCGCTCGCGGCCCAGTGCTGCCAGGGTCTTTGTCGGTGATTAATTCGACTTTGTTAAAGATCGCTTCTTCGTGACAAGTTTTTGCCTTATCAACCAAACACAACTCAGGCACAACTTCAAGTTCGGGGTAAACGAGTTCAAGCACGTTTGTTTGATATGTGATATCTAATAAATAGTCTCGCCAGTCGCTGAGAATGCCGCCTTGCTTGCCACGAAACGGTGTCGGGTCAAGAACTGAGTCAAAACTTGCGGCCTTCACTTCAATGAGTCGCAATACATTGCCCTTGCGCTGCAAGATGTCGACTCGCACCAACATGCCTTCGACCACAAATGTCGGCTCAAACCAGACGCCATCGCCAGGCACTGACATGAGTCGCGCAGTCGCCTGCTCTGGTGTTTCGCCTGCTTGCGGCACGACCCAAACACCATCGTCAAAAAGTGCTCGCGCCAGTGCTTCGACCATAAATCCGCCGTCAGCAAAAAACTCAAGAAACGAATTCGCATTGTTTAGAGACGGGTAACCAGATTTAAAATATTTGAGTTTGACCGGGCAGTCACACCCGAGCAAAAAGTTTGATTTCGAGAGCAGCGTCTCGCGATCGGTCACCAAAACAACTTACAACGCAACTGTCGCAAGGTTTGCGACTATCACTCTTGCGACTATTGCGTTGCTGAAGCCACCCGCTCATCGCCTTGCGGGTCGCGCCACGAGCGACCAGCTGGCACCACAATCACCCGTTGCAACGCCGATTCAGTGAAACTAAATGGCGCCTCAACACCACGAATCACCGATGATCCGCGCAGATAACCAACAGTCAAACCGAACACACCGAAGAACACGGGCACCGTTGCTGGTATCGCACCCGAACCAACTGGCAGGTCGTCGTAATACAGATTCACTTCACCTTTGAAGCGACCCGTCGATTTAAATTCGACGCGCAGTGTGTGCACACCAACTGGCAAATCAACTTCTGCCGACACCGAGAAATAATAAAGATCTAAAAAGTTGTGCACGTAATGCAGCCGTTTGTCTTTAACGAAAACGGCGTAACCACCAGCACCGCTTCCTTGCGCGATAATCGCCCCCTCAACACCAGTTGCGGGCACTGTCACTTCAGCAAAAATCTCAAACGATCTATTGCGCAACATCGGCGCAACTAGCGGCGGTATCGCGCCAATGCCAGGTCGATATTCATAGCGCTCTTGTCGATATCGCTTGTCACCGAATCTTCCGGGCTGATTGTTTAGCGGCAGAATTTGTTGCTTTTCGGCAAGTTCCCACCACAGCGCGATCAGCTCTTGCAATTTTTCAGGATGCTCACGCGCCAAGTCATTGGTCTCCGCGATGTCTTTTTCGACGTGGTAAAGCTCCCATTGTTCGACATCGAAACTTATATTCGGGTCTGACCCGTCATAACTTGGTACGCCAGGCAAACCTGGCAACTGGTGAAACACAACTGCTTTCCAGCCGTCATGATAAAGCGCACGCGAGCCAAGCATCTCATAACACTGCGTCACATGTTTGCTTTGCGCTTTGGCGTCACCAAGTGTGTGCGCGAAACTCACGCCCTCGATTGGTTGTTGTTCAACACCCGCAATATGTGTCGGTGCTTCAATGCCGATCAGTTCAAGAAGAGTCGGCATCACGTCAACCGAGTGCAAATACTGCGTTCGCACTTCGCCTTTGGCGGCAAGTTTCTTCGGCCAATGCACGATCAACGGGTCGGTCACGCCACCTTCGTGAGTTTCTCGCTTCCATCGCTTGAAAGGCGTGTTACCTGCCCAAGCCCAGCCCCACGGATAATGATTGTGCGCTTCAGGCGTGCCAAGCAGATCAATTCGCTTGATGTTTTCTTCGAGACTTTCGGGTATGAAATTAAAGTAAAACATTTCGTTGAACGAACCTTTTGGTCCACCTTCAGAACTTGCACCATTGTCACTCATCACGAGCACAATCGTGTTATCAAGTTCACCCATTGACTCGATGTGTTTGATTACTCTGCCAACTTGCGCATCGGTGTGCGTCAAAAAGCCCGCGTAAACTTCCATCATTCGTGCATAAAGTTTCTTTTCGTCGGCACTCAAACTCGCCCACTCTGGCACCCAATGCGGACGCTCACTCAAAATCGTGTCACTCGGCAATAAGCCTGACTTTTTCTGTCGTGCGAAAACCTCTTCGCGCCAGACATCCCATCCTTGGTCAAATTTGCCGCGATATGCATCGATAAAACTTTTCGGTGCCTGATGCGGTGCATGACATGCACCGGGTGCAAACCACATAAAGAAAGGTTTCTCGGGGTGTGCTGCACGCAAGTCGTTTATAAATAGTTCGGCTTTGTCAGCCAAATCTTCTGTGATGTGATAACCCTGCTCAGGTGTTCGCGGCGGGTCAACTTGATGATTGTCGTAGACCAAATCTGGGTGATATTGATCGGTCTCGCCACCTAGAAATCCGTAGAAGCGCTCAAAGCCGCGACCAAGTGGCCATCGCTCTCGCGTCGACCCCATTTGATTTTCGCCTTGCGGCGAGAGATGCCACTTGCCGAGCAAATAAGTCGCATAACCGTTGCGCACCAAAATTTCAGAGATCATTCCGGCACTCGCCGGCATTATCGAGTTGTAACCAGGAAATCCAGAAACAATGTCAGCGACGCGACCCATGCCAACGCTGTGTGGGTTGCGACCCGTTAACAATGCAGCACGAGTCGGTGAACAAAGTGCTGTCGTGTGATAGTTGCTGTAGCGCAAACCGTTGCCCGCGAGTTTGTCAAAGGTTGGCGTTGCGATGTCAGAGCCATAACAACCAAATTGTGCGTAGCCGACGTCGTCGAGCAACACGACAAGAATATTCGGCGAGCCTTCAGGTGGGGTCGTTAATGGCGGCCACCACGGTGTCGAGTCGTCGAATGTCCGACCAATTTTGCCCTTGAACTTGTTTTGCACGCAAACCCCCAGCACCAAAAATTAGCCTTTGATCGCTCGCTGTTTCGCATTGGCGCAATTTGAATCTGGCTGTGCTTGTTGGCAGTTATCATTAGCACTGCCAGCGCTCGTAGCTCAACGGATAGAGCATTTGACTTCGGATCAAAGGGTTGGGG
>Ga0208482_1000293_pt1 | contig 16468 bp, 15 predicted proteins | sample LakMenEpi26Sep10_FD_150737 | JGI IMG/M metagenome (GOLD analysis project Ga0208482, IMG submission 150737) | Freshwater microbial communities from Lake Mendota, WI - 26SEP2010 deep hole epilimnion (SPAdes) | ecosystem: Environmental > Aquatic > Freshwater > Lake > Epilimnion/Euphotic zone ... | reverse complement strand
GCGGCGATATTCGATCAGGCGAGCAATCGACGAGATCAACAGGCCATGTTGCTTGGCGAATTTTTTTAGTTCAGGTAGGCGTGACATCGTGCCATCATCGTTTTGAATTTCGCAAATAATGCCTGCAGGCTCGCAACCTGCAAGGCGAGCGAGATCAACTGACGCTTCGGTATGACCTGCGCGCTTGAGAACGCCACCTTCGCGAGCGCGCAGCGGAAAAATGTGACCGGGTCGAGCAAATGCTGAGTGGGCGACTTTCGGATCAGCAAGCGCGCGCAATGTGGCCGCGCGATCGGCAGCAGAAATGCCAGTTGTTGTGCCTTCTAAAAGGTCTACTGAAATCGTGAAAGCCGTGCGATGACTTTCGGTGTTGTTGTCGACCATCAGCGGTAGGCGAAGATCGTCGCAGCGTTCGCCGGTGAGTGGGGCGACGATGACGCCTGATGTGTGACGCACGATGAATGCGATTTTTTCTGGTGTTGCAAACTGGGCAGCCATGATTAGATCGCCTTCGTTTTCGCGATCTTCGTCGTCGACCATAATTACGAGTTCGCCACGCGAAATTGCAGCGATGATGTCTTCGATAGGCGCTAAATCTGGATCATTGCTCGGTTTAAGAGTTGTCTGATTTGACTTGCTCATTTTTGTGTCTCCTGCTGTGTTGAATTTGGTTCGAGAATGATTTCAAGATCATCGCCAAGTTGCTGCGAGGCGACGATTTTTCCGCGCCAGAGTTGAGCCATCGTCGAGATGCCACTGCTTTCGAAAATCGGCAGCGAATCGTTGCCGCCGGTTAGTGAAGGCGCCAGGTGAAAAACATACTTGTTGATTAAATTTTCGCGGTGAAATGCTGCAGCGACGGTTGGTCCTCCTTCGACAAGTAGTTGCAAGACATCTTGACTGCCGAGTTCGTCGAGCAAGTCGACGAGCGCACCACGCCACTGCGTGCACGGATTGACTCTGGCTGATTTTGCAACTTCGCCAAGAACTATGCGTCGGGGTGAGTCGCCTTCGACATCACGAACAGTCAATTGCGGATCGTCAATACGAACTGTGTTGGCGCCCACAAGCACTGCGTCGCTTTCGGCGCGAAGTTGTTGCACACGTTTGCGTGCAGTTTCGCCCGTGATCCACATGCTCGTGCCGTCTGGTGCGGCTGTTCTGCCGTCTAAGGTCGACGCCATTTTTAAAACAACAAATGGTCGCTTCGTCGTGCGGTGATGAATGTATGCCTTGAGCTGTGAAGTAACTACGTCGGCAAGCACACCAACGTCAACGCTTATGCCTGCTTCGCGCAGGCGAGCGATGCCACTACCAGAAACTTTGGGGTCGGGGTCTGTAATGCCGACGACTACTCGCGTGATGCCGGCGCCAATTATTGCTTGCGTACACGGACCAGTGCGACCAGTGTGATTGCACGGTTCGAGAGTCGAATAGAGTGTGGCGCCGCGTGCAAGTTTGCCGGCGCTGGTGAGAGCATCTATCTCGGCGTGGGGTCCGCCTGGGCGACTTGTTGATCCTTCAAAAATTTCGCCAGTTTGTGCGACGACAACTGCACCAACCCAAGGGTTCGGGCGCGAAATGAGGCGTGCGCGATTTGCCGCGTTGATCGCAATTTGCATCGCCTGTTGATCGTTCACTGCATCGCTTTCGTCTCGCGAACGACGTGCAGGGTTAGCCAACGGCTCAACGCACAACGCCAAGGCGTGCGCGTATAACCGCTTCTTGCTTCCATCCGGACTTTACCGTCGGCCCTGGAGTCACACCAGATCAGTCTCATGATTGCTCATGAGAGTCGCGGGCTTTAACCGCCGATAGGGAATTTCACCCAACCCTGCAAGAAGTTCTATTTAGTTGTATTTCTAGGATATTGGCAGATCGAGCACAGTTCCACTATGAGAATACGGGTGTTTGTCTGACTGTGATTTATTGCGGGCTTCAGCACTCGACTCAGCAAGACCAATAGCGACGATCGATCCGAGCACGGTGACGGTGCCTAAAATTTGAATCGCGGTGACGGTTTCGCTCATGAACAAAATGCCGATGAATATCGTGACGACTGCTTCGAAAGTTTCAACCATCGAAGTGACGCCAGGGCCGATGCGCTTGATGCCAGCGAAAAACAATGCCGTGGCGACGATCGTGATTAAAAAAGCCATGGCCAAAACCAATAGCCAACCTTGTTGATTGATCGGAAACTCTGGGTCAAGTGAACTTGGGCCGATAAGTGAGATCACTGTAAATGTGAGTGCCGCGCCAGTAAGCGCAATCGTCAACATTGTTAGCGGATCAGATTTTTTAGAGATGCTTCCCGCGGCTACTACGTAAACTGCGTGCGTAATCGCCGAGAAGAATGTGATTACTACGCCGGCTGTATTGCCGTCACCGACTTGGCCCGCTGTGAGCCATACGCCCGTGAGAGTGGTGAAGAGGCAAATTGTGATAACGCGATTTGGTTTGTGTTTGTAGATGATCCACGAAAGAATTACAGCAAGGGCAGGGTAGATATAAAAAATCACCACGACGAGACCCGAGTCGAGATCTTGTAGAGCGATGAAGTAGAGAAGCGGCGAAACGAAGAAACCGAAAGCGCCGAGAAAGAATATTTTTAATGCGTCTGCGGTGTTGGGCAAATTTTTGAAACCCATGCGTGCGATGCGAAACGCAATTAGCAAAATCGCCGATATTACGAAGCGTGCAGTCAAAAAACCCATCGGGTTAGCGCCGTTTCGTTCGAGATTTTGGGCGAACCATGGTCCGGTGCCGTAGCCACCGCCAGCGAGCATGATGAAGATCACGCCGAACATGCGGGGCTTGCTGTTTATTGCGTTACGAAGTTTGATTCTCATTTAATTTTTTGGTCGGCTCTTTTTGACGCTACGTGTGATGCCGATGCCGACAATTGTCAGCCCGGCGATCATGATTGCAAACACAAGATATTGCAGCGCGCCACCGCGTTCTCCAGCATCTTCAGGTTCTTTGCCGCAACCTGGTTTGGGCAAAAAGCCAATGCACTCGGAAGGCTCGTTTTCGAGGTCGTAAACGGCTGGAGTGCTCGTGTCAGGGCTCGGTGTATTTGTGGCGAGTGCTGTCTGAAAAGTAAAAAGAGTTGCAACGACTACTGCAAGTAAAGCGATTCGTTTCACCCGTATATCGTGCCACCTCAAAGTGAGATTGCGGCGTATATCAACTATTGTTAGGCGTCGTCATGAACAGCACCAGCGCACAATCAACACAATCAACGTTGCCTGCGCAGGTGGTTTTGGTTGTTGATTTTGGTGCGCAGTATGCACAGTTGATCGCGCGGCGTGTGCGTGAGGCCAAGGTTTATTCAGAGATTGTTGCGCACACGATTAGTGCCGCTGAAGTAAAGAGGCGCAAGCCTGCGGCGATCATTTTGTCGGGTGGGCCAAAAAGTGTTCATGTTGATGGGGCGCCAATACTTGATGCTTCGATTTACGAACTTGGTATTCCGATTTTCGGTATTTGCTATGGCGTGCAGTTGATCGCTCAACAACTTGGCGGTGAAGTCGCCCGTGGTGGCAAAGGCGAATATGGCCGTGCGATTTTGCGGCGTACTTCGGGTGTTAAGTCGAGTGTGCTGACTGATTCGATAGTTGAACAATCGCGCGATCTGAGCGTGTGGATGAGTCACTTTGATGCCGTGACGCGTGTGCCCGCAGGCTTCGTGGCCACCGCGGCGACACCTGATGCACCCATGGCGGTTATTGAAAGTGACTCACGAAAGATTTGGGGCGTGCAGTTTCACCCAGAGGTGATGCACACCCAGCAGGGCACCGAGGTGTTACGGCAATTCATTTATCAACTTGCGAAATGTAAGCCGACCTGGACAATGGACTCGATTATCGACACACAAGTTAAAGCGATTCGCGAGCAAGTCGGAAGTGAGCGAGTTGTTTGTGGTTTATCAGGTGGTGTCGATTCGGCAGTTGCTGCGGCGTTGGTGCACCGCGCGATCGGCAAACAACTGACGTGTGTTTATGTCGACACTGGTTTGATGCGCAAGAACGAAAGTGCACAGATCGTTGAAACTTTTCATCGTGTGATGGGAATCGAACTCGTGCATGTCGACGCCGGTACGCGATTTTTTGAGCGACTTGCTGGTGTGACTGAACCAGAGGCAAAGCGCAAAACAATCGGTGAGTTGTTTGTGCGAATTTTCGAAGAGAACACCGGTGGTTTGACAGATGCGAAATTTTTGGTGCAGGGCACGTTGTATCCCGATGTAATTGAAAGTGGCGGCCAAGATGGCACGGCGAGTGTGATCAAGAGTCATCACAACGTGGGTGGTTTGCCAGAAGACATGACACTCAAACTTGTTGAGCCGTTGCGGGCTTTATTTAAAGATGAAGTGCGAGCGTTGGGTTCGCAATTGGGCTTGCCGGATGAAATTATCTGGCGACAGCCGTTTCCGGGGCCGGGTTTGGGTGTGCGAATTATCGGTGAAGTTACGCCCGACAAGGTTGCCATTCTGCAGAATGCCGATGCGATTGTGCGCGAAGAAGTTAGAGCAGCTGGGCTTGAGCGCGAAATTTGGCAAGCGTTTGCGGTGCTTGCCGACATCAGATCTGTCGGTGTGATGGGCGATGAGCGCACTTATGGTCGGCCGATAATTGTGCGCGCCGTAACTAGTGAAGATGCGATGACCGCAGACTGGGCAAGATTGCCTTACGACTTGCTTGAGAAAATTTCGTCGCGGGTGATTAACGAGGTCGCTGGCGTCAATCGTGTTGTTTATGACGTTACGTCGAAGCCACCCGGCACCATCGAGTGGGAGTAAACGCGCAGCGTTTGCGAGTTGTCGCGTCGCAGCCTTTGCGAACTCATTCGATCATGTTGCGAGTGTGAGTAAAGGCACAGTATTTGGGGTTTGAGGCCCGAATTTGACCGTTTTGGGCGGTGTTAGACTAAAAGGATCATGACCCGTAGCGCCGTTGGGCGTTTTCGTAGGACGGTGTCACCTCTAACTGGTGCCATCTGTTGCATTTCCCTCGTTTTGGGGCTCGCCCCTGCGACGGCTGGCGCGACGGCATCGGTGGCAAACGGCGTGGTTGGGGCGAACCGGTGGGTGCAGACCTCTGACCAAAAACAGCGCGAAGTTGAGGCGATTCTTGACGAACTCGACCGTCTCGAAGAGCAGATGGATCAATTGGCAGAAGACTACGCCGAAGCGCTGAACGACGGCATTGAACTCGACAAAGAAATCGCCGCGACCGAAGCCCGAATCAAAGCCAAAGAGATTGAACTCGCCGCGATGCAGGCGCAATTACAAAATGTTGCATTGAAAACATTTGTTGGCAAATCAGTTTCAAATAGTTTGGCCAGCATTTTGAGTTCGACGGGTTCACTTTCTGACGCAGTGCGCAGATCATATTTGACCTCGGTTGCTCTGAATACGGGCGTAAGTGGTCTCGACGAGTTGCAAGGCATGATCGATGACATTGCGCGTGAACGCAAGCAACTTGAATCTCAACGCACTCGTGCAGGTGGTATCGCTGATTACGCAAAGAAGCGACTTGCTGTGGCTGAGGCAAGTGCAAATGTTTATTCGGCACGACAAGCACAGGCTTTACGCGATCTTGGCGATTTATTGCGCAGTGAGCAAAGTCGCCGCGCCAAAGCAGCACTCGAAGAAGCAGCCCGAAAAGCGGCTGAATTCACGAAGACAAAATATTCGAATATTCCGGCACCATCTTCGGCGGCTGGCACTGCAGTTAAGGCCGCATTGTCGCAACTTGGTGTGCCGTATAAGTTTGGCGCGCTGTCACCGGGTTCGGCATTCGACTGTTCTGGACTGATGGTTTATGCCTGGGCCAAGGCTGGCGTCGGCATACCGCGTTCTTCGCGATCGCAGTATTACTCGTTGACGAAAATTCCGACGGGGGCGGCTCAACCAGGCGACCTGATCTTTACGCGCAACCCAGTTAGTCATGTCGGCATGTATCTGGGAAATGGACAGATGATCGCAGCGCCACGCACCGGCGATGTGGTCAAGGTCTATGCCGTAAGTTGGTCGAAAGTAACTGGTGTAGGTCGACCGAAGTAAATTTCGGCGCGTGAATTAGGTGTAAGTTTGTGGCGATGAACGGTTGGTCGCAGTCAAAGTTTTCAAGTCGAGGTGTGACTCACGAAACTTTTCGCAAGGGATCTGGACCAGTTGTAATTATCGTTCACGAAATACCCGGGATTACACCAGCGGTTGAAAAGTTTGCAAACGAAGTTGTTGCTGCTGGTTTCACTGTGGTGATGCCACTATTAGTTGGCAACTTCGGTGAATCTCCGAGTGGCAAATATGGGGCAAGTTCTGCGGCAAAAGTTTGCATATCTCGCGAGTTCACAACTATGGCGTTGAGTAAAACATCGCCGATTATCTCTTGGCTACGCGAACTTGCCAAATATCTGCACGCAGAAATTGGCGGCAAAGGTGTTGGGGCAGTCGGCATGTGTTTTAGTGGCGGTTTTGCCCTCGGCATGATGGTCGACGACATAATGTTGGCGCCGATTTTGTCGCAACCGAGTTTGCCTTTTGCGCTAGGCGCAAAACGCTCGGCTGACCTCAATTTGTCTGAGCAAGATAAGCGTCGAATAACGCAACGAGCAGAGGCTGGTTGTCAGGTTTTGGGTCTGCGTTATTCAGGTGATCGACTTGTCGGCACACGTTTTGCCGAACTACACAAGCTGCTTGGTGATGCGTTCATTGCAGTTGAGTTTGAATCAACTGCAAAGTCGGATCACTCGGTGTTGACGGAACAACGTCAAGAACTAGGTGTTCAACGCGTAATTGAGTTTCTGAAATCAAAATTGCTCTAAGACTCGCACTTTAAATTGCGGGTCTTTGAACGATTTGAGTGCTTTTACTGGATCAGTTCGATTAACTAGCAAATGTCTAGCGAGGCGCCCCTTGGCTGCTTTTGCGTCATGACCGCCTGCCTTGCCAGTTTTCGTCACCAAGTCAACATGAAAATAGCTTTTAATCAACTTGCTATCGGCAATAAATGCCGCTGAGTGCTCTTGGGGTAACAAACTAATGACGACAGCACCTGCACAATATTTATTGAGTGCGCTCGAAAGTTCGCCTCGCCACCACGAAGAAAGTTTGCCCATTGGCGCAAGACTTGCGCCGATTTTTAGGCGGTAGTCAGGTGTGGGGTCACCGGCCGCTACTAGACCAAGCAATCCAGAAACGATGACGATGTTTTTGGCGGCAGTTTTTTGCAGCGCGAGAGGCAGCGAAGCGAGATCAAGATGATCCCAAACGACGCCTGTGTAACGTTGCGATGCAGGCAAAGATTTAGCACCATGCACTGCGAGGTTTGCTTGTTGTGCTCGAGTGAGATGAGCGCCCGAAACACCAAGAAGTTTTGGAGACCCGCCACGTGCTTGCTTCAACGCTGCGACAACACTTGTGCGTTGTTTGCCAAGCGACTTGCCAAAAACGCCACTCGTTTCTGCGAACTTCGTGCCAGTTTTGCCAGACTCAGCCTTGCCTTCAGATGGCGGAAGCAAAATAATTAGTTTTTTCTCTGAAGCCATGAATCACGATTCTGCCTGATGACGCGCCGTAATAGTCGCATACGGTGCGCCTAGTCTGCAGGGGTGGTGTCAGAGCAAAAGTCATTAGATATAGCGTCGCTCAACCCTGACCAGCAAGACGCGGTGCTACACCCGAGCGGGCCGTTGCTCGTGGTCGCTGGCGCCGGTTCGGGCAAGACACGAGTTTTGACTCATCGCGTGGCTCACCTAATTAACCAAGGCACGCACCCGATGCGAATTTTGGCGATCACTTTTACTAACAAGGCTGCCGGTGAAATGCGCGAGCGAGTCGAGGCACTTGTCGGCAAAGTTGCTGAGCGAATGTGGGTGAGCACTTTTCACGCCGCGTGTGTGCGAATTTTGCGGATGCAAGCCGAGCAGATTGGCTACCCGAAGACATTTTCGATTTACGACCAGTCAGATGCACAGCGCCTTGTCGGCTATGTCATTCGTGATCGCGGACTAGATGCCAAGCGGTTTCCGGCACGCGGTGTGCACGCCCGAATCAGTTTGTGGAAAAACGAGTTGATTTCACCAGACCAGGCGTTGCTGAATGCCGACAATGTGTTCGAAACAAAATATGCAGAGATCTATCGCGAATATCAGTCGCGATTGTTAAAAGCCGGGGCGATGGATTTCGATGACTTGTTGATCAACACTGTCAAACTGTTTCGCGAGCACAAAGATGTTTTGGCGCAATTTCAACAACGCTTCGAACATATTTTGATTGACGAATATCAAGATACGAACATTGCCCAAAACGAAATCGTGTTGATGTTGGCTGGCGCACATCACAATGTCTGTGTTGTTGGAGATACCGATCAGTCTGTGTATCGATTTCGTGGCGCAGACTTCAGAAATATCTTGCAGTTTGAAACGGCGTTTCCTGAAGTGACGGTTGTTGTGTTGGCGCAGAATTATCGCAGTACGCAAACAATTTTGGATGCTGCTAACGCTGTCATTACCAACAATGCCGAGCGTAAACCCAAGGAATTATGGACTGAACTAGGCAAAGGCGACCGCGTCGTGCGGTTTTATGCCGACGACGAATATCACGAAGCAAATTGGGTGATTTCGCAATTATCAAAAATGAAAAAGAGTCACGAGCACGAGTGGCGAGAGATGGCTGTTTTCTATCGCACCAATGCCCAGAGCCGAATTTTAGAAGAGAGCCTGATGCAGGCTGGCGTGCCCTACAAAGTAATTGGCGGCACTCGGTTCTATGACCGCCGCGAAATCAAAGATGCTCTGGCATACATTCGTTGTGCGGCGAACCCGCTTGATGAAGTCAGCCTCAAGCGCATTTTGAATGTGCCCAAGCGCGGCATCGGCGACACGACAGTTGATCGTCTCGATGCTTATGCAACTAAAGAAAACATTGCATTTGCGCTTGCGTTGCGCCGTACGGCAGATGCTGGCATTGGTGCAGCAGCCTCTAAAGGCATTGCCAGTTTTGTCGCGTTAATCGACGATCTTGAATCGCGAATGGGCCAAGGACCAGGGCCAGTGTTGCGCCATGCGTTAGAAGCGAGTGGATATTTGAGTGAACTGCAAGCCGAGGGCACTGTCGAATCAGACGGACGATACGAAAACTTGGCTGAACTAATCGGCAGCGCGAGTGAGTTCACACAAGTCGACGAATTTTTAGAACAAGTCGCACTTGTTGCAGACACCGATCAACTTGATTCAGATAATCACGTCACATTGATGACTTTGCACTCAGCAAAGGGTCTCGAGTTCGAGGCGGTTTTCATCGTCGGCATGGAAGAAGGTATTTTTCCACACAGTCGCGCACTCGTTGATCAAAACGAACTCGAAGAAGAGCGTCGCTTGGCGTATGTAGGCATTACACGTGCCAAGCAAAAACTGTTTCTTACTCACGCCTGGAGTCGAAATCTTTATGGTTCGACACAATACAACCCGCCATCACGCTTTTTGGATGAGATACCCAGCGAATTGTTACAACGCGAAGGAAGCACAGATTCTGGCGCTGACGAAGGTCGTGGCAGTTATCGTCCGCGACCAGATCAAGGCTCGGGCAAAAAAATTGAATGGACTCGGGCGACAGTGCCAAAGTATCGACGCGACGGTGATGCGGTTGGCGATTTGACTGGTGCTAACTCTGGTTTGAAAGTTGGCGATGATGTTGAGCACCCGTCGTTTGGTGAAGGTGTGATAATCAACATTCGTGGCTCAGGCGAGTCGGCCGAAGCGACAATTGAATTCGTCAATCACGGCAAAAAGCATTTGGCAATGGCGTGGGCGCCACTCAAAAAAATAAATTAGCGAACTAAGTAATTTTCAGCCTGCACGTAAATCAATTAGCAGAGTGCGCAAATTTTCGACAATTGGTCGAACATCTAGCGGAAGTTGTAATTGTTCAACACTAAGTGTGCGACCTTCACAATCTTTAAAGTTTCTTGAGTTGACAATGTGCTCGACAAGACAACCTTCGCCACGGTCAGCAGGGTAGGCGTAATAAACCTGCCAGCCTTTGGCTGGGTTGTCTCCGGTGTGGTCGATAACGATAGAACGTTTGCCGGTTGAGTCACGTAAATCTGGGTAGAGAATTGGCCCACCTTCGCTGACTAATCTTGCGATGTCATCCACGCGTCCGATTTCGAAAGTTTTTGCAACCGTCTCGGGGTTTTGTTCGCGATTATCGGTTGCCAAGCTGGCAAAAATCCATGTAACTCCAAACAAAATTGCGAACCCGAGAATGCCCCCGACAACGGGCGCAACGGCACGCATGATTGGCGATGTGAATTCGATACGGCGCATGTCGTAAGGTTATTGAGTTGTGAAACGAAATTATCGCGTAGTCGTTGCCAAGCCCGGCCTTGACGGCCATGACCGTGGGGCCAAGACGATCACCCGCGCCTTGCGCGACCATGGTTTTGAGGTCATATATACGGGTCTGCACCAGACGCCCGAGCAAATTGCCGAAACTGTGTTGCAAGAAGACGCTGATGCCGTTGGTTTGTCGTTACTTTCGGGGGCTCACCTGACGCTGTTTCCTCGGGTGATGGAAGAATTGCGCAGTCGCAAACTTGGCGAAATTTTGATTTTTGGTGGCGGGGTTATACCTGAAGATGACATAGTCACGCTCAAGCAGCAGGGTGTCGGCGAAATTTTTGGCCCTGGTTCGTCGCTCAGTGATATTGCCAAATGGTTAGAGTTGGCGCTTGACTCGCGCGAAGAAAACTGAACAAAGGAAATTAAGTGGATCTTTTTGAGTATCAAGGTAAACAATATTTCGCGCGCTTTGGCATCGCCGTTTCAGCGGGCGGTGTTGCATTAACAGTTGACGAAGCAGTTGCGCAAGCAGAACTCGCGAAGTATCCGGTCGTGATTAAAGCACAGGTGCAAGTTGGAGGCCGTGGCAAAGCAGGCGGTATCAAACTGGCGAACAATGCCGACGAAGTTCGATTGCATGCAAAAAATATTTTAGGAATGGACATCAAGGGCCACATCGTTAAGCGCGTGTGGGTTGAACACGCGTCAGATATCGCCGAAGAGTATTACGCCTCATTCACGCTTGATCGATCGGCGAAGCGACATTTGTTGATGCTCTCAGCCCAGGGTGGTGTCGAGATCGAACATGTTGCAGTTGTTGACCCAACTGCAATTGTCAAGTTGCATGTCAACCCTGTTGAAGGTTTAAGTCTCGATGCGGCAAAACGTGCCGTTGTTGATGCGCGCATTTCAGAAAAAGCACAAGACGGCGTGGCAGCAATGCTGCTCAAACTTTATGAATGCTTCACAAAAGGTGATTGCGATCTGGCAGAAATTAACCCGTTGATTTTGAAGCCGACTGGTGAAGTTCATGCACTTGATGCGAAAGTCACGCTTGATGCCAACGCTGCTTTTCGCCACCCTGAATGGGATGAATATCGCGAAACTGAAGAACTAGACGAGCGCGAAAAGCTTGCACGAGAAAAAAACCTGCAATACATCGGTCTCGATGGTTCGGTTGGCATTATCGCCAATGGTGCTGGTTTGGCGATGAGCACACTTGATGTCGTCAATCAGGTTGGGGGCAAGGCTGCAAACTTTTTGGACATCGGCGGTGGCGCGAACGCCGAGTTAATGACGGCGGCGCTTGAAGTAATCAACTCAGATACAAAAGTTAAGAGCATTTTTATCAACATTTTTGGTGGCATCACTCGCGGTGACGAAGTCGCCAAGGGCATTGTTGAAGCGATGAAGCGCGTGAAGTTGCGAGCTCCGATTGTCATTCGCCTTGACGGCACAAACGCCACCGAAGGACGAGCGATCATTGCTGCTGCCGGCATTGCCGAGTCGCAGTTGATTTCGCGATCGACGATGCTTGAGGCCGCGCGAAGTGCAGTCGAGATTGCGGGAAAGAAATAACATGGCGATTTTTGTCAACGAAAAAACAAAAGTTCTAGTTCAGGGTTTGACCGGTGGCCAAGGGCGCTTTCATGGTTTGCGCAATCGCGACTATGGCACCCAAGTTGTCGCAGGCGTGACGCCGGGCAAAGTAGGGCAAGACGTCGAGGGCATACCTGTTTTTGACACGGTTGAAAGTGCAGTTGCAGCCACGGGCGCTACCGCATCGTTTATCGCTGTGCCACCAAAAGCTGCGCCAGCTGCAATTCTTGAAGCTGCACGTGCAGGCATTGGTTTTGTTGTGTGCATTACCGAAGGTGTGCCTGCTCAAGATGAAGCACGAGTGTTTGCAACTTTGCAACGCGATTTTCCGAAGACTCGATTGCTTGGGCCGAATTGCCCCGGCATTATCAGCCCGGGTAAATGCAACATCGGTATTACCGCTGGCGAAATTGCCGCGCTTCCGACTGCGAAAGGGCCGAACGTCGGCATTGTTTCGCGCTCAGGCACTTTGACATATCAAGCTCTCTATGAGTTGAAGCAACGCAACATCGGTGTGTCAACTTGTGTTGGCATCGGCGGCGACCCGGTGCCTGGCACTTCGTTCGTCGATTGTTTGGCAGAGTTTCAATCTGATCCTGAGACGCATGCGATCATCATGATCGGCGAAATTGGTGGCACAGCCGAAGAAGAGGCTGCTGAATTCATCATGACTCACGTGACAAAACCGATGAGCGCCTATATCGCAGGTGTCACAGCACCGGCTGGTAAAAAAATGGGGCATGCAGGGGCGATTGTTTCTGGGGGGAAAGGCACAGCGCAGGGCAAGATGGATGCCCTAAAGAGTGCGGGTGTGAAAGTTGGCTTGAACCCAACTGAGGCTTGCGAATTGATGGCACAAATAATCGCATCAATGTAAGACTTAGTCTTCGATGAATAAACGATCTGATTTACTGACTTATATTCCGTCGCTTGACGGCATTCGGGCACTTTCAGTTCTCGCGGTGATCGTTTATCACGCCAACAAAATCTGGTTGCCTGGCGGTTTTCTTGGTGTCGAAGTTTTCTTTGTGATCAGTGGATATTTGATCACGCTGTTGTTGCTCGCTGAATCAGAGAAAAACGGCACCGTTAGTTTGAAAGATTTTTGGTTGCGCCGAGCGCGACGCTTGTTGCCCGCGTTGTGGATTGTCGTTTTAGGTGTCGTGGTATTTGCGGCATTGTTTCAGCGTGAAATTCTCGGCACGTTACGCGGTGATGTGGTTGCAGCACTTTTCTATGGCTTCAACTGGTTTCAGGTTTGGGTGGGCACAAGTTATTTCACATCTTTTGAATTTGTGCCACTACGTCATTTGTGGTCGCTAGCGGTTGAAGAACAGTTCTACTTGATTTGGCCGATCATCATGTTGGTAGTTGCCAAATTCGGCAAACGACGACTGCCGATTGTCAGTGCTGTTTTTGTTTTGATCGCAGTTGCTTTGGCTGTTTACATGGCAATGGTTTATCAGCCCGGCACAATTTCAACGATTAACGACACACCAGAACAATTCATGAGTCTGTTTGGTCAGTCGGTTTCACGAGTCGACTATTTGTTCTTAGGAACTTTTACCCGATCGAGCGGTTTGCTGTTGGGCGCTGCTTTGGCAATTTGGTGGCGACCGTGGTTATTGCAAAATTCGCGAGCAGGTGAGAGCAAGTTATACGACATCGTTGGTTTTGGTGGCCTAGTTGCCTTGGCATTAATGATGTGGCGATTTCACACCGTCATTGAAGGCACAGATGGCGGCACTGTTGGTTACGACCTATTGTTTCGCGGCGGATTTTTCTTGACTGATCTCGCGAGTGTCGCATTGATTGCAGCCGCAGTGCATCCTGGTTCGAAAATTATTGCAAAAAGTTTGAGCAACCCTGTGCTTGTTTGGTTGGGTCGTCGGTCGTATGGCTTTTATTTGTTTCACTGGCCGGTGTTTCAGTTTTATCGCCGCTTCGCAGGTCAGGGTTTGACGCCATATGAATTTGTAGTTTTAGTTTTGCTCGCACTCGCGCTCACCGAATTGAGCTACCGCTATATCGAAACCCCAGTGCGTCAGGGTGCAATTTCGAGATGGTGGCGCGAGTTTCGCCAGCCGGCTCACGGCGCGCAACTCGTGCGTCGACAACGTCGAATTGTGCTGACGGCGTTTGTTTCGCTGTTGCCAGTTTTTGGTGTCGTCAGTTTGGCAACTGCCCGTGTGCAGTTAGATGAGATTGCTCAAAATTTGTCAGACAACGAAGGCAACACGGTCGACGTGTTGGGTGGCGGGCAAAGTGTCGGCGGTGGCGAACTGGCAGCCGCGACCACGATCGCTGGGCAGCTCGCAACGGCTACGACCTCACTTGACGGTCAGGTGATTGATGTTTTGGCAATTGGTGATTCGGTGATGTTGGGTGCAGCCAATGTTTTGACACAGCGCGGCGTAACTGTTGATGCAGTGAAGAGTCGTCCGTATCGACAGGCTCTTGAGATCGCCAACTTCATGAAGTCGGTCAATCGACTCGGGTCGGTTGTGATCATTCATTTGGGCACAAACAACACTGTCGACGAAAAAACACTCGACGAAATTATGGTGCCGTTGCGTGATGTGCCGCTGGTGTTGTTTGTGACGGTGCATGTGCCGAGCGAAGTTCGACAGAATACGAACAATCGGCGAATCAATGAATTGCCTGCAAGATATGAAAACGTCAAAGTTCTCGACTGGTATGCGATTGCCACGGCGCACCCTGAATATCTGTATAGCGACAAGATTCATATTCGGCCTGAAGGGCAAAAGGTCTATGCCGACTTGATGATGCAAGCAATTGGTCGACCATAAGTTTTGTCCTAGGCTTACGCGCTATGACTTCACCAGTTCGCATCACAGTTACCGGCGCGGCCGGACAAATCGGCTACGGAATTTTGTTTCGCATCGCGTCAGGGCAAATGCTCGGTGTAAATACTCCGGTGATTTTGCAGTTGCTTGAGGTAACACCAGCGCTAGGCGCTCTGAACGGAGTAAAAATGGAACTTGACGATTGTGCGTATTCGCCACTCGTAGATGTCATCACGACTGATAATGCCGATGTTGCTTTTGGTGATGCTGATATCGCTTTGTTGATCGGTGCGATGCCGCGCAAAGACGGCATGGAGCGCGCCGACTTGTTGACCGCAAATGGCGGCATTTTCAAACCTCAGGGTCGAGCGATTGCGAAAAACGCCAAAAAGAATGTGAAAGTTTTGGTTGTTGGCAACCCGGCAAATACGAACGCGTTCATTGCGATGAGCAATGCACCCGAGATTGACCCAAAGCAATTTACGGCGATGACACGACTTGACCACAACCGCGCTGTGGCCCAGTTGGCTCAGCGTGTCGGCAAACCAGTGACTTCGATCAAGAAGATGACGATCTGGGGAAACCACTCGGCGTCGCAGTATCCAGATCTTTACAACTGTGAAGTTGACGGTAAAAATGCCGCGACGGTTGTCAACGATGAAACTTGGACGCGCGAAACTTTTATTCCGACAGTTGCCAAGCGTGGTGCGGCGATTATTAAAGCCCGTGGTTTGTCTTCGGCGGCATCTGCTGGCACTGCAGCGATGGATCACATGCGCAACTGGGTGCAGGGCACGCCAGCGGGCGATTGGGTGAGTATGTCGGTGCCATCAGATGGCAGTTACGGCGTGCCTGCTGGTTTGATTTCGTCGTTTCCTTGCACATGCGCAAACGGCGAGTACAGCATCGTGCAGAACTTGCCGATCAACGATTTCAGTCGCAAGATGATTGACGCATCGGTCGCCGAATTGATCGATGAGCGCGATGCCGTGCGCAGCCTAGGGCTCGTTTAAAAATTTGTATTGGCGTTGACGGCTGAAAAGACGGCGTCAAGAGCAAGAAACAATGGTTGTGTTGCGATGACACGCTCGTGGTCGCCTTTGAAGCGAATCTTGCCGCTGATGAATGCTTCTTGCGCGTTTATTTTGCCAGTGGCGACACCGACCGCAGTTTGCCAATCTTGCGTGAAAGCGATGTCTGAAACTTTTGCCGGACCTTTGCCAAAGTTAAGTTGACCGTCGCGCGATTCGAGATGATACGTGACATCACCATGGGGAGTACCCGTCACTATTTGTGTAACAGAGACGGTGTTTTCACGCGCAACGGCGATGATCTCGCTATTTGCTTTGATGCTGTCGGCGACCGCGTTGATCCAATCGTTGCTTAGATAGTCAACGCGGGCTGACATGAGTTGTAAAACTGCTAATTAAGCAGCGACCATGCTTGCTGTCTTGCGACGCGAGAACATGATTGAGATGATCAAGATGACGAGAGAAACACCGGCGATGCTTAAGCGAGCAGTGTCGTTGTCTTTCAAGTTAATGATCGCTGGCAACACGAGCAAAGCAACCAAGTTCATAACCTTGATCAGCGGGTTAAGCGCAGGGCCAGCGGTGTCTTTGAATGGGTCGCCAACTGTGTCGCCAATAACGGCTGCCTTGTGCGCATCTGAACCCTTGCCACCGTGGTGGCCGTCTTCGATGTACTTCTTG
>Ga0208482_1000288_pt1 | contig 16608 bp, 15 predicted proteins | sample LakMenEpi26Sep10_FD_150737 | JGI IMG/M metagenome (GOLD analysis project Ga0208482, IMG submission 150737) | Freshwater microbial communities from Lake Mendota, WI - 26SEP2010 deep hole epilimnion (SPAdes) | ecosystem: Environmental > Aquatic > Freshwater > Lake > Epilimnion/Euphotic zone ... | reverse complement strand
CACGGGGCGGCGCGAACCGCGGGATGACCCGCGGGCCGGCGAGCGAAAGCGATTAGGCGCCGAAGCCAGTGAGCCACGCATGCACGTTGCGGCCAAGGGCCGCCACGTCGTAGCCGCCTTCTTGCAGCACCACCGTGGGCAGGTTGAGTTGCGCAAGCAACAAACCGCTGCGCGAAAAGCCCTCCGTGGTGACTGCCAAGTCGGCAATCGGATCGGTGATGAACGTGTCGAGACCCAGCGACACGATGAGCACCGACGGTTTGAACGCGGCGATCTTCTCTGCACACGTGGAAAGTGCTGAGATGTAGGCGTCGTCAGCGGTGCGCTTTGGAAGCGGAACGTTGTACGTGCTGCCGAGGCCCTTACCGGTGCCGGTTTCTTCGGCGTGACCAGTGAAGTATGGATACGCGCGCCGCGGGTCGCCGTGCAGAGACACGTACTGCACGTCGTCGCGGTCGTAGAAAATCTCCTGCGTGCCGTTGCCGTGGTGGTAATCGACGTCGAGCACGGTGACTTTGCCGCCGGTGCGCTGCACGATGTCGTGCGCAGCAATTGCCGCATTGTTGAAAAAGCAATAACCGCCGTAGAGGTCACGTGTGGCGTGATGACCTGGCGGGCGGCACAGGCCGTACACCGCTCGCTCACCGCCGAGCACGAGATCGGTCGCGGTCATCGCTGTATCAACCGCTGCGCGAGCCGCCTGGTAAGTGCCCTCGGTGAGCGGCGTCGTGGTCTCAAAGCACCACCATCCGAGACGCGCGGTGATGGATTCTGGTTCTTTGGTGGCACCCATCTGATTGCGCAAATCATCGCGATAAAACATGTCGGGCACTACTTCGCGCCGGTCGCCAACGACTTTTTGGTATTCGCCCCAGGCGACAGAAAGAAAATCGATCAGACCTTCGTCGTGCACCGCTTTGATCGGTTCGACACCGTGGTCGGTGGGTTCACGAAACGCGAACCGCGAGTCTGCCTGCAGCGACGCCTTGATGGTTTCCGCGCGGCCAGTGTGTTCGAACGGCGAATGCGTCGTCGACGCTTCAATCTCCGTTGCGGGGTCGTGCAGCAGATGCTTGGGCGAGTAAACGACGTGCATGTCGCCAGCGTAGGTGACGCCAGAGTGGCGCGAGATGGTTGGCGCGCCAACGGCGCGAGATGATGGTGACGCGGCGTCAGTCGAACGACGGCGCCGCGCGCAGCGACCGCTTCAATTCGGCCATACCCGAGGTGGTGGCGATGGTCTCCACCGCATCCCACAAGCGCAAGGCGTCGGCACCGCGTGGAATCGACGAGATGACCGGGCCAAAGAAACTGGCTTGACGCTCGGTGCCGGGGTGGAAGACGAGAATCGGCGTGCCGACGTCTTTGCCCGTTGACTCAAGGGCTTTCTCCGTCTCGTAGCGAATCACTTCGTCGTGCAACTCATCGTCGGCACTCTTGGCCCAGTCGGCGTTGAGGCCCGACTCTGCAAGCACGGTGCGAAGCAGGTTTTGCATGCCGCCTGACTGCTCTGGGCGGCGCTTGTCGACATGAATCGCCTTGCCGAGCGCGGTGTACACCGCAGCAACGGCATCGTTGCCGGCAGCAGCACGGGCGGCGCTAGCCACGCGAAGCGCCTGCAACCCTGCGAAATGTCCGTCACGCCACGCTTTGTTGCCCTCGTTGTAGCCGCGCGCGTCGTTGATCATGAAGAGCGAAATGAAGTGCCACGACACTTCGTAACCGCGCTGTTGCTGCACCTCGACCACCCAGCGGGACGTGATGTACGCCCACGGACAAACCGGATCAAAGTGAAAGTTGAGGTCGGCGTGCTTCATGAGGTGCTCCCCTTTACTTGTGGCGCGTTATTCGCGCTCGATTTCGCGCAGATCGTAGGTTTCGATGATGTCGCCCTGCTTCAGGTCTTGGAAGTCGGTGAGTGAGATACCGCACTCGAAGCCTTCGCGCACTTCTTTGACGTCGTCCTTGAAACGGCGCAGGGTGTTGATGGCGCCCTTCCAGATGATCACACCGTCACGCAAGAAGCGCACCTTCGAGCCACGGGCAACCACACCCGAGCGCACGAAGCAGCCGGCGACCGCGCCGACCTTCGGCGCACGGAAGAGCTCGCGTACTTCGGCCTCGCCGGTGACCACTTCTTCGAACTCCGGCGCGAGAAGACCCTTCATCGCCTTCTCAATGTCTTCGATGAGTTTGTAGATCACTTCGTAGGTGCGAATCTCGACGTGCTCAGCCTCGGCGGCCTCACGCACCTTGCGATCAGGGCGCACATTGAACCCGATGATGGTGGCGTTGGTCGCTGCAGCAAGCGTGATGTCGTTCTCGGTGATCGAGCCGACGCCGCGGTGCACGAAGGCAGCCTTCACGTCGTCGCGTTCCAACTTGCGGAGGCTCTCCGTGACCGCTTCGAGCGAACCATGCACGTCGGCCTTGATGAGCACGTTGAGCGTGGCTGTCTCGCCAGCCTGAATCTGGGTGAAGATGTCTTCCAACTTGACGCCCGTTTGCGTGCGGGCGTCGCCGCGCTGGGCGAGCAAGCGCTGACGCTGAGCACGCGAGTCGGCCACCGTGCGTGCGGTGCGGTCATCGGGCGCGATGCGGAACTCGTCACCGGCTTGCGGCACAGCGGAGAGACCGAGCACCTGCACCGGCGATGACGGGCCGGCCTCTTTCACTTGTTCACCGCGATCGTTGAGGATTGCGCGAACGCGACCCCAGGCCGCACCAGCCACCATCGGGTCGCCGACTTTCAGCGTGCCCTTGTCGACGAGCACCGTCGCAACCGGACCGCGGCCGACATCGAGACGCGCTTCGAGCACGAATCCCTTCGCGCGACCGCTCGGGTTGGCGGTGAGTTCTTCCACTTCAGCGACGACCAGCAACTGCTCGAGCAGTTCGTCGATGCCGATGCCCTGCTGGGCCGACATCTCAACGACGATGGTGTCGCCACCCCAGGCTTCGGGGATGAGTTCTTGTTCGGCTACGGCCGAGAGCGTGCGCTGCACGTCGGCGTTTTCTTTGTCGATCTTGTTGATGGCCACCACGATCGGCACGTCGGCCGCGCGGGCGTGGCTGATGGCTTCGACCGTCTGGGGCATTACACCGTCGTCGGCGGCCACCACGAGCACCACGATGTCAGTGACACCGGCACCGCGGGCGCGCATCTTGCTGAACGCCGCGTGACCAGGTGTGTCGATGAAGGTGATGAGCTTGCCGTTCTTTTCCACTTGGTAGGCGCCGATGTGCTGCGTGATGCCGCCTGCTTCGCCGGCGACCACATTGGCGGTGCGAATCTTGTCGAGCAGCGTGGTCTTGCCGTGGTCAACGTGACCCATGATGGTGACGATTGGCGGACGTGTCGCCTGCAGCGACTCGTCAGCGTCGTCGGAGTCGTCAAAGAGCGCCTGCAGTTCTGTTTCTTCTTGCTGACCTGGATCAACGAGGATGAGCTCGGCGCCGACTTCCATCGCGAAGAGTTCCATCTGCTCGTCGGCAAGTGACATGGTCGCGGTGACCATCTCGCCTTGCTCGAGCAAGAAACGCACGACATCGGCCGCACCACGGTTGAGTTTCGGCGCAAAGACCTGCGCCGACGAACCGCGCTCGACAACAATCGGACCCTCAGGCACCGGCGCATTACTCGGAACGTATTGCGTTGGCTGCAGCGCCTGCAGCTGCTCCATGTCTTTGCGACGTTGTTCGCGCGTCTTTTTGCGTGGGCCACGACGCTGACCGCCACCGCGCGCACCGGGGCCTCTGCCCTGCGGGCCGCCAATCTGACGACTGAGACCAGAGCCGCGACCGCCGCCTGGGCGTGGGCCACCGGGTGCTCCAGGTCGCGGGCCTGCACCGGCTGGACGCGGTGCAGAACGACCAAGGCTGGATGACGAGAAACGGCCCATGCGACCCGTTGGGCCGGAACGCGGAGCACCGCCACCTGGGCGCGGGCCGCGGGTGTCGCCACCACCACCAGGGCGACGAGCGGGCGGAGGAGGAACTCGGTTGCCACCTGGCGGCGGCGGAATCGTGCGTCCACCGGCAGGAACAACACGCGGACCACCTGGCGTCGCGCTCGGCGGCGGTGTACCGGTCGGGCGCGGCATCGGCGGTCGAGAGGTGATGCTGGCACCGGGGCGCGACGATACGACGCGCGGTGCACTGCCAGCAGGCGGAGCGGTTGGTGTCGGTGTCACCGGTGCAGCAGGTGCAGCAGGGGTCGCTGGCGCGACGGATGCGGCAGGCGCAACCGGCTGCGGCGCAACAGGTGCTGCGTCAACCGGTGCAGCCTCAACTGGCGCAGCAGGTGTCGGAGCCGGCGTCGTGGCGACGGGTGCGACTTCGTCATCAGACTTTTTCGCGCGTGCGGTTTTGGCGCGAGCGGGAGCCTTCTTTTCTTTCGGCTCGGCGGTGTCGTCGGCTGTCTTCTTTGTCTTCTTCGGTTTCTCGGCGGCAGGTTCGCGCTTCAGGCCTTTTTCTTCAGCGTGACGACGTACGCGGTCGGCTTGCGCATCGACCATGCTGGATGACGCAGACGACGCGCCGATGCCAATCGAGTTGCACAAGTCGACGACCTCTTTCGAGGTCATGCCTAACTCTTTGGCGAGCGCGGAGACGCGTACGTTCTTACCGCTCAAGCGTTGGCACCTCCGTCAGCGACCGGAGCTGGTGTGCTTTCAACGGTGAGGCCAGCGGCTTCGCTCTCGCTCTTTACGTCGAGACGCAAACCGCACAGCTGAGCAGCGAGTTTGGCGTTGATACCGGCGCGACCGATAGCCAGCGACAACTGGAAGTCGGGCACGATGACATCCGCCTGGGTGCCATCTTCGCTGATGATGACGTCAGTGACTTTCGCCGGTGACATCGCGTTGATGATCATCGAGCGCTTGTCATCGCTGTAGGTGACGATGTCGATTTTCTCGCCGCGCAACTCGGTGACCACACGCTTCACTCGATCGCCGCGACCGCCGACGCAAGCGCCGATTGGGTCGATGCGTTGATCGTTGGACGCGACCGCAATCTTGCAGCGCTGGCCTGGCTCGCGAGCGATGGCCATGATGCTGACTTGACCGTTGACGATTTCTGGCACTTCCATCTGGAAGAGCTTGAACACAAGGCCCGGATGGCTACGGCTGACCACGACCTGGGTACCACGGTCGTCTTGGCGCACTTCGACGATGAACACCTTGAACGTGCCGTCGCTCGAACCGCGCAACTCGTTGGGCACCTGCTCGGAGAGTGGCATGATGCCTTCGCCACCACTCATGTCGATGATGAGGTACTTGCGCTCGGCGCCGCGGTCGGGCATCAAACGGATGCGACCGGCGACGATCTCGCCTTCCTTGTTCTTGAACTGGTCGTACTTGCCCTGGTATTCGACTTCACGAATGCGCTGGCTCAGCACCGTGCGGAACGTAGACGCGGCAATGCGGCCGAGTTCGTCACGGCTCGGAGTGTCGTCACGCTCGTTGACCCAGTTGCCGTCAGCATCAACGTCGTATGCGGTGAACGTGATGTCCATCGTCTCAGGGTTGAGACCGACGATGACTTCTTCGGCGGAGCCTGGTCGCTTCTTGTACGCCGTGGCGAGTGCTTCGACGAGCACCTGCAGCAGGGCGTCGACGGAAATGCCGCGGTCTGCCGCAATCATGCGGATGGCTTCTTTCATGTCGGATTGATTCACGATGCAACCTCCTCGTTGGTTCGGGTTGGTTTGGGAGACTTGCCCCACACGAACACCGTGCGAGCGCGCTCGATGTCGTCGTAGGTGACGGTGATGTCGGTACCGGTGTCTTCGAGGCACACGAGGATGCTCTTTTCGTCAGCACGCAGAAGCGTGCCCTGGAGACGTCGGCGGCCGTCGACTGCATGGTGCAGGCGTACCGAGACGACCTTGTTGACTTCGCGCTGGAAATGCTGAGGCGTGCGCAACGGCCGCTCGAGGCCGGGGCTGGTCACTTCGAGGGTGTAACGACCAGGCATCGGATCGTTGTGGTCAAGTTCGCGAGACACGAGGCGACTGACCAGCGCAATGTTGTCCAGGGTGACGCCGCCCGAACGGCCCGGGGGCGTGTCGATGCTGAGGCGCAGCACTCCAGAGACCATCTCGATGTCGTAGATCTCGAGACCGAGGTCGGCGACGACCGGCGCCGCGAGGGTGCGCACGCGATCAACGACGGTGTCAGTGCTCATCGGGCTGGTCGTACTCCTGGTGGTGGCTTCGTTGTGGTATCGCTTTCGGATTTCACCCTCGTACACCCGAATCACGAGTCAAAAAAAGGCGTGGGTGGTGACCCACGCCTTTGCGGTCTGCACTCATGCTGAACGTAAAAGGACTCCTCCATGATAGCCGTGCTCGGTAACCTTCTTTTTGCGTGATTCACCGCTTGTCGACGCTCTTTGTACGCACGCTGCGCGACGACCCCGCCGAAGCGGAAGTGCCCAGCCACCGCTTGCTGGTGCGGGCCGGCTACATCCGGCGCGCAGCCCCTGGCGGATACACCTGGTTGCCGCTTGGCATGCGCGTCTTGCAGAAGGTCGAACAGGTCGTGCGCGAAGAGATGAACGCAATCGGCGCACAAGAGGTGCACTTCCCCGCCCTCTTGCCACGCGAGCCGTACGACGCGTCGGGTCGCTGGACCGACTACGGCCCCAACCTCTTCCGACTACAAGATCGCCGCGGCGTCGACTACTTGCTCGGCCCGACGCACGAAGAGATGTTCACGCTGCTCGTGAAAGACCTCTATTCCAGCTACAAGGATCTGCCGGTCTGGCTGTATCAGATTCAGACCAAGTACCGCGACGAGGCTCGTCCGCGTGCTGGCTTGTTGCGAGGTCGTGAGTTCGTCATGAAGGACTCCTACAGTTTCGACCTCGACGACGACGGCCTGCAGCGCAGCTACGACGCACACCGCGCGGCATACGTGCGTGTCTTTGAGCGACTCGGTCTCGAAGTCGTCATCGTGAAGGCGATGTCGGGTGCCATGGGCGGTTCGGCATCCGAAGAATTCCTTGCTCCGTGTCCGTCAGGCGAAGACACATTCGTGCGCTGCACGAAGTGCGACTATCGCGCCAATACCGAGGCAGTGCGCATCGGCACACCTCGCGAAGGTGATGTCACAAAGATTCCCGCGGCGATGGTGGTTGATACACCGAACACGCCGACCATTGAGACACTCGTCAACTTGTTCAACTCGCGCGACGACTTGAAGCGAGAAGGTGGCGCGTGGACCGCCGGTGACACGTTGAAGAACGTCATCGTGATGCTGCGTCATCCCGACGGACGCCGTGAGCCATTGGCAATCGGCGTGCCCGGCGATCGCGAAGTCGACATGAAGCGTCTCGAGGCACTCGTCATCCCCGCCGAGGTAGAACCATTCGGCGAAGCCGACTTCGCTGCGCGACCTGCACTGGTGAAGGGCTACGTCGGGCCAGACGTGCTTGGTGCCACCAAACCACTCGGCATTCGTTACTTGCTCGACCCGCGCGTGGTGAACGGCAGCGCATGGGCAACGGGAGCAAACAAGGCTGGCCAACACGTAGTGAACCTCGTGCACGGTCGCGACTTCACCGCTGACGGTGTCGCCGACGTCGCCGAAGTGCGCGATGGAGATCCGTGCCCGAAGTGCAGTTCGGCGATGCGCATCGACCGCGGCATCGAGATGGGCCACGTGTTCCAACTGGGTCGCAAATACGCAGAGGTGCTCGGCCTCAGCGTGCTCGACGACAAAGGCAAGCAGCGCGTAGTGACGATGGGTTCGTATGGAATCGGCGTGTCACGCGCAGTGGCCGCAATCGCCGAGGCATCGCACGACGCCATCGGCTTGCGCTGGCCGCGCAGTGTGGCACCGATGCACGTTCACGTGGTGATTGCAGGCAAGCCGGGCGACGAAACTGCTCCGGCGGCCGAGAAATTGGCGGCTGAACTCGCTGCGGCAGGGCTCGACGTGCTGCTCGACGACCGAGAAGGCGTATCACCCGGCGTGCGTTTCAAGGATGCCGAACTCCTCGGCATGCCGATGATCGTGATTGCCGGACGCGGCGTGGCCAAGGGTGTGCTTGAAGTGCGCGACCGTATCGCCGGCACCACCAGCGAAATGCCCATCGCCGACGTGGCACGCCACGTCATTGCGGCATCCGCATAACGCCGTCATGCTCCTGTTGAAGGGTGTCAGGCAGAACTATTCGTGGGGTGACCGATACGCGTTGCCGACGTTGCTCGACATCACCGCCGACGGTCGTCCGTGGGCCGAGATCTGGTACGGCACGCACCCGCGCGGACAAGCACAGATCGACGACAGCGTGCACCTTCCGGCGCCGACATATCTGGTGGACGAAGTCGGCGACTTGCCGTTCATCGTGAAGTTGTTGGCCGCCGCTCAGCCATTGTCATTACAGACGCACCCGTCGGCCGCGCAGGCAGCCACAGGTTTTGCGCGCGAAGAGAAGGCTGGCGTGCCGCACGATGCGAAGCACCGCGTCTACCCCGATGACCGCGCAAAACCAGAAATGATCGTGGCGCTCACGATGTTTGAAGCGTTGTGTGGATTCGTCGACGACGCCGCAGCGTTGCGCAACTGCGATGTAGCCGGGGCGAACGACTTGGCGTCGCGAGTACGTGCAGACGGTGTCGCTGGTGCCGCCAAGGCAATCTTGCGCGGCGAAGCATTCGCGGCACCGACAACTCCGTCGGATGCAATGCGACAGTTGAACGAGCACTACGACGACCCGAGATCACTGATTGCACTACTCATGCATCACGTGCGACTGCAGCCCGGTGAGGCGCTGTATCTCGACGCCGGCAACGTGCACACGTATTTGTATGGCATGGCACTCGAAGTGCAAGGAAGCTCTGACAACGTGGTGCGAGCGGCATTCACCGACAAGCACATCGACCTCGATGAGTTTTTCAATGTCGCACGCCTCGAAGCGATACCCGACCCACGCGTGATTCCGGAACGGCTCTCCCCCGTCTCCTCGGCATACCGATGTGCTGCATCGTTTCAGGTGATGCGCCACGAACTGAACGGCACGTTCACCATGACCGCGAATCGACAGCACACGATGCTGGTGTGCACGTCAGGGCGAGCAGGCTCATTGTCGGCGGGCTCGGCGGCATACGTCGCAAACGGTGAATCTGTGGCCATCGACGGAACGGCGACGATCTACACGGTGAGCGCATGACGTTGCGCCGAGTGAGCGCATTCGTGCTCGCGGCGATGTTGGTGTGGGCCGCGGCCAGCGACGCGACAGGCGCCGGAGCAACAGCCACAACGGTGGCGGCGCCAAGCAATGTGGTGGCTCAACGACCAGCGAAATCAACCTTGCTCGTGCTCGGCGACAGCCTCACATGGGGTTCGAACTATTTCTCGAAGGCCCAATCTCGGCTGGCGACGTCGGGTGCATTCGACAACGTCGTAGTTGATGGATGGTGGTCTCGCCGCATCGGCGGCATCATCTCCACCACGTATTCAGGCACCAACACCTACAAGAAGCTCGTCGCTGGCGGCTTGCGACCAAGCGCCGTGATTGTTGCGCTTGGCACCAACGATGTGTACTTCTTGTCGCGGCGGCGCGAATATGCAACGCTCATCCGCGAATTGATGACGACGATTGGCAACGTCCCCGTGGTGTGGGTGAATGTGCACCGCGTCGACACGCCGACCAATGTGAACCGCTCACGACTCTTCAACACCACCCTGGAGCGCACACTGGCCGAGTACCCATTGGCGAGCGTCTTTGACTGGTCGAGCGTGGCAAGAACAGACCCGAAGGTGATGGCGTGGGACAGGATTCATCACTCGGCGTACGGCTACGAGGTGCGCACCAGAACGTATCTCACTTTGGCGACATCGCTCGCACAACAGGCGGTCGACATGACGACGACCACCACGATTGCGCCAACGACGGTGCCGGTTACAACGGCGCCAGTTACGACCGTGCCCACTGCGACGGTGCCCACTGCGACCGTGCCCACTGCAACAGTGCCCGTTACGACGGTGCCCGCTACGACCGTCGCGCCGTGAGCATGAGGCAAAAAGCCACCACCAACGGCTGACCTGACGGTTGGGTGTCAGCCGTCGACGGTGCGACGAATCTCGACAATCTTTTCGTTGGAGCGGTTGGCGTCGTCGCCCTGTTCGTCGAGCAATGCGGAACGATCGCGGGCGGCCTCGCGTTCAGCGATGGTGGTGTCAACCCGCTTCAGCGCCGCTTCAACACCGTGTTCGTTGATGAAGCTCGCCCAGTCGACGAGAGCTTCGACCATCTCAGACTCGGGCACGACGGCAACGTTGCGACCCTTCACGAACAGATGACCACGCTTGTTGCCTGCTGCGATGCCGAGGTCAGCCTCGCGCGCTTCACCTGGACCGTTCACCACACAACCCATGACGGCAATTTGCAACGGCAATTGCTTATCGGCAAACGCATCCTGGGCACGCTTGGCGACGTCGATCACGTCGATCTCCGCACGACCACAACTCGGGCAGGCGATGAGGTCGACGTTCTTGCGTTCGCGTAACCCGAGCGATTCGAGCAGCTGTCGACCGGCGCGTGCTTCTTCGACTGGGTCAGCGGTGAGGCTGTAGCGAATGGTGTCGCCGATGCCCTCCATGAGCAAGGTGGCGATACCAGCAGTGGCCTTCAACAACCCACCAGGAAGCGGTCCCGCTTCGGTCACGCCGAGGTGCAGCGGATGGTCGGTAATCGCACTCAACTTGCGATACGCCTCCACCATGAGCGGCACATTGGAGGCCTTCACGGAGATTTTGATGAGGTCAAAGCCGACCTCATCGAAGTAACGCATCTCCATTTGCGCCGACTCGACCATCGCGTCGGCCGTCAGGCCGCCATACTTTTCATAGAGCGACGGATCCAGTGATCCGCCGTTTACGCCGATGCGAATCGGCACCTTGCGATCACGTGCTTCTTTGGCGACGGTTTTGATGTGCTCGGGCTTACGGATATTGCCGGGGTTGAGTCGCAGTCCGTGGACGCCAGCCTCAAGTGCGGCGAGCGCCATCTTGTACTGGTGGTGGATGTCGGCGACGATGGGAATCGGCGAACGCGGCACGATCTGGGCGAGACCCTCGGCAGCCTCAATCTCGTTGCAGGTGCAGCGCACGATGTCGCAGCCAGCGGCAGCCAATGCGTAAATCTGCTGCAGCGTGCCTTCAACGTCTGCGGTCTTCGTGATGGTCATCGATTGCACGCTGATGGGCGCATCACCACCGACTGCAACTTTGCCGACGTGAATCTGTCGGGTTTTCTTGCGCGGATAGGTGGGGAAGACGGCGGGCTGGGTCATGCGTGTGGTCAGAACAACGGTTGGGTGATGTCGAGATACAAGCCTGCCATGAGCAGCATGACCAACAAGACCACCACGGCGGTCGTGACGGGCGCCAGCTTGCGCACGTCAGCGTGGTACCGACGGGTGCGAGTGGAGCGGAGCCGCTCATAGATCGCCACCGCAGCATGGCCACCATCGAACGGCAATAACGGAAGCAGGTTGAACACACCGACGAACACATTCACTGCCGCAAGCAGGGTGAGCACACCCTTCCAGCCCTCTTCGCGACCAATCTCCCCACCAACTTGGCTCGCACCCACCACGGTGCTCGGACGCGTGAGTGGATCGGCACGATCGCTCGTGAGGTTTTGGGCGATGTTCAGTGGGTTCAGCACGATGAAGACCCCGCGCACCGAGTCGCGGGCGGTGAACGCCACTTCTTTGACGGCTTCGACTGCTGCCGAACCCGTGCTCAGTTGCACGTAGTCGCGCGACCATCCGGCGACACCGAAGAAGGCGCGGGCTTCGGCAGTGTCTTCAGTTCCGGGGAACACCGTCAGCGTTGGCGACAGCGTGAGCAATTGGCCGTCACGCTCGACGACCACCGTGACCGTGTCGCCGGGCTTCTGCTGGCCGACGAGTTCGACGAACTCTCGTGACGTGGCAATGTCGACGCCGGCGAATGAACGAATGATGTCACCTTCTTGCACGCCGACTGCTGCAGCAGAACTGCCTTCGTACGGTGGCTCCATCACGCGAACGGCCCCGGTTTCGCCGTAGCGGCCAGCGGTGGCGAAGACACCGGCGAACAACACCAGCGCGATGATGGCATGCATCAACGATCCTGCAGTGATGACAAGGAAGCGTCGCGGGAACGACTTTGATCGGTATGTGCGGTCTTCGTCTTGCGGATCGGTGTCGTCAAGGTTGTTCATGCCAATGATGCGGACGAACGCACCAATCGGGAAGGCACGTAGACCGTATTCGACTTCGCCACGCTTCCACGACACGAGGCGTGGACCAAAGCCCATATAGAACTGGGTCACTTTCATTCCGGTGAGGCGTGCGGTGGAGAAGTGACCGATCTCGTGCAGGAAGACCGAGACGATGAGACCGAGTACGAAGACGAGTGTCCACACGTTGTTGGAACCAAGCCACACCAACAGAGCGACGATGATGCCGATGCCGATGATGCTGGTGGAGAGCGGCACTTTGTCGCTGTTGTTGACGGTGGGGTCTCCCCCACCACCGACGAGTTCGTCGCGGACGCGTGAGTAGATGTTGGTCACGCGGTAACGGTACCTGCGGACTGTACGAAAGTTTCGACGATGCTTCGTGCAATGCGTCGCGCCGTCGCGTCGGCGGCGAGTACGTCGTCAGCGCTACGCAAGGACTGGCCGTCGTGGCGCTGCAAGGTGGCATCGTTCACTGCTGCGATCTGTAGCCAGGAGATTCGTCCCGCCAGAAATGCGTCAACGGCGACCTCGTTGGCTGCACTCAGCCACGCGGGTGCAGAGCCACCGGCACGACCCGCCGCATAGGCAAGGTCGAGGCAGCGGAACGTCGATCGATCGGGAGTTTCAAAGTCGAGACGACGCAACTCGCGCCAGTCGATTGAACCGAACGGCACGTCGAAACGTTCAGGCCAGGCGATTGCATACGCGATGGGCAACCGCATGTCGGGCAACGAAAGTTGCGCAATCGTGGCGCCGTCACTGAAGGTGACCATCGAGTGGATGATTGACTGCGGATGCACCACCACGTCGATGGAGTCGTACGGCGTATCGAAGAGTTCATGCGCTTCGATGACCTCGAGGCCTTTGTTCATGAGCGTGGATGAGTCGACGGTGATCTTCGGACCCATCGACCATGTCGGATGCTTGAGTGCTTCAGCAACGTTCACGGTGGCGAGCTCATCGCGTGTCTTGCCGCGGAACGGTCCGCCACTTGCAGTGAGAATGAGCGTCGACACTTCGCGCTGGGCTGACGTGCTCGAGCGCAGGCACTGATGCACTGCACAGTGCTCGCTGTCGACAGGCACGATGGCAGCCCCAGGCGTGGCTCGCAGCGGCTGCACGACGGGACCAGCAGCAATGAGGCTTTCTTTGTTGGCGAGCGCCAGGCGTTTGCCACGGCGCAGCGTTTCGAGCGTGACAGGGAGACCAGCAAAACCCACCACGGCGTTTACCACGACATCGGCATCACTGACGATGTCGGCGACCTTGTCAACAAACTGGACACCAGAGAACTCGCCAGCCAGTTTTCGGCGAACATGCTCGTCAACGACGGCGACAACGCTCGGCCGATGCTTCGTTATCTGGGCACGGAGCACCGACTCGTTGGACGATGCGGCGAGAGCAACGACTTCATATCGGCCATGTGACGCTTCGACTACGTCAAGCGTCTGAGTGCCAATGGAGCCGGTGCTGCCCGCCAGGGCAACTTTCACGGTCACGTGAAGTGGATGTCAGCTCGCCCAGGGAGCGAGCGCCACCGAGAGGAAATAGACGGCAGGCAGCGTGAAGAGCACACCGTCGAATCGATCGAGCACGCCTCCGTGACCCTTCAGCAGCGTGCCGAAGTCTTTGACGCCGAGCGAACGCTTGAGCAACGACTCAAACAAGTCTCCTAACGGCGCGAGGATGGCGATCACCGCACCGAGCATCAGCCATTCCATCAACGAGTTCCACGTCTCGCTCTGCAGGCCGATGATGACCACCACGGTGAACGTGGCAATGGTGCCACCAATCAAACCTTCGATTGTCTTGTTTGGGCTGATTGATGCGCGCAATGGAGTGCGACCAATCGCTGAACCCACAAAGTAGGCACCGATGTCGTTGGCGGCGATACCGAGCACGGCGATAAAGAGTGTGTCGGTGCCGATGTCTGGCAGTGCACTGGAAAGCGTCGACATGCGCAGAATCATCGCTGCATAACTGCCCATCACGCCGACGTACACCACACCGAGCATCAGCGCGCCGAGGCTGGTGAATGCGGTCGACTGATCGTCGTTTGAGCCAATCAACGTGACGGCGCCAGCGATGAACGCAAAGACCACAATCATCGCAATGGCAAGGTGCGACATGTAATAGGCGCCAAGCGGCAGAGAAATACACGCCACGACTCCAATCACCATCGGCGCACCGACACCGCGTGACATGGTCTGGGTGAAGAACTCCAGCGAGGCGAGACCAAGCACCACGACGACGAGCGCCATCACAGCGGCTGGGCTTACGAACGATGTCGCCACAAACAGCACCGCCAGCACGACTCCGACGATGACTGCCGAACCCAGATTGCGGTCGGTGCCAACCGTGCGCGGCTGGGTGCCGGTGTCGCCATGATTCGGTCGCTCACGTCGCACCTGGGTGGGACGTGCAGCTGCAGGGCGTCGTGGTGAGCGATCACCAACGCTCGGGCGGCGGGCCTCGCCGGTGGCTGGACGACGAGCCTCGCCGGTGGCCGGACGACGCGTTTCTCCAGTTGGTTCACGCATCGTGGGGTGCGTATCGCTGCGTCGAGTGCGCGGATCAGTCGGGTCGCCACCGATACGAATGCGACCTTCTGGGGCTGGGCGACTCACGGGCGGTGGCGCCGCTGGACGGGCGGTGTCGCGGGTCGTATCACGGCCGACTGGGCGGCTTGCGTCGCGAGTCGAGGGACGGCTTTGGTCTCGAGTGACCGGGCGGCTCGGGTCGCGCGGTTGCACACCAAAGCGCGGGCCTTCACCAGTTGGGGCTTCGCTCCAGTGCGGCAACTGGGCGGTGTCTGTCGAGTCGACGCGAATCGCTGGCGATGAATCATCAGAATCAGCGAACTTCACCACACCAAACTCTTCGCCGAAGTCAAGCGTGTTGTCGCGAGTCGTGTCGGGAGTAGTTGGAATCTTGCCGGTCGTCTCGTCAGAACCGGTGTCATCACGGCGATCGTCAGACATATTCAGACCTCCATCACTTCTTGTTCTTTGCGCGCAGTCGCTTTGTCGATGGTGTCGACGTGCTCCTGCGTCATCTTCTCCAACTCTTTCTCGGCCCGCTCGAGTTCATCTTTGGAGATATCGCCGTCTTTCTCGGCGGTCTCAAGCGTCTTGCGAGCGTCACGACGTGCATTGCGCACACCAACGCGACCCTCTTCGGCGATGTTCTTCACGACCTTCACGTATTCTTTGCGGCGCTCTTCGGTGAGCGCCGGAAACGCGAGGCGGATCACTTGGCCGTCATTGCTCGGGTTGACACCGAGGTTCGCGGCGCTGAGTGTCTTTTCGATGGCGGCAATCGCCGTACGGTCGTGTGGCTTAACGACGAGCATTCGCGCCTCAGGCACCTGAAAGCTGGCGAGTTGTTGCAACGGGACAGGTGCTCCGTAGTACTCCACGTTGAGTTTCTCAATCAGCGCCGGGGAGGCACGACCCGTGCGCACCGCAACGAACTGGTGCTGCACATGCTCGACAGCCTTTTGCATCTTGTCGAGCGACTCCAGCAGTGTGTCGTCGATCACGCGACTAGCGTACCCACTTCCTCACCACGGAGGATCGCATGCAGATTGCCCTGCTGCAGCAGGTTGAACACCACGATCGGCAGCTTGTTATCCATACAGAACGTGATTGCGGTCGAGTCCATTACACGCAAACCCTTGTTGATGACGTCAAGGTGAGAGATCTGCTTGAAACGGGTCGCGTTCTTGTCGACCTTCGGGTCAGCCGAGTAGATGCCATCAACACCGGAGTGCGTGCCCTTCAGGATTGCCTGCGCCTCGATCTCGGCGGCGCGCAACGCCGCGGCAGTGTCGGTGGTGAAAAACGGATTGCCTGTGCCGCCAGCGAGGATGACGATGCGACCCTTCTCAAGATGCCGTTCGCAGCGACGACGAATGTAGGGCTCGGCGACCTTTGGCATCTCGACGGCAGTCATCACGCGTGAGTGTTGACCGACACGCTCGAGTGCGTCTTGCAACGCGAGACCGTTAATGACGGTGGCGATCATTCCCATGTAGTCGGCTTGCGCCTGGTCCATGCCTCGGCCGCTGCCCTTCGTACCGCGCCAGAAGTTGCCGCCGCCGACCACGATGGCGATGTCGACACCAAACTCGTCGCGCGCAGCCTTCAGCTCGGTGGCAAGTTGCGACAACACGTCGTTGTCAAGACCGAAACCCGACTTCTCGGCGAGAGCCTCACCCGACAATTTCAATACCACTCGCTTCCAGCGGGGCTGGGTTCGCGGTGACATGCCGTCTTTGAGATTACCCGATTTCGATTTGGGCGAACCGCACGATGGAAGCCGAGCCAATCACTTGCTTGACCGACTTCTTGTCGTCTTTGGCGT
>Ga0208482_1000286_pt1 | contig 16653 bp, 12 predicted proteins | sample LakMenEpi26Sep10_FD_150737 | JGI IMG/M metagenome (GOLD analysis project Ga0208482, IMG submission 150737) | Freshwater microbial communities from Lake Mendota, WI - 26SEP2010 deep hole epilimnion (SPAdes) | ecosystem: Environmental > Aquatic > Freshwater > Lake > Epilimnion/Euphotic zone ... | reverse complement strand
CAATGCATCCATTAATGGCGATCGAGCCCAGTATTCTTATTCTTGGATCGAAGTTGGTAAAGAAGAACTTTACTCTCTTGGCCTTAACAGTTCTGCTGAAAATGACCCAGTTCGAAGTGGGAGTTTCAAGCAGGTAGCATCCGCCCGAGATAAAGAAGCTACTACCGCACCGGGCACCAACTCTTGCCTTATCTATTCCAGAAGCATTCCCAATCCTGAACGATTAATGCCCAAGGACCGAGAATCCGAAAAGAAGTACGAATACTTCCTTTTAACAAGAAACACTGAAGCTGGTAAAGAAATCACCGGAGACTTCCTTTCCAGCGCTCGAAGGGGTATGGATAGCAAAGGCGACCTTACCGTAGATTTCCGCTTCTCTGCTGAAGGTGGCAACCGGTTTTATGAACTTACCAACCGTAACAGGCCTGCTAGCAAAGATGGATTCAAAAGGCATCTTGCGATTGTTTTGGATGGACAGATTCGATCTGCCCCTGTTCTTAATCAGGCGATTCGTACCGATGGCCAGATCAGCGGTAGCTTTACACCCGCTGATATCGACACCTTGGTCAGAATTCTTCGTGCAGGCGCCCTTCCTGCAACTTTAAAACCTCAGCCTGTCAGCGAAAACACTGTTGGCGCTACTCTTGGCGATGACACCATTAAAGCTGGAACCTATTCGATTATCTTTGCGTTCCTTGCTGTTATCGTTTTCATGGTTGTCTACTACCGTCTTTCAGGCCTTGTTGCTTGTATTGCTCTTCTCTCAAACCTCCTTCTTACCGTCGCATTCATGGTTATTGTTAAAGCAACCTTCACCCTGCCTGGCCTTGCTGGCTTGGTGCTTACTCTCGGTATGGCGGTCGATGCAAACATTCTTATTTACGAACGCCTTCGTGAAGAACGGGAAAAAGGAGCTAGTATTCTCCTTGCTCTTAGAAACGGTTATGACCGTGCTTTCCCAACCATTATTGACACCCATATGAGTAGTATTTTCACCGCAGTCATTCTCTATGTGGTTGGTAATGATCAACTACGCGGTTTCGGCATCAGCCTTACACTTGGGCTTATCATTAGTCTCTTTACCTCGCTGTTCATGACTCGAACAATATTTGATGTCTGCCAGCTTAAGGGATGGATTGGTGACCTGAAGATGTTGCATGTTCTCGTGAATCCTAATTTCGATTTCATGGCTATCAGGCGGGCGATGATTTCCATCACCTTAGTCCTTACTGTTGTAGGGGGTGGCCTCTTTATTTACAGGCTCGACAAAGGTGGCCTTAACATCGATTTTGAAGGGGGTACCGCTTACAGTGGGCAACTCACCTCCATGCAGGACATTTCTTGGCTAAGAAGCAAATTCGCCAAGACTACCCTCCCTGAAATCTCCATCGAACAGATTTTTCTGCCCAACCCCGAAATCAGCCTCGGAAATAAAAGCAAGTTCTTCACCATCCGAACCACCGAGCGCAATCCTTCTGTAGTTCTTGAAGAAGTCAATAAAATCGTTGGGAGCGATCTACAACGCGTCCAATTGGCTAAATACTCGGTTGACAAAAATGGCATGAGTGCTTCTCTCGAATTTGACAGCTATGCTTCCAGGGCACAAATCAGCCTCATTCTTCGACAAGAATTTGAAAAGAAAAACCTCACCACGGCTGCTAGGCAAATGCGCTTAGATCCTGCTGGCGAGCAAAAAGATGGTCGATTTAACAAAATGACCCTCGAATTACCTGAACCTGCTAGTGTTAGTGCTCTTGAAGAAACTCTGAAATCCGTTCAATCAGAATTCAATTCAAAAGCTCAGCCTGAAAGACTTGAAAACTTCGATCCACAACTGGCATCAAGCACTCAGCAACGCGCAATTTATGCCATTGTTGCGTCTTGGGCTGCGATTGTTTTTTATCTTTGGTTCAGGTTCGGAAATTGGACATTCGGCCTTGCTGCACTCCTTTGCCTTATTCACGACTTGTTCTTCACTTTGGGGGCCATTGCTTTATGTCATTACCTCCATGGCTCGTTCTTTGGCAATTTCTTCATGCTTCAGGAATTCAAAATCGATTTACCTGCTGTTGCGGCACTGCTTACTCTTGTAGGCTATTCCGTGAATGATACCATCGTTGTTTTTGATCGCATCAGGGAAGTGCGTGGCAAAAATCCCACACTCTCATTCCAAATGATTAACGATAGTATTAACCAAACTCTTAGCAGAACGATTCTTACCTCTTTCGTAACCTGGCTGGTGGTTTTAGTTCTTTACATTTGGGGTGGTGAAGGTGTTCACCTTTTCGCCTTTGTTATGGTGGTTGGCGTTATTGTGGGAACATACAGCTCCATTTACATTGCTAGCCCCTTGTTGCTTCTCTTTGGCGAAGGTATCGAGAAGAAAAAGTTCAAAGCTCTTGGCTCAAGGCCTGCTGAATCCAACGCTTAACATTTTCAAAGTATTAACACAAAAAGCCATCCGATTTAACCGGATGGCTTTTTCTTTTTACAACTCTGTTACAACACCCTTAAAAAACCTATCTCGCTCACCATACACTTATATATATTACTGCGGATTATATAGCAAGAAACCAATGCCAGAAGCCCTAGATTGTTTTTTCTTTGCGCTCTTAGCGTCTTCACGGTGCAAATGCTTTTAACAAAACAAGAATCTTTACCGCTAAGACGCTAAGTACTCAAAAAAACAGTATACAAATTGAGTTCTCTTGCCTTCCTTGGCGCTCTTGGCGTCTTCACACTGCAAATGCTTTTTAGTGCGCAGAAGCCTCGCAATGGCGTTTTGCAACTTCCCCGCACAAAGAAATTATTTATCTTCTTAAATTGTTTCGGCTTTGCTTAGCTAAAGTTGGCAAGGATAGATATTTTAAGGGAGACTATTTCTTATCTGGCGCTTTCGTTTCTGGCGCTTTCGTTTCTGGCGCTTTCGTTTCTGGCGCTTTCGTTTCTGGCGCTTTTTTCTTTTCTACTTTGGGTGTTTCGGTTCGTGGGAACCCCTTATCTTTATTCATCCCTTTTTCGCGATCGCTACCACAACCTGCAATTAATACGGGAAGAGATAAAGCAACGAAAAACAACTTTAGGTACTGAATCATATTACCCTTTCAGAATTGCGTTCAATGCAAATAAAAAGGGTCGATTGGAAATTAGCCAATCGACCCTTAAATTAAAACAGGAGAGAGACTACTTTTTAGGAGTTTCTTTAGCTGCTTCCTTACCACCAGTTGGCGCAGCGGGAGCAGCAGCCTTCTTGTCATCTTTCTTAGGAGCAGGGGCATCGCCACCGCAACCGGTAAAACTAGCAGCAATAAAAGCAGATAAAGCAATAGTGCTAACCATCTTATTCATGATCACAATCCTTTGAATTTATCCAGCAATATCTGGAGGTTTCCGCCCGGGAATAAAACAAACCGAGTCATCCGGGCAAGCGACTCGGCTTATATATTTACAAAGACCTTTAAAGCACAAAAAGAAAAGCAAGAATTACTTCTTTTCTTCCTTCTTTACTTCAGGAGCCTTTTCTTCCTTCTTTACTTCAGGGGCTTTAACTTCAGGAGCCTTTACTTCAGGAGCCTTTTCTTCCTTCTTTGCTTCAGGAGCAGCAGTCTTCTTGCCTTCTTCCTTCTTGCCTTCTTCCTTCTTAGCAGGAGCAACAGGAGCGCTCTTCTTTTCTTCCTTCTTGGGGGCTTCGCCACCACAGCCAACAACACCAGAAGCAATAACACCAGCGGTAATCATCAAAGCGTAGAACTTGTTCACAGTAGTCTTCCTTTCGAACAATAATAAATCAACAGTTAAGTTGTCTTTAAACATAAGCCCCTTTGGCTCGTGTATATACTCTATTAGAATGCAATTGATGGGAGCAAATTCCTAGTAAAATCTTGAAAAAATTTCATATTTCTTCATAAATTATTCTCGAAATGTGAACTTGTAACGCCTCTTGATAAAATTAGCCCCTTCAACAAGATAACGCCCGCCACCGTTCAAAAACAAAGTTTTACCCTTAATAATGCCTGCGATAGCCCTCCCCACCATCCCATTTGCCCTGTATTTACACTTAACTTTTACGGTTGCGCTTGGCCTAATCGTTTTAATTTGCTATGCCCTAGGCAATTGTTGGTAAATTTATCTCAGTCGGTAAGGAGTGCCCCGTGAGGCATAGCTTATTATCAAAATGGTTAGGCGTGTTTATTTTCCTTTTGTGTTTGAAAGTATTTGTTTTTGCTCAACAAGTACTGCAATTCGGCTTTGAAGGAAAAGAAACATTCTTTCGACAGGGAAAATCCGATGCTAATATCGCGCTAATCAAACATCAACTTTCCGATGAATCCGCCCACACCGGACAAAAAAGCGAACTTATTCAATTCACTGCAGGAAATGGCCAGTTTGCTCATTTCTTTTACGACTTCGGGCAGGCACAAGTTACTGATGAACTCAATATCAGTCTTTGGGTGAAAGCCAACCGCCCAGGGATGCAACTTTTCTGCAGAGTTGTACTCCCCAAAGAACGCGACCCTAAAAATCTTGACCAGCCATTAACACTCACCATGAAGGGTGACATTTACCAATTAACCGGGCGATGGCAACAACTCACATTGCGTCAGCCCATGAAAAGATTACGCGAGCAAGTGAATCTCTATCGGGCTGAAACAGGCAGAGACCCTGTAATGGCAGATGCTTATGTAGATCGCCTGTTTTTGAATTTATTTGGTGGGCCTGGGCAAACCGATGTCTGGATTGATGACATGGAAATTGGGCCTGTTTTAGAGCAAAAAGCATCCTCATCACCTAAAACTCCTGAAGAAGTTCCTGGGAAAACCCTTACCCGCCGTAGCTCTGAAGTGCAGCTTAAAGGAACCCAGTTATTAGTTAGCGGGCAAAAATTCTTTTTGCGGGGCATCAGGCATACAGGAACCCCACTCAAAACCTTAAGAGATGCAGGATTCAACACGGTTTGGTTAGATGAATCAGTTGCCAATTCCACCTTAGAAGAAGCTGTTAATCAAGGGTTTTGGATAGTTCCCATGATGCAACTTCCTGGCGCGGATGATTCGAACGGGGTGCCAGCCCAACTTACAAGCCAGCAGGCCGTGGGTAAAAAAGTTGCTAGATTTCTAGAGCAAGAAGCAGTGCTTTGCTGGGATCTAGGTAGCAACCTTCAGTTTGAAAAAAATAGTTTGGTAAGCAGGTCTGCGCAATCGCTAAGGAACGCCGACCCAATGCGGCCGCTTGCAGCTGATGTTTGGGATGGCTTCCAACGCTACTCGCGTAGTGTCGATCAGATCATGTTAGGCGCCCATCGCTGGCCTTTGTTCACAACCATGGAACTCCCCGCTTATCGCGATTGGTTGTTGCAAAAAAGAAGGCTGGCACAGCCCGGTACCTACACTTGGACTTGGATACAAACTCATCTTCCCGACTGGTATCTTCAATATGTTTCTGCAAAAGATGTACAAACAAAAATCGATGAACCCAGCGGCCCACACCCCGAACAAATCAGGTTGCTGACTTACGCTGCTATTGGCGCGGGTTGCAAAGGTATTGGTTTTTGGTCCGACAAATTTCTTGCGGATAGCCACGGTGGCAGAGATCGCCTACTCGCATTGGCATTATTAAACCAAGAGCTTCAATTACTTGAACCCATTCTTGTTGAAACCGAAGAGCCTACTTGGGTTGATACCTCCCTGCCCGATGTAAAAGCTGCAATTTTGCGCAGCGATAAGGGTATTCTCGTGCTTCCCATGTGGATGGGCAAAGGTACGCAGTTTGTACCTCCGCAAGGCAGCGCAACCGAACTTTCCATTATCATTCCTCAAGCACCGATTGGATGCCAAGCATGGGAAGTTACCCCAGGGCAAGTTAAATCTCTCCCTTGGAAACGAGTTGTGGGTGGGATTAAAGTTACAGTCAAAGAGTTCAGCCTAGCAACGCCAGTGGTATTAACTTCCGACCTCAGCCCTACAGGGGTGGTGGTTCGATGGCAGGATCTGCAACGAAAAATGGCAAAGCTTTCTGCCCAGTGGGCACACGACTTGGCAGAGGAAGAATTCACCAAGGTTATAACGGTTCAAACTAAGCTTGAAACTTCAGGCAAGCATCTTGCAGATTCGCAAATGCTTTTGAAGAAATCGCGCGACTATATTAATGAAAGCCTAAACCACAGGCGCAATGGCGAATACGCCGAAGCTTACGCTACCGCACAGCGGGCCCTTAGGCCTTTGCGAATCCTAATGCGCACAGCCTGGGAACAAGCCTTGCGCGATCTGGATTCCCCCGTTGCTACGCCTTATTCAATCAGCTTTTTCTCTCTGCCCGACCATTACAAGTTTTGGGAAGAAATCAAAGCTGCAAAGCTTTTAGAAAATGTTTTGCCTGATGGTGACTTTGAGCTTGCCGCTGATAAAGTTCCACAAGGTTGGGTGGTACAGGAAGTGCCCTCTTTAGACGAAATCAATCAAACGGCTCGCAGGGTGACCGAATCTGCAAGAAGTGGCAAGCAATCTTTAATGCTCCAGATTACACCAAAAAACCCTCTTCTACCTCCAGCAGCTTTAGAGCGGGCTTTTCTAGGCATTTATAGCCCTGCAGTTAAAATGCAACCCGGTAGCCTTGTACGTGTTTCCGGATGGGTCAAAATTCCCAAGGAAATCAAAGGCTCTGCAGATGGCGCATTATTCTTTGACTCTGCAGGCGGCGAACCCTTAGGCATCAGGCTTACCGCTGCTACAGATTGGCGCCATTACACCTTCTATCGCAGGGTGCCTAATACTGGCGTGATTAATGTCACACTGGCTTTAACAGGGTTGGGAACTGTTTATTACGATGATTGGAAAATTGAACCGCTGGAGGAAACTAATCCACCAGCAATCGCTGTTCAAAATCAACCTGTCACCACTACCGGCATAAAACCGATAGCCATTGATTATCAAAGTAAACCGTAAGTCTTCAAGGATTGACTTACTTTACTAACCCCGGCTTCATCAAGCTCGTACAAGGGAAGCCTTACTTCACCTGTGTCACGGCCCAGAAGTCGCATGGCTGCTTTTACAGGGATAGGATTAGTTGCAACGCCTAAAAGATCTTTGCAAAGGCTAAACAGTTTCTTGTGCAAGGTTCGGGCTTCTTCAAGTTTGCCATCGTTAAAAGCTTTTACCAAAGCTTTCATATCTTTTGGAATGAGATTAGCAACCACCGAAACCACACCTTTTCCACCAATACTCATCAAGGGCAAAGTAAGACTATCATCGCCACTTAAAATGGTGAGATCACATCCACATGCAATTTGAGTTGCCTGATCCATACTGCCTGTAGCTTCTTTTACTGCAACAATTTGAGGTATTTCTGCGAGCCTGATAATTGTTTCAGGAAAAATATTAGAACCAGTTCTGCCTGGAATATTATAAAGAACAATAGGCAGGCCAACTTCTTCAGCAACAGCTTTGTAATGGCGATAATACCCTTCTTGGGTTGGTTTATTGTAATATGGCCCAACAAGGAGGGAGCCATCAGCGCCTGCTTTTTTAGCATGCTTGGTCAAGCGAACTGCTTCTTTGGTTGAGTTTGAGCCAGTGCCTGCCATGACTTTCAAACGGCCCGCTGCCTGCTGAACAACCGTATTGATTACTTTTTCATGCTCATCATGGTCAAGGGTCGGAGATTCGCCCGTGGTGCCTACAGGTGCAATACAATCGGTGCCCTGCTCTGCGTGCCAATCGACCAGCTTTTTCAGGGCAACATAATCAACTTCGCCGTTCTTAAATGGGGTAATGATCGCCACTGTTACGCCAGCAAATTGTTCGCCCTTGGTCTTTGCCATCTTCTTCTCCTAGCACTTTCTTCAAAAGAAACAAACGGTTCATGCGCCATAGTTTACCATGGCAAACCGCCTTGTCGAAATTATTCCTGTAGTATAACAGGTATGAGTTTCGCCATCATGTATCCTATGATTCTCAGACGGAATGGCATGAGTCTAAATCGAAATTTGATGAGCAATAAACATGATAAAAAAACCAAACGTAGTATTCTTTGATGCTGTCGGAACTCTTTTAAAACCAGCAACACCTGTTGATGAAACCTATCATCGCTATGGCCTCAAGCATGGTTCCGCTATTTCCAGAGATAGTATTAGAAACCGGTTTCACGAATCATTTAAAAAAGAAGAATTGAAAGATGTGAGCCTAGATTGCAAAACGAATGAGGCAAGAGAATACGAACGCTGGGAATCGATAGTGTCCGAATGTTTCCCCGATCTGAAAAGCCCTGCCCCACTCTTCAACGATCTTTTTGAATATTATTCCCAACCCATTGCTTGGGATCTGTACCCCGGCACAATCACTGTTATTAAGTTTCTTGAAAATGCTGGAATTAACTGGGGAATCGCCTCAAACTTTGACCTCAGACTGCAATCGATTGTCAAAAGCAAACCAGAGCTATGCAATTGCAAATGGCTCATCATCAGTTCGCTGGTTGGTTATAAAAAGCCTTCCAATCATTTCTTTGAACATCTGAAAACATCCTCGGGAATTTCATTTGATAAAATTTTGATGGTGGGTGATAGCCCAGAAAACGACATTCACCCAGCCAAAGAATTGGGGATGCAAACTTTCCATGTCAATGAAGGCCAATCGCTGGAAGACCTGTTTCAACTTTTGGGAAGATAGCGTTTGGGAAGTTCCGCCCCTGCAACATAACTTAGTTTGCCGATTTTGCACATCTGATAAACATTGATTCGAAAATCTGGGCAAGTGCTTACAAGGCAATAGGCATCGGCTGGGGAAAACCCATAGGTCGAAATCAACCAATCCATGAGAAAAACTGTCGCCTGGTGCACAGCTTCTTCCAATGGCCTGTAAGCATGAATCGCAATGATCGAATTGGGAGTTTCAATGCGCATACCAGGGGGCCTTTTCCCTTTGATGATATCGAAGGAAAGTCGCACTGTTGATTGCGTTTCTGCTGCAGTGCCAGAGTATTCGGTATCGCCCTGACTGGCATGAACGTCCCCTAGATAGAAGAGTCCACCGGGATGATAAACAGGAAGAAAAACCTTGTTCCCCGGCTTGCAATCGCGGATATCCACATTCCCACCCCAATCACCCTGCCCATCAATACTGGTTGCAACTTCGCGATCAGGTGCAACGCCTAGGGTTCCAATAAAAGGAGTAATGGGCCAAGAAATTTTATCGTTAAAATGAAGAGTTCCATCCATGGTTGTGCCACTTGGGCCCACCGAATGTTTAAAAACCATGGTGGTGTATTCGCTCGAAAGTTCGGGCCAACGAGTGGATTCTCCCAATGGGCCTCGTTTCGGCCCAATCGCAACCCACGAAGTTTTTTCAACTTCTATTTCATGAATATTTACAACAAGAGTATCACCACGCTCTAGGCCATCAATAAAAACCGGCCCCGCAATAGGGTTGGCAAGAGGTGGAACCCGATCAAACCCTGGGCGGTTTCCCGGGATAGCTTTATCAGCAGAGCTTTTAAAAAAACCACTGCCCGCATCCCAAGTTTCAATTTCAAATCTCTCGCCCGCCTTTACATGGATAAGCGGCTTATCATTGTAATCGAAAGCAAATTTACGAGCATCATCGCGAATGATCTTCTTCATGTTCTACCTTTAATAGTTATGCAATTGATTACGCAAGCAGCTTGTTTACAACCTTGCCTGCAACATCGGTGAGTCTAAAATCTCTGCCTTGAAATTTATACGACAACTTCAAGTGATCCATGCCAAAAAGGTGTAGCAATGTCGCATGAAGATCATTGATATGAATGGGGTCTTCTGTAATATTCCAGCCCAGTTCATCGGTTTTACCAATCACCTGCCCACCCTTAATACCACCACCCGCCATCCAAATAGTAAAGGCAAATGGATGATGATCGCGCCCGGTGACATTAGCGGAGCCTCCACGGTTTTCGCCCAAGGGCGTTCGCCCAAACTCGGACAACCATATCACCAAGGTTGAATCCAATAGCCCCCGTTGCTTTAAATCCTTGATTAATGCTGCAACAGGTTGGTCTGCCATCAAACAATTTTGCTTTAACTCAGCATCAAGATTACTGTGATGATCCCAAGAGGCATGAAACAAACTGACAAATCGAACCCCCCGCTCTACCAACCTTCTAGCAAGGAGACAGTTGCTCGCAAAGGATTGAAACTGACCTTTGCCACCGCCCCTACTTGCTTTAAGTTCTGGTTCATCACGATCCAACCCATAGGCATCAAGTGTTTGTTTTGTTTCGCTTTTTAAATCAATCAATTCGGGGGCTGCAGATTGCATACGAAACGCAAGTTCATAACTGGCAATACGACTGTTGATCTCTGGGTCTCCCACCATTTCGTTGCGTAGTGCATTCAGGTTTTTTATACCCTCGATGCTGGCTTGCTGAATACTTTTATCAAAACCTGCGGGGTTATTTAAATTGAGAACGGGTTCTCCCTGATTACGAAAAAGCACACCTGTATATGGTGTAGGCAAAAAACCACTCGACCAATTAGAGGTACCACCGCTAGTCCCCCTACCTGCACTCAACACCACATAGCCTGGCAAATTTTGCGAGGGGCTGCCAAGGCCATAATTCACCCAACTACCCAAACTAGGCCTGCCAAAATTTGGTGTGCCTGTATTCATCATCAATTGCCCGGGATGATGATTAAACGCTTCCGTATGCATAGAACGAACCATGGCGATATCATCCGCACAAGTTGCAATATGAGGCAGGAAATCACTAAATTCCATACCGCATCCGCCATGCTTTGCAAACTTTCTGGGAGAGCCCAAAATTCGGGCCCCCTCTTTCTGAATGAATGCAAATCGAACATTCTTCGTCATCGAATCAGGCAACTTTTGGCCGTTTAATTCTTTTAGCTTTGGCTTGGGATCGAACAAATCCATCTGGCTGGGTGCACCTTCAAGGTAGATGCAGATAGCTGATTTCGCTTTGGGTGCAAAATGGGGCGCCCTGATTGCAAAGGGGGATAAATCTTGGCCCGCGCCCTGTACTTTATTTTCTGCTAACAAACTTGCTGCTGCAAGCAAGCCAAGGCCGCTTGCCTGATTAGTAAGAAAAGACCTTCTACCTTGCAGGCAGTATTCATCGAATAATTTTTGAGATCGTATCATCGCAGTTTCATCTTTCGTCTGGATTAATCACGAACAATAATTTCATCAAGGTTCAAAAGGACCCGCGCAAACGCAATCCACGATGCGCTCAAAACTACATCATTATTAAATCCCACACCATTACCCAAAACCTTCTTAGCCTGATCAGGGTTCGATTCATAATGCTTTTTAAATTCGTCAAAAAGACTTTTCATTTGCAGCATTTCACTCTCGCTGGGAAACCGCGACAAACAATCAACAAAGGCTTTTCGAATAGTTTTTTCGATCGAAAGCCCCGATGTCGACAAAATTAACCCCAACGATTTGGAGCATTCATAAAACGCAATATCATTCATCAATGCAAGCGCTTGAAGAGGCGTATTAGATCGCTCTCTGCGCACGCAAGCGATGTTGGAATCTGGGGCATCGAAAAGCATTAAAGTTGGATAGGGGCTTGTTCGCTGAAACCAAATGTACAAACCTCTGCGATACCGATCTAATCCTGTGCTTTCATTCCATTTAACAGCATTAGCATAAGTTAATTCGGAAATACCTGGAGGTTGCGGAGGCTTAACACTTTGCCCGCCAATCCGCTGATCAACCAACCCACTAACTGAAAGAAACACATCCCGGACCCCTTCTGCATCAAGCCTGACCCGCGACTGCCTTGAAAGAAAAACATTGTAAGGGTCCTTCTTTAAATTCGCAGGTTCGACAATCGAGGATTGCCGGTATACCGCAGAGGTAACAATCAATCGGTGCAGGGATTTCAAACTCCAATTGTTTTCACCCAAGCTAAATGCAAGATAATCGAGTAGTTGTGGGTTGGAAGGCTTTTCCCCTTGCGTACCAAAATCCTCGAGTGTGGTTACTATTCCCCTGCCAAAAAACTTATGCCAAACCCAGTTTGCAATAACCCTGCGGGTCAGAGGGTTTTCTTTATCGGTAATCCATTGGGCCAAGTCCAACCTGTTAGGTTTTTCTTTAAACATGGGCGTTGGCAGCACTGCAGGGGTTTCAGGATCTACCTCAACCCCTTTGCGTAAAAAATCCCCCCGAATATGAATATTAGTTTTCCGCTCTTTACCCAGTGCCAAGGCTTGTGCCATGGTTGGCGCTGGTGCAGCTTTTTGGAGATCTGCAATTTGCTTTTGAATACCCTTTGCCTTTTCATCCTGAGATGCTCTGTGATTTATTAGCTCGTTTTTTTGGACATCCGTTCGCTTGGAGGCCTCAACACCAATCACGGGTTTTAATTTTACAGGAATGGAGTCGGGTTTTAATTTCGCAGCCCATTCATCTACATCTTCCCCTAGTTCTTTCTTCCTAACTTCTAATGTCGCCTTGATTACAGCAACTTTGGATTGATGCTCTTGCATCTTTTTTGCGAACATCTCTTGCTCGCCTGGCAATGGTGCTGCCGGAATGTTTACTTCGGTATCGCTATTAAAAAATGCAAAGAATTGATAATACTCGCGCTGGCTTATGGGGTCGTATTTATGGTCATGGCATTGGGCGCAACCCAAGGTCAAACCTAGGAATACCTTTGCAGTTGTGTTCGCCCTATCAACAACAGCTTCAACCCGAAATTGCTCCTGATCCACCCCGCCCTCTTTATTCGTGAGCGTGTTACGATGAAAACCAGTCGCAGCTTTTTGCTCTGCGGTAGAGTTTTTTAACAAGTCACCTGCTAACTGTTCGATGGCAAACTGATCGAATGGCATATCGGCATTAAGTGCATCAATCACCCATTGTCTGTAACGCCAGGCGAAGGGCCTTCCTGTATCTTTTTCATAGCCATCACTATCGGCGTAACGGGCGAGGTCGAGCCAGAAACGGCCCCATTTTTCGCCATATCTTGGGGATGCCAACGCACGGTCTACTGCGCGCTCATATGCACCAGCAAGCTTATCATTCAAGAAAGCATCGACTTCAAGGTGGCTAGGCGGGATACCGGTAAGGTCTAAATAAACACGCCTCAACAAAGCCAGAGAATCAGCTTCTTTAGCAGGGCTCAATCCTTCTTTACACATTTGCTCATAAATAAAAACATCAATTGGAGCCCTAGCCCATCCAGATGAATTATCAGAAGGAATGATAGGTTTTACAAGCGGCTGAAAAGACCAATGTGTGCTGGGTGTTTTTTTCACAACTACACTTGCAGCCAAATCCTGCTTTGAAATAAAAGCCCCCTGATCAACCCATGTTGCAATCAAAGCTGATTGCTCTTTAGAAATCAAAGCTTTTGGCATCGGGGGCATTCTGGTTTCAGGATCTTTCCCTTCTACCGCATGAAGAATTTTACTTTCGTTGGATTTACCGGGGATCAAAATCGGGCCGCTGTTACCTCCCCTTATAATTGAAGCCCCCGCATCCAACCTCAATCCACCTTTTTGCTTTTCGACCCCATGGCAAGAAATACAGTTCTTCACCAGAATGGGTTTGATCTGAGAGGCATAATCAACCTTGATTGGTTCTAATGCATAAGCTTGTGATGCAAGAACAATAATCCCATTGATGAACATTAACAGTTTGATTTTCATAAAAACCCGGTTAAAGAATCCGAGAAAGAGGCATATTCAGAAGAATAAGGCAGCTCCATCACTTTAACAAATACAATACAGCATCTCAACTTGAAATAATTATTAGGGCTGGCAGGAAGATCTAAATGAAGACTGCAAAAAAATTAGGCAAGCTTTAGGCTCTTCTTTATTTTCAAAAACCAGTTGTTACCAAAGAACCCAGTTTGGATCTCAAACCCATTATCCTCAATCAAAGCAATGATCATTTCTTGGGCATTCTGGGTTTGCAAATAACCTTTGGAGTTGGAAAGAAGCATTTTGGTAAGTTCAAGAAAGAACTTTTCGGTGAGGCCATTACCACCTTTGGTAAAGCTTTTAATTTGCTCCAAAAGATCTTCGAGCAAGTGGCTTTCCATTATGTAATGGCTTTGCCCGCACACTTCGAGAAGGATTTGATGACCTTGATCCAACATCAAGCCTTTTTGTAAAGCAAACTGCAAGATTTCCCGTTCTTCACTTCTATCAATGTAAGAATCGGATTTACCGCGCTGCCTAATGGCTTCGATCAAATCATTTTTTATCAAATCACAAGAAGTATTCATAAAAACATACCTAAACAATAGTAGACCTAGAATCAATTCGTAAATGGGAAGAGAATATTATGGAAATTAAAATAAAAAACGCCGTTACCACAAAGATAACGGCGTAAGTCTGGTTAAATATTCAACTTAAAGCCCTAGATTACTTCTTTTCATCTTTTTCAAGAATCTTAGGGATGTCCTTAACAATGGCTTCAACAGCCTTCTCGTTCAGTTCACCCTTACGAAAAGCATAATTAGCCTTCACGGTACGCTTGTTGTAAAGAACAACAGTTACTTCCGCATCCTTGGCAATGTTATAGGCTTGTGGGCCTGCAACATTATCAATGGCAAGTACAAGAGATTTAATATTTTCTTTTTTGGCATACTCAGGCAAGGAAGTTTCTAATTTCTTTGCATCATCATCGCTAGCTAAGAAAACAACAAAGCTGCCCATTTTGGAAGAAGAGTTTGCTTTAGTAGCCGCATCAATTTTTTTGACCAAACTGGTCAGGGAACTATCGATATTGCGTGCGAATATCATAGCTACCGGGTTGCCACCATTAACTCAGACAAGGCACTGGGGTTTACCTGCAGCAGAGCCAGTCACATTCAACGGATGGAATGGACTGATTTTTTTGCTGCCAACCTCAAGCCCAGATTTAAGTGGCTCTGCTGCATACACACCGCTAATAGCGATTGCAAGCATCAAGCCAGCTACTATTGGACCACGGAAATTCATAACTTTATCTCCTTAAAGATAATCAAACACATAAAAAGCAACACAGACTTAATAGTTAAACTATCGCAGACTAAGATTCCCAGCAATCATTAAATTGGATAATTATAAAAAATAATTACACCCTAACTAGTATTTAATTAAACAAATATTTTAAATATTTTCCTGTCATTTCAGCCTGAAAATGCCACCTTTTCAAAATATATCACTCTTTTTTAATTTTTTTATGGATTTCCAGCTGCAAGATAATCATAATTCTATCTTCGTTGGTTGATCGGATGCAGGCTGATGGATTATTTGCCTGCTTTATTTTTTGTCAGTTTTGGAAAGGATTCCTGTTATGACCCAGCTTAAGCCTATCCCAGCAAACCTAACTAAAATCGGTATCTACGGTGTCGATCGTCACCCACTCGATCGCAAACATGGCTGCGGACTTTGGGACGCAGGTGTTACTGCATGCCTTAAAGCCTCTGATGCTGACCCTATTCTTCTTCCCTTTGGCGCAACGGGTAAATGGAAAGACCGACTTTCCGAAGTCGAAGGCGTGGTAGTTTCAGGCTTTGATGGCCTCGAACAACTACCTGAAGAAGTTCTCGAACTTTGCGCTTATTGCAAACAAAACGAGTTTCCAATCCTTGGAATTGATCACGGTATGCATGCACTAAATGTGGCCCTTGCAGGCACCGTTTTCGAAGACCTTTCCAGACAACTACCCGAAGCCCTCCAACACAAACACCCACCTGAAAGAGGCTTGCGCCACGCTATTCTGGTTCAGCCTGACAGCCGAATGGCAGATATTTATGGCGAAGGCGAAATCGTTGTAAACAGCGAACATCGAAAAGGGATTCAAAAGTTGGGCAAGGGATTAAAAATCACCGCCACCGCACTCGATGGCGTGGTCGAAGGAATCGAATCTAATTCTGATGATTGGTACGCAGTTGGAGTGCAATGGCACCCAGGCTCTGGTACCGCATCAGGTTTAGATATTCAAGTATTCCGCGGTCTTGTTGATGCTGCCAGGGATAGGGCGGCAAGCAAGGTTATGGTTAAGCTTGCAGCTTAATCATTTGCTAAACCGAGCATGATGCTCTTTTATTAGAGTGGGGAGTGGCAATTAAATTTGCAACTCCCTACTCTTGTTTTATAAACAAAAATCATTGATGTAAGTTGCCTTTTAGAGCCGGATGCGTGAGCGATGGAATTAAGAAAAAGCATTTGCCACGGACGAACACGGAAAAACACGGAATCAAAAATCACACACATCTTTCAGAGCCGGATGCGTGAGCGACGGTATAAATATTTGCAAGAGTGATACGGTACTTCTTTCGTCAATCTCCGCGAAAGCGGTGAATCCAGAAAAACAAATAGCAAGGTAAGGCTGTCTCACCCAGCGCATTGGGTGGGCTTAATTGTTTTCTGTTTGTGGGCGATGTGATGAAGTGGAAGGAAGTATTGAAAAGCCCATGGACTGCGCTCCATGGGTCTTTTGTTTTTGATTGATGCGAGTGTAAAAGGCAGACCCACCCAGCGCAGTGGGTGGGCTTAAAGGCAGTAAATAAAAGTGGTAGAAAATAGAAACCCGGGCTAGCGAAGCGAAGGGCCCTTTTCCCGGAGGGAAGAGGGTTGGGAGTTGGGGGAAGTAAAAGAAAAAGAAAGAAAAAGGTGCGGGGTAACCAAGTAGCGCGGCCCATTCGACAAGCTCAGGGACC